>ERZ831601.1717-NODE-1717-length-14944-cov-7.326483_pt1 | contig 14944 bp, 10 predicted proteins | sample MGYA00519578_ERZ831601 | MGnify/ENA primary metagenome ERZ831601 (study PRJEB31850, sample SAMEA3708717) | human gut metagenome | biome: human gut; feature: human-associated habitat; material: faeces | place: China | collected 2014 ... | reverse complement strand
CCTGTGGGGCAATTTGTGGGGCAACCCTGAAAAGCCTCCCCTTCCACCCCATCACTAGAATTAATATTCGATCTGCGCAATTCATAGCACCCTCATTTCCTCTGTGCCTCTAGCGCATTACCCCAGACATCACCCCAGCTTCCCGTAAGAGAACCTTTGGCGTAATCGACAACCCGGTTCTCAAAGAAGAACGGATTGAGGGCGATGTGGCGGATGGCGCCGAGCGTGGCGCCCGTTGGGATGAAATTGCGGCCGTTGGGCGCCGTGAAGCGCACGCCGAGCGCAGCGGCCATGCCGCAGCCCGCGTCCGTCGTGCAGCTGCCGCCGAGGGTGATCACGATGCGGCGGTGGCCCGCATTGAGCGCCTCGCCGATGAGCTGGCCCGCGCCGAAGGTCGTCGTGTTGGCGGCGGAGAAGCCGGGCAGCCTGTGCTGCAGGCCCGCAGCCTCCGCGAGCTCCACATAGGCCGTGTCGCCCGCGCTCAGATAGCGCGCGCTCACGGGCTGGCCGCAGGGGCCGGTCACGCTGTGCACCACGAAGGAGCCGCCGATGGAGTTGCGGATGACGTCGAGCGTGCCCTCGCCGCCGTCGGCGGCCGGGATGGACGTCACCTGCGCGTCCGGCATGACGTCGAGCGCCGCCTTCTTCATGATGGCGCAGAGACGGGCGGAGGAAAGGCTCCCCTTGAAGGAGTCGGGAATCAGCAGAATTTTCACGATCAGGTTCCGTAGCGAGAAGTCGGCCGGCGGCCTTCGTGCTCGTCCAGAGCCCCATCGCCGGCCTCATCCGCACGCGTCGGACGGCGTGCGGGAAAAAAGTCCCTACATCATATCGATTTTGCGTGCGTTTTGTACGATTCACGCACGCAGGGATACATCTGCTCGCCTTTTGTCCGCACGCTCCGCGCGCCCCTATGAACCGCATCCATCCCGTCTGGCATGCACCTCGTCCGCCACGCCGAAACGGTAGTCGTCGAACACCTCCGCCGTCGACGGAAGCACCCACCTGCCCGAGGCATCCCGCTTCCCCGCCTCCGCGAGCCTTGCCCCGTTCGCACCGAGCGTCCAGACGCGTGAGCTGCGCATCTGCGCGCAAAGGCAGGTCTTCTCCCGGATGCCGTCCTGCGCCGTTCCCGCAGCCTCGGCCTCGCGCCAGGCCCTGAGATACGCGCAGCCGCCGTGATCAAGCATGTACCCGTAGGCCGCGCACTGCGGCTTGAGCGCGGCGTTGATCGCGGGACTCGACTTGAGCATCCTCATCGGATAACCCGTCGGCGAAATGCCGTTGACCTCGATGTCCTCCGCCCGCGCGTCGAAGTAGCGCTGCTTGACGGCGTCGGGCAGCCCCGACTCCCTCGTCACCGCAAAGCGCGTCGCGGCCTGAATGCCGTCCGCGCCCGCCTCCGTGATCATCCGCACACCGTCCGTCCCCGTGAAGACGCCGCCCGCCGCGATCACGGGAATCCGAAGCGCATTCTCATGCAGCCAACCCTTCACGTCCCGCACGATGTCGGCAAGCGAAAAGCGCTGCCAGTCCGCTCCGAAGCCCAGATGCCCGCCCGCGAGCGGGCCCTCGACCACGACGTAGTCAGGCAGGCGCCCCGTCTTCGCGGACTTCCTCATGAAGAGATTGAGCGCCCGGCGGCTCGAAACCACCACCCCGAGACACGCATCGCGAAACCTCGGATGCCCGCTCATGAGCGCAAAGGATCCCGCATGCAGGCCCGCCGAAAGGCTGATCCCGTCGACGCCCGCATCAAGCGCCCCGAGAAGGCGGGCCCTCAGGGTTTCGAGCGAGGCGTTCATCGTGAGCTTCTCCATGATGTTGACGTGAATTCGCCCCTCGCCCGTCCTGCCCTCCATCACGCGCCCGAGATAGAGCTTCGCGGCCTCGCGGATCTTCTCCACGGGAAAGTGAAACCCGGCCTCGCCCGTCGTGCGCTCGAGCGCCTTGCAGGCAAGCGCCTTCATGCGCGTGAAGCCCGTCCCGAAAAGACGGTCCGCAAGGTCCGGCACCATCGCGTCCGAGACGTGCCCGATGCCACCGCGCGCGGCCACGGCCTGCGCCATTTCGGCGGTCGAAATGTTCACGCCCATCCCTCCCTGCATGATCGGAACCAAACTTCTCCCCTTGAGCTCAAGGCGAAAGTCGTCAAGTCGAAGGTCTTCGAGGCTTTTCATCTATGATGTCCTTTTCGTGCTTGCGTGCAAAGGCACGGCGCCCGTGCATCGCGTCCGAAAAGTCTGCCCGCGGAACCCTCTCCTCCCCGTCGCCCCATTCTCCGTGCAAACCCCTAGGAACAACCGTCCCCATTATCCCGTCACCCTCGAAACGGCTGCAGCACAATCATGTCAAAACTGCCCGACATGAAGGCTTGTCCGAACAGCCTACCCTTGAGGCGTCATCCGCCTGCATACCGTCAGAAAATGACGACGGGCCCGGAATCGCATGGATTTCGGGCCCGTTGGGCTCTGCATGGATGCAGATGCGCGCCAAAGCGCGCATACCTCTTCAGATGATCATCATTCCATCGGCACAGTCGGCTTCTTCGGAACCTTGCAGCCGAGGATTTCCTTCGTCAGGTCGTTCCAGCGGTAGAGCGTGCCGCCGAATTCCTTCCGGAAGGCAACGGCGGCCTCTTCGGTGCTGAAGGAGGCGAGCGACTTGCCCATCGTGGCCTTGCGGCTCGAGCCCTGGACGTACCAGGCGGTCTTGGCGTCGATGAAGGTGGCGTCAGGATGCTCCCAGTCGTTGCCGACCATGTCGTTGACCCAGATGCCCGCGATCTTGTCGGACTCGCCGAGGCGAAGCAACGTGCAGGTCATGCACTTCGTGCTGCAGAACTTGTAGACGTGGCCGCTCTTCGTCACGATCTCGGCCTTCGGGCCGGGATACTTCGTGATCCACATGTCGCAGCTGTGGCACTGGTCCTGATCGGTGATCGGCTGCGTGCCGTTGTCGGCGGCAACGGCGCCGAAGGAAAGGCACAGAGCGGCGGCGACGCCGGCAAGCCTTGCGGTGAAGTTCATTTCGATTTCTCCCTGTGCGGCCCGTCTGGTCTGAGTGTCAGCGCACACCGCCGGGGGGCGTGCGGAGGCGTCACGGCGTCCGGCCGCAGGACGCTCGTTGTCTATAAGTCGCAGACATTATACTTCACCCAATTCTGTCGAACGCTTCAATTCGTTACGTTCGACTTTACCGAACACATCGTTCGCACCCACCTCTGGGAAAGCCCTTCGGACCTCCGTTAGCTCCTCGTTCACTGCATGGAGAAGAAGAGCATCAGGATGATCTGGCCCGAGATGATGCGCAGGAACATCGCGAGCGGGTAGACGGTCGAGTAGGCGAGCACGGCGAGGCCGCGTTCGGAGAGGCTGTTGACGAAGCTGAGCGCCGAGCTGCTCGTCGAGGCGCCTGCGATGAGGCCCGCGATCGTATGGAAGTTGAGCCGCATGAAGCGGCGCGCGACGACGGCCATGACGGCCATGGGCACGACGCTGATCACGAGGCCGAGCGCCATGTAGACCCAGCCGATGCCGCTCACGAAGGCCTCGATGAACATGTCGCCTGCGGCCAGGCCCGTGCTTGCGAGGAAGAACGTGAGGCCCCACTCCCTGAGCATCAGGTTGGCGGAGACGGTCGTGTACGTGACGAGATGAAAGCGCGGGCCGTAGTAGCTCAGCAGGATGGCCGCGATGAGCGGGCCGCCCGCAAGACCGAGCTTGATCTCGGTGGGCATGCCCGGAAAGGCGATCGGAACGCTGCCCAGAACGAGGCCGAGCGCGATGCCGATGAAGATCGCGAAGACGTTGGGCCTCTCAAGCCGCTTCTCCTGATTGCCCATCATGGCCGCCAGACGCGCCACTGCGTTGGCCGGACCCACGCAGTTGAGCGTGTCGCCGATCTGCAGGCGCAGCGTGTTGTAGGGAAAGAGCACGACGCCCGAGCGGTTGACGCGCGTGATGTTCACGCCGTCCATTCGCGAGAGGTGCAGGTCCTCGATGAGCGCGCCGTTGACCTCCTCGCGCGTGACGCTGATGAGGCGGGAGACGAGCGGCGAGTGCGCGGTCGCAAGGTCGATCTTCGTGTCCTCCTCGCCGCAGAAGGCGACGATCGCCTCCTTGTCGCGCGGGCCCGCCACGATGCGCAGCTTGTCGCCCTCGTGCACGACCGTGTCGGCCGTCGGACTCGTGATCACGCCGTCGTGCAGAATGCGCGAGCAGATGAAGTTGCGGCCGACGAGAGAGCGGATCTCACGCAGCGTATGATTGTCGAGCGCATGGTTCGAGAGCGTCACGTGAAAGTAGATCGGCGTCTGGGCGCGCTTCTTCTGCGCCTCCTCCCAGAGCATCTCCTCGTGCTTGACGTCGATCCCGAAGACCTTCCTCACGAAGAGAAGCGTCAGGATGACGCCGATGATCGACACGGGATAGGCGCAGGCATAACCCACGGTGATGTCGCCCTTGTACCCCATGGCTGCGAGCGCCTCCTGCGTCGCGCCCAGACCGGGCGTGCTCGTCACGGCGCCGAAGTGCACGCCGAGGAGCTGCGGCAGAGCCAGCGCGCCGTCCGAAGCCGCCCAGATCCCGACCGTCAGAAGCAGGCTCACGCCCACCGACAGGCACATCAGCCCGTTGAGCCCCCAGCCGCTGTTTCTCAGGGTCGAGAAGAACGACGGGCCCACCTGCAGGCCGATGAAGAAGACGAAGAGGACCAGGCCGAAGTTGCGGAAGAACGAAATGATCGAGGGGTCGACGTCAACGCCCAGATAGCGCGCAAAAAGGCCGAGAAAAAGCACGCAGGTGACGCCGACCGAGACGCCGAAGAACCTGAAGCGCCCGATCCAGAGACCCGCCGCAATGATGAGCGAATACGCGAGAAGCGCGTGCGTGAAGGAGCCCGAGTCGGTAAGAAGAGCTTGAAGCCAGCCCATGACAGAAATTTCCGGAAGTTTGAATCCGCAACCAATTGCAATCCGTCATTGTAGTTCAGGGCGCCCCCGAGCCGCCACACGGGCGGCCCCTGCGCTCCTGCGCTTAGGGCTTCCGAGCCACGATGCAGAAGCTCGTCGTCACCTGCGCCTCTCCGCCGCCCGTCGCCACCGTCCTGCGGTCCTCGCTCGCAACGCGCACCTCGGCGCCGAGCGACTCGAGCACCTCGACGTCCCACGCGGGACGTTCGATGCACGACAGCGGCAGATCGCGCGCAATCCTGTCGATGCGCTCGCTGCTCACGCCCCTCATGTACCTCGCCGCATGCCCCGGCGCGGGCGCGGACCTCAGCGCCCAGAGCGCATAGCGCTCGTCAAAGAGATGCAGATAATGATTGCCGTCGATCACAAGAAGCCTGCCGCCCGGCTTCAGAAGACTCATCCAGCGCCTGTACGCCTCGGCGGGCGCAGGCAGGTTCCAGAGCACGCACCGCGAGACGATCAGGTCCAGCGACGACGGCTCCATCCCGGGATCCGTCACGTCGCCCAGCCTGAAGTCCGCCTCAAGCCCGCGGCTCTTCGCGTTCGCCCCCGCGTGCTCGAGCATCTCGGGCGACAGGTCCATGCCCGTCACCCTGCAGCCGAGTCTCGCCAGCACGATGCTGAAGATCCCCGGACCGCAGCCCGCATCAAGCGCCCGCATCCCGGGCTTCGCCCCGAGCTCCGTCCTGAACAGGTGCTCAAGCACAAGCCCCGTCCCTCCGTCAAGCTCATCGCAGTTGTGAAGCGAATAGCCTTCCGCGCGTGTGTTCCAGTAGTCGCGCACGTCGTCCGAGAGTGTCACGGCGAATCTCCTTTCTTCGTTCTGTTGTCGTGCGTATCGCCTTCACGCTCAAGCCTCCCCGTGCATCGTCGGGTGGCATCAGGCGTATGAAGAGTTTGGATTTCGTATGATACTCCCAAACTCCGCCACACCGCTCCTGGCCGGCGGTACTACGACGATCGGGCTAGCGACTCCGCCCGATCGAAAGCGTTGCCTGAAAAACGTCCCGCCCGATCTTTTCTGATAAAGTTCGACTTTCGGGTTAACCCGACCACGCCTGACGACCTTCGCAAAAGCCTCCGAGCGACCGCCGCGCCTCTCCGGCGCTTCCGGCCGTCCCGCGCAGCCGGGCGCAAGTTCAGAACAACAGGCACCATGTTTATTCGCGCACTCATCTTTTTCTTCGGGCTTCTGATGCTCTCGACGGGCATCTCGGTCATCACGCACGCCGGTCTCGGCACAGGCACCATCAGCTCCGTGGCCCTGGTCCTCTCCAAGGCCCTTCCGCTCTCGATGGGCTTCTTCGTCTTCCTCACGAACGTCTTCTTCTTCGTGCTCCAGACGGCGGTCGATCCGTCACGGTTTCTCGTGAAGCTCGTCAAGCAGATTCCGATCTGCTTCGTCTTCGGCCTCTTCTTCGACGCGGCCTATGCGCTCACGTCCTTCGTCGCGCCCGCCGCCTACCTCGAGCAGCTTGCGACGGTCTTCATCGGCACGGTCTTCAACGGCATGGGCATTGCGGGCATGGTCTTCGCGCGTCTGGCGATCCTGCCGCCCGAAGGTCTCGTCATCAGCATCATCAGGCGCTGGGGCGGCTCCTTCGGCAACCTGCGCACCGGCATCGACGTCTTCCTCGTCATCGCGGCCACCTCGCTCTCCTGCCTTCTCCTCGGCTCGATCGAGGGCGTGCGCGAGGGAACGCTCGTCGCCGCCGTCTGCGGCGGGCAGTTCGCCAAGGTCTTTCTCAAGGTCCTCGGCCGCCTCTTCCCGGCCCACCGCCCCGTCGACTGACGCACGACGCCCCGCCACCTACCTCGCGAGCACCGTCCTCAGGCGCTCAAGCACGCCTGCAACGGGATCGGCCTCCGAGAGCGCATTGACGCGCTCAAGCACCATGTCGGGCACGGGCAGGACGTCCGGGGCCGACGCATTGAAGAACGACCCCTCCTGCGTGCGGTCGTTCGCAACGCTGCCGCAGTAGAGCCAGAGGCCCGCATACACGTCGTCCTTTCTCACCGTCCCGAGCGAGGTCAGGTACTTGAAGGCCTGCTGCATCGCATGGTGCCGCAGCACCGTTCCCACGGTCGAGTACTTGCTGTCCATGACCGCCCAGGCCGTCCTGCCTCCGCTCTCGAGCGAAATCAGGAAGTCGGGCGAATACCAGGCCCTGTCCGTCTCCCTCAGCGTGTCGGCAGCCTCCGCATTGAGGGGCCTCACGGACCAGCGTGTCGTCCTCGCAAGTCCGATGCCGTTCTCGGGCTCAACATTTCCCGCCGCCAGCACGGGCTGGTACCAGAGCCTCACGATCTCCTCGTTCCCTCCGTCGTCTTCCTTCCTCCTGAAGATGAAGGTGTTGAGAAGGGCCGCGGCCGCATTGTCCGCATAAAGCGGACCCGCTCCCGCATACTCGTGCCTCTTCGCCTCCACGCTCGTCCAGCCCCTGCGCTCAAGGCCGCCGAGAAGTGAAACGAGCGAAAAGTACTCGTAGAGCCTCGGACTCGTCACGCTCGCAAGCCTGCTCACGAGCTTCTCAGCCTCGACGGGCCTGAGCTCGAACCACTCGCGCATCAGCTCGTAGACGAGCCTGTACTGGGACGTCTCGATGAAATGCCTCGCGGGCGCGGGCAGCCTGTTCACGGGCTCGGGCGTCACGCCGAGCGCGTCCCGGTAGAGCTCCGCAATGCGCGAGAACACGATGCCGTAGCCCCTCAGGACGTCAGCCTCCGAACTCACGATGCGCACGGCGGCCATGCGGCCGATGGTCCCCGCGTCAAGAGGTCCCGCGCCGACGCGCACCGCGTCCTCGAACGCCTGCGCCAGACGCCTCGTCTCCGACGCAAGATGCAGCGGAAAGCCTGCCACCACGCGGTTTTCATAAAGGTCCCTGCTCAGCTCGGACGTGCGCACGAGCGCATGAGCGGGCATCCAGTTCGCGCCCCGCATGCGGATGCCGTGTCCCGGCGCCACTCTCTGCCACTCGTGCGGATGCGAGGCCATCCAGCGCGCGGCCTCGGGCGTCATGTCGCGCATGCGCTCGATGCTCATGCGTCTGGCAGTGGAGGCGAGCCTGCACTTGGGATCCTCGCGGAAATACGGATACTGCCTCTCGTAGAGAGACGACAGACGCTCGAGCACGCCCAGAAGATCGCCAAGCGAATCGTCGCCCGTCCTGACGGCATCGCCCCCGAAGAGCCTCTCCACGTGCTCCGCCACGCTCTCGCTCATCCTGAGCAGATTGTCCGAGGCAAGCCCCGGCTTGAGAATGATGCGAAGCGGCTCGGCATAGAAGAAGCTGCACGCCTGAGGTCCCATGCTCACGAGCACCTCGAGCTTCGCCACGCCGATCATGTTGTCGAAGGGAAGCGGATCCTGCAGCTCGAGGTGTACGCAGTCCTCCTCGCGATACTGGTCGCCCGCGAGCACCTCGCCGCCCATCCTGACGGTGACGGCGGCCCTCGGCGGAAGGCCCGAAACCTCAAGCGACATGGGCACACCCGCCTCCACGGCGGGCTGCCCCGACCAGTCTCTGATCAGGGGCTCAGCCTCATGAAGCGGCAGCGGCACGGGGGCCGCGCCCTCGGGGCGGACCGTGAGCACGAGCGTTCCCGCCTGCACGCCCGCACCTGCATCTTCAGCAGTCATGGCCACCTCCGTCAGAAGAAGCGGTAGCAGTCCATGGCCTCGTCGCCCTGACGCAGAATGCGGTCGACGACCTCGACGGACCTCGACAGTCCGAGCGACTCAAGACCGCTCCTAAACTCCACGAGCTTCTCGCGGTAGGCGGCGCCCGTGCCCGTGATGCGCGGCAGGCACTTCTGCATCACCGCAAAGTCGGCCGCATCAAGCCAGGCGGGCTTGTCCCCGTCCGCAAAGATCGAGGACGCCGCGCCCACGTATCCGTTCATCTGGCGGATCGAGCGGGGCGAGAGCCTGATGCCGAAGCCTTCGAGCATGGGCATCAGCCTGTCGTGCAGGTCCGAGAGCTCGCGCGCGTTCTTCGAAACGGCCTTCGCCCCGAAGTAGGCCTGAAGCTCCTTCCAGGACACGGGTCCCACGACCTTCGCGGGGCTCGTGTTTTCAATGCAATCGACGACGGGCAGCGTCACGACGGCTGCACGGTCGATGAGGCGCGGCGAGAGCGTCTCGGTCGTACTGTCGTTGTTGATGGTCGCCATGAAGCGCAGCGTCTCGGGCACCTTCGTCGGCGCCTTGTCCCAGAGCGTCACGATGCCGGACGACGTCTGCTCGTCGCACAGACGCATCCAGTCGGACCAGTAGTACTCCATCGGCGAGAGGTTCGCCTCGTCAAGCAGCATCATCGCGGGATAGACCGACCCCGATGCGCTCCTCTCCTCCGCATCAAGCGTGCGGAGCAGGTCCCATCTGGCGGGATCCGAAGACTCGAACCTGTTCGTGATCGGATTCCAGTAGCCCACGAAGTCGCGCTTCGACGTCCAGCCATACTCGACCGGCACGTGCACGAAGCGTCCGGCGGAAAGACCCGCACGCTCGTCGGACGACAGCAGGTTGTCGAAGGCGTCCAGACCCAGCGTCCTCGCCAGAATGTGGCAGATCGAGGTCTTGCCCGAGCCGGGCTCGCCCGAGAGCACCGTGAGGAAGTTCTGCGCCCAACAGATGTAGAGGTTGAGCACCGTGTTCTCATCGTAGCGTCGAACCTCCAGCACGGACCTGACGAGCGCATCGGCCAGCTCGCGTCCCCTGAGCTTCGCGGGCCTGACGCCGCAGACGGCCTGCGCGAGCCTTTCGCGACGGCTCCTGTCATCGTCCTCAGTCCAGGCGTCGAGCGCCCTCACGAGGGACTCGGGCATCAGCTCGCCGTCGGCTCCGTGCGTGCGCTCACAGATTCTTTTCGACTCCTCGAGAAGCTTCGTGTGCAGGTTTTCGAGCCTGCGGTAATTCTCGCGACGCTTCTCAAGCATCCCGTCCAGCTTGAGAAGCTGCTCGATCACGTCCTTCTTTGCATCCAGAAGACAGGACGCGAGGGCCTTCCTCCGGAGCTCCGCGTCGAGCTCCTTCTTGCTTATCTCGAGACTCGCGTACTTGCGAGTGAGCTCGTCCCTCTTGCCTTCCTGCACTCGGATGTTTTCTCTGAGCGTCTTCTCCTCGGCCTTCAGGCGCTCGACCCTCACGCCCACGAGAGTCTTTGCGGAGATCTTGTCGATCAGCTTGTCACCGACCGCCACGCGCGAGATCACGGCGTCAATCATGGCGTCGTTGCCGGCCCTGATCTCGTCGAGCACGAAGTTCGCGACATGCTCCTTCACCTCCTCCTTGTACTGCAGGCGGCGCATCACGTTTCTGGCGCGGGCAAGGCGACCGGCCGTCACGTCCGGCTCCACGTCCTCGAAGGCCTCGGGAGACTGGAGCCGGTCCCTGATGTAGGCGGCACGCACAGCAGACTTCTCAAGAAGGCGCCTGAGCAGATCCGCGTCACTCCAGACGTCGACCGAAACCGCATCCATGAAGGCCGTCTTCGCGCAGCGCACGCCCACGTGCACGGGCTGGCCGGCGCCCTCCCACCTGACGTACTCGCGAACCTCCTCGACCTTGTCGGCCTTGATCCTGAAGGCGGACACGAGCCCCTTGTTGACGGTGCCGGAGAACGTGACGTAGTTCTTACCGCGGTTGTCTCTCTTCAGGCGCAGAGGACCGTAGAAACAGTCCTTGTACTCGAGCAGCACAAACTCGTTGGCAACCTTCATCTCGCCTTCCAGATCCTCAGAATCCGTCACGCTGACGGGAATCATCGTCGAGGTGAAGTCGATGCGGTCCAGGTCCTCGGCGGGCTTCACGACAAGATGAATGCCGAAATCAGACGCGCTGAAGAAGCGCTTGCTGCTCGTGATCCTCGAGAAGTCGACGAACTTGCAGAAATCGGAGCGCACGCGGCCGTTTTCGTCGAAGTTCTGCATCAGATCCGACGGGTACAGGTCAATGACGTAAAAGGCGCCTTCCTTGATCTGGTTGCGGCCCGCCGACTTCAGGTTGAAGGCACCGTAGGAGGGGAAAAGCTGCTTGACCTCCGACTCGAGCGCGCCGAAGCGGTCCTTGTACCACTCGGCGAGAACATAGAAGTTGAAGAAGTTTCCGCCACTCGTGCGGATGTAGCCCAGATAACGGGTCACGCCTCGCGGCAAGGGCGGCACGGTGACGGAGAAGTCTCGCGGAAAGACGGTGCTCGCCTTCGCCCCTTCAGCGGGCACAGGCACGACGGGTGCAGGTACGACGGGGGCAGGCTCGGCGGCAGACTCGGCAACCTTCGCGGCCTCGACGCCGGGGACTTCGTCCCCCGTCTGCGCAGGAGCCTCCCGAGCCCCCTCAGTCTCGGACGCACCGGCAGGGACGGCCTCAGCCGGGGCCTGCTCCTGCGAGGGCTTTTCGGACTTCTCGCCTGCGGACGCCTCTTCGCCTTCAGGATCGCCGTCCTTCCCCTCGTACAGGCTCGGATCAAAGCTGATGGAGAGAGTGGTCTGCGAGTTCGCGCCAAACTCCCTGCAGTAGCGTTCAAGGAAGGCCTTTGCGTACCACGACAGTCCGAATCCGCAGATGTAGATGATGAGCATGGCAAATGCCCTGCGGTCATAAGGAGTGCCGTCGATCTCCTCATGAAAGGCCCTCATCGCCTCCTTCGACTTCTCGTGTGTCGCAGCAGCCTCCACGCGTCTGAAAAAGGCCTCGGGCGTCTTGTCCTCAGACAGCCCCGGATAGTCAAGCGCATGCATCTTCTCCGTGTTGGCGGCTGTCATCAGCGGCAGGGAGCCCAACCCTGCACGATGGGCCGGCCCCGCCACAAGCATCTCGACAAGACTCTTGTCCTTCTCAAACCAGGAACCTTTCAGCGTGCGTTTTCCCAGAACATGCTTGAGCCTCTTGGTGAGGTAGTCCCTCTCCTCAGCCTTCAAATGTCTGAAAGCCCAACTCAGCATCTCAGCTTCTGCCAGCCATCCTTCCTTGCCCGGTCCAAACATGCCCATATTCTTACCTCTATATCAAAAAAATTGCGAAGCTCGCGCAATCCTGAAAGTATTTTATAGAGTGGTACGAGATGGTGCATGCTTCGCACGGGAGACGGGCGCGGCGAATCGGGATTCTGGCATGGAAAAAAACGGCCGCCCGCTTCACCCGGCCTGCAATCTGTGTCAAAATAACGCCTTTCACGCTTTTCAAGGCTTCCGCCTTGAGGGGCGCCAGGCAAGATAGAGGCGCAGGGACTGCATCAGTAGACGGCCGAGGAGGTATCCGAGGACGCCGCTCGAAAGGGCAGCCTGCCGAAATGACGCCGCGGACACGCGGCGGCCATTGGTGACGCGGAGAACATCCGCCTCACTCCCGCCGATCCGCGGCGGAGGAGCTGTCGCTGACCGTTCGGTCGCTTTTCGACAGTGCGGCCGGCAGGCCCGCACCCGGAAAAGTTCGCCCGGACATCTGCTGCAAGCCCGCAAGGCCCCGCCGGCCGCTGCAGGTTCGCTCCGTGTCCTCCCTCCTGCGAACGCATTTCTTTCCGGAGATTCCTACCCACATGTCCGACACTACCACCGGCTCCAACACCGGACTGCGCCGAGACCTCAAGGCGCGTCACATCACGATGATCGCCGTCGGCGGCTCCATCGGCACGGGACTTTTCGTGGCGTCCGGCGCGACGATCGCCCAGGCCGGTCCCGGCAGCGCCCTGCTCGCCTACTCGATCATCGGCCTCATGGTCTACTTCCTGATGACGAGCCTCGGCGAACTCGCCGCCTACGAACCCGTGGCCGGCTCGTTCTCCACCTACGGCCGCCGCTACGTCGACGAAGGCTTCGGCTTCGCCCTCGGCTGGAACTACTGCTACAACTGGGCCATTACGGTCGCAGTCGACCTTGTGGCCGCCCAGCTCGTCATGGGCTGGTGGTTCCCCGACGTGCCCGGAACACTCTGGAGCGCACTTTTCCTCGCGTTCATATTCACGCTCAACTACATATCCGTAAAAGGCTTCGGCGAGACGGAATACTGGTTCGCGCTCCTCAAGGTCGTAACCGTGATCCTCTTCATCTGCACGGGCTTCGCGATGATCTTCGGAATCCTCTCGGGCGACACGCCTGCGGGCTTCGAGAACTGGGCGATCGGCGACGCGCCCTTCGTGGGCGGCCTTCCCGCCCTGATCGGCGTCGCCATGGTGGTGGGCTTCTCCTTCCAGGGAACCGAGCTCATCGGCATCGCCGCTGGCGAAACCGAGCATCCCGAGAAGAACATTCCCAAGGCCGTCCGACAGGTCTTCTGGCGAATCCTGCTCTTCTACATCCTCTCGATCTTCGTCATCAGCCTGATCATTCCGTACACCGACCCGCGCCTTCTCAGGAACGACGTGGCCGACATCGCCGTAAGCCCCTTCACGCTCGTCTTCGAGCACGCGGGCCTGCTCTCGGCCGCCGCGCTCATGAACGCCGTGATCCTCACCTCGGTGCTCTCCGCTGGCAACTCTGGCCTCTACGCCTCCACGCGCATGCTCTTCGTGCTCGCGCACCAGGGTTCGGCCCCGAAGATCTTCGGCAAGCTCTCCGCCTCCGGCGTCCCGCGCAACGCGCTCTTCGCCACGACGGCGGTCGCGGGCCTGTGCTTCCTGACGTCCCTCTTTGACAACCAGTCCGTCTACCTCTGGCTGCTCAACACCTCGGGCATGAGCGGCTTCATCGCCTGGCTCGGCATCGCCATCAGCCACTACCGCTTCCGCCGCGGCTACGTGATGAACGGCTACGACGTCAACAAGCTGCCCTACAAGTCGTCCTTCTTCCCGTTCGGACCGATGTTCGCCTTCGCGCTCTGCATGATCATCATGCTCGGCCAGAACTACCAGGCCTTCCTCGCGGGCACGATCGACTGGGCGGGCGTGGTCGCCACCTACATCGGCATCCCGCTCTTCCTCGCCATCTGGCTCGGCTACAAGCTCATCACGGGCTGCCGCTTCGTGCGCTACAGCGACATGAAGTTCCCGGAAAAGTACCGCTAGGAAACTTCACTGACAACGGGCGGCCCGCTTCCATCAAAGCGGCCGCCCGCAGGCTTCACTCCTCCTGGCTCTTCCCATCTGCGGCCTGCGCAGAAATCGTTCCAACCAGTTGCAGCCTCGTCATGGACGTCAGTCGACTACCTGCCTCTCTTCCCGCCTTCTGCATCAGGACGTATCCGGGTGCCCCTCTCTTCGATCTCACGATCTGCATGCCCGACTCTCCGTCGCTTCGTCGACGGGGTCATCGAGCTGCATTATCCGGATGCGCACTATCCGCGGATTCATCGGCAAACCCGGCAGGTCTTCAAGGTGGTGGGGGCGATCTTTCCCAAGCAGGGAAAGCGCGGGCGGTGGTCGAGCAACCAGCAACCTTGAATGCGCAGGCGGGAGGATCGGGCGCGCAATGCTAGAATTTCCGCCTCCTCAAAGGAAGTTCCATGTCAAAAAAGCCTAGCCCCAAAAAGAAGTACGGTCCGCGCGCAGTAGCTGTTCCGCATTATCTCAACAGCCTCACCTCCGATGTAGATCGGAGCCATGACGCCCGCGACGAGAATCGCGTCTTTCTTCTCCAAGTTGCCAACCGAACTGTCGAGAAGAAAGATCTCGCCATGTACGGTCAGATCATGCAGATAACTTGGGTTCTTGCCGCGAAGATGGAACGCGCGAAGGAACTTCGCCAATGTCTCTACAACGGCCTCGTAGCCATCGGATGTTACATTGCGGAGAAGCCAAAGATTCCGTTCGACGACAAGATGTTCGAGGAGCTCTCACTGGCAACGGAAGTCGCGCGAGATATTCTGGAGAACTCGGGCGAGATTGAGCGCGCGCAGGCTGGTGCGGCTGTCTTGTCGGGGCGTGTGAAGTTCGAGTCGGAGGCGGACAAAATCACGGGGTGGGAGATGGTGTTGCGTTGAGAAACAGGAAAAGGAAAGGCAGGCATGAAGAGGCGCTCTTGTATTGCAATGCA
>ERZ831601.1689-NODE-1689-length-15177-cov-2.514945_pt1 | contig 15177 bp, 15 predicted proteins | sample MGYA00519578_ERZ831601 | MGnify/ENA primary metagenome ERZ831601 (study PRJEB31850, sample SAMEA3708717) | human gut metagenome | biome: human gut; feature: human-associated habitat; material: faeces | place: China | collected 2014 ... | reverse complement strand
GCATACGTGTCCAGTAACGGAATATCATTTTAGGTGTAAAAGTCAGCAGCCGGATGGCAGTTGAGTTTTTATAGAAATTAGTAAGTCATAAAAACATTTCCGCCATAGGACGGAGAGCACACAGGAGGATGAAAGCTATGAGTAAGATTATTATTACTATCGTTGGACAGGACCGCGTCGGTATCGTTGCAAAAACGTGTAATTATCTGGCTGACCACAACATGAACATTCTTGACATCACGCAGACGATCCTGCAGGAATATTTCAATATGATGATGATCGTGGATATTTCCGGTTCCAAGACATCCTTTGATGATATGGCGCATGAGCTGGACAAGCTGGGACAGGAGATCGGCGTAAAGATTCTCTGTCAGAGAGAAGAGATTTTTACCAGTATGCACAGAATCTAAGCAAATATTTTCAGAAAGGACGTAAAACCAATGATTAACATGCAGGAAGTTCTGGAAACTAATAACATGATCGCGCATGAAAAACTGGATGTGCGGACGATCACGATGGGTATCAGCCTCTTAGACTGTGTGGACAGTGATCTGGCGAAGATGAATGAGAAGATCTACAATAAGATTACAACTTATGCGAAAGATCTTGTATCGACCGGCGATGCCATCGGACGTGAATTTGGGGTTCCGATCGTCAATAAACGTATCTCGGTTACTCCGATCGCGCTGGTAGGTGGAAGCGCCTGTAAGAAGAGCGAGGATTTTGTAGAGATTGCGAAAACACTTGATAAGGCAGCGAAAGAAGTAGGCGTCAACTTTATCGGCGGCTATTCCGCATTGGTTTCCAAGGGAATGACACCGGCGGAAGAGCTTCTGATCCGCTCGATCCCGCAGGCACTTGCCTGCACCGACCGTGTGTGCAGCTCCATCAATGTCGGTTCTACCAAGACAGGTCTTAACATGGATGCAGTCCGTCTGATGGGCGAGATGGTTGTGGCAACCGCAGAGGCAACGAAGGACAATGATTCTCTCGGCTGTGCGAAGCTGGTTGTATTCTGCAACGCGCCGGATGATAACCCGTTCATGGCAGGTGCATTCCATGGCGTGACTGAGGCGGATGCGATCATCAACGTCGGCGTCAGCGGTCCGGGAGTTGTAAAGACAGCTCTGGAAAAGGTACGTGGCGAGAACTTTGAGGTGCTGTGTGAGACGATCAAGAAGACGGCGTTCAAGATCACCCGTGTTGGACAGCTGGTAGCACAGGAGGCATCCAAACGTCTGGGCGTTCCGTTTGGCATCATTGATCTGTCGCTGGCACCGACTCCGGCAGTCGGAGACAGTGTGGCGGAGATTCTGGAAGAGATCGGCTTAGAGCGCAGTGGTGCACCGGGTACAACAGCAGCGCTGGCAATGTTAAATGATCAGGTTAAGAAGGGCGGCATTATGGCGTCCTCCTATGTTGGCGGACTCAGCGGTGCGTTTATTCCGGTCAGCGAGGATCAGGGCATGATCGATGCAGTTTCTGAGGGTGCGCTTACGATTGAGAAGCTGGAAGCAATGACCTGTGTCTGCTCTGTAGGTCTTGATATGATTGCGATCCCAGGCGATACGAAAGCGACCACGATCGCCGGTATCATCGCGGACGAGGCGGCAATCGGCATGATCAACCAGAAGACAACGGCAGTCCGCCTGATTCCCGTCATCGGAAAAACAGTGGGCGATACGGCAGAGTTCGGCGGTCTGCTTGGCTATGCGCCGATCATTCCGGTCAACCGTTTCTCCTGCGACAACTTTGTCAAACGTACCGGACGTATCCCGGCACCAGTACACAGCTTTAAGAACTAATAGGAGTTTCATATGGATAAATCACAGGAACTGAGAGAGGTGCTTCTGCGGTATCTCGATGCCGATCTGGAGCGAATCATTTTCAGCAACCCGAGAACCCGTGAATCCTATCTGAAATTAACTGTGCGTCCTCTGCTTCTGCGGGGGGCGCTTGCTTTTCAGACGGAAGAATTTACGGAAAAACAGGCATTTCAGAAAAATCAGAACGCAGAAAAGACCGCCGAGTATCTGCTCGGAGAGCTGGAAAACCGTTACCGCAATGCGGAGATCGCGTCGCTTCACGGGATTGTCAATATTCTGATCAGTAAGAAGGGGACGGTGACGATCAAAGAGAAGAAGGTGGGGGTTAAAAGGGCAGAGAATCGGACGGTATCGGTGGCAGCAGGTGATGTGCAGAAAGCTGGAAAGCAGATGCCGGCGAAGAGTCATGCAGATGTGAAAGAAAATTCGCTCGAAAAATCGGGTCAGAGTCAGTCAAGTCACGAAAACGGAAAGATGCAGAGAAGTGCTAAAATACAGGGAAATGGTAAACTGCAGAGCAATGCGAAACAGCAGAAAAATGCCGGAACAGGACTGTCGGCTGGCATGGATGCCGCAGCGTTTTCAGAACGTCTGGCGTCGTTATCCCATAACCGTACTAAAAAATACGTCCTTCAGGAAGGCGTCCCAGTCCCATTTCTGGTAGATCTCGGTGTCATGACGGCAGAAGGCAAAGTTGTGAAATCCCGCTACGACAAATTTCGCCAGATCAACCGTTTCCTGGAATTTATTGAGGATGTACTTCCGAATCTCGATCCGAACCGGACGAATACGATCATTGATTTCGGATGCGGGAAATCATATCTGACGTTTGCGATGTATTACTATCTGCATGTGCTGAAAAAATATTCGATCCGTGTCATCGGTCTGGATCTGAAAAAAGATGTCATTGCGCTCTGCAACCGCCTGAGCAAGAAGTTTGGATTTGAGAACCTGACCTTCCTGCACGGCGACATCGCCGGATATGAGGGCGTCGATCAGGTCGATATGGTCGTGACGCTGCACGCCTGTGATACAGCGACCGATTATGCGCTGGCAAAAGCGGTCAAATGGGGCGCAAAAGTCATTCTTTCCGTTCCATGCTGTCAGCATGAGATTAACAAGCAGATTCAGAACGATCTTCTGTCGCCGGTTTTACAGTACGGCCTTCTGAAAGAGCGTATGTCGGCGCTTCTGACCGACGGAATCCGTGGGCAGCTCCTCGAAATGTCCGGCTACCGGACGCAGATTCTCGAATTCATCGACATGGAACACACACCGAAAAACATCATGATCCGTGCGATCCGCCAGGGCAAGAAAGCAGACGGGGCGGCATTAGAGGCAATGATGAAGGAATTGCATGTGAAGCCGACATTGTATGGATTGTTGGTGGGGGAAGAGGTGTAGGAAATTTAGAAAGCACTTTTATGGGGGTTGATAATGCTGGACAGTTATAGCTGATAAAACCTCTTCGCAAATTCCAAAAACACCCCGCCTTCCTCTGCCATATACTTAACCGGCGAATACACCAGATAGAGTTTCCGGAGAAAGGCAGCTTCCCCAAGCGGAAAGAGAAGCAGTTTCCCCTGCCGTGCATCTGCCTGCACAGTTGCTTTTGAGAGAATGGAGATGCCCATTCCCAGCATGATACATTGCTTGAGGGCGGCGGCATCGTCCATCACGGCAATAACATTTAAATCATCGAGTGAAAGCCCTTTATTTTTTAGGAAATGAAGGGTTTCCTGCTTTGTGCCGGAATTATCTTCCCGGAGCAGAAACGGTTCTTTTAAGAGGGCATCCAGCGGTGATGGCATAGTCTGGTAAGCCTGATAATGTGGCGTGGCGGGGGCGGCGATCACAAGCTCATCGGAGGCAAAGGGGAGAAATTCGCAGGAGGTGTCCGAGGTAGTAGTTCCGACCAGACCGATGTCGCAGATGCCGTCATCCACCTTATGTACAACGTCCAGGCTGTCTGAGCAGGAGGCATAGACACGGATATCAGGATGAACTGCGTGATAAGCGCTTAAAAGTTCCGGCAGAAAATAAAGGGACGGAACGGAGGATGCGCCGATCCGAAGCTGCGGTTTCGTCTCGTTGGCGAGTTCCACGATTGCTTTCTGCTGCAGGGTCAGAATCTCCGTGGCATAGGAATATAATTTTGTCCCGGCAGGAGTCAGGGAGAGCGATTTGGTGGTGCGCTTTAAAAGCTGGGTGTGAAATTCCTCCTCCAGACTGCGGATGTGGGCGCTGACAGTCGGCTGTGAGATGTACAGCTTCTGGGCGGCAAGCGAAAAACTCTGATATTTGACGGTGTACACGAAAGCTTCTAATTGGCGGATGTCCATATATTTAAAATCCTTTCTATAGATAAAATCAATTTTTAATGATTCTGTGATAAAATCCAAAATTAAAATGAATAGTAGACAGGTGAAAACAATCTCTAAAGAAGAGTGTAGCTTTATTTATTGAAAATATCAATAAGTTTATAGCAAATATCAATATAAACGATTTTACCATAAAAATACAGGATGTTATACTTGTCTGCGGAAAGTATGGATAGATCCATGAAATGTACGCGCTTGAAATTTTTCTTGTTTGATTTTGTGAGATGATTTTTTTGCCAGATGCACTCAAATTTCTGATATGTATTGATGAAATGCGAGTGTGGTGCGTGAAATCACCCACAATGACGAGTGTGAGAAAAACTTTAAGAGTACATGAAATAAAAAAGGAGGCAGGTATGAAAGTATTTGACAAGACATGGAAGCTGGCAGTGGCAGGCGCGCTTGTGGGTGTGCTGGCAGCATTGCTGGCGTATTTTGGAAATCCGGCCAATATGGCGATCTGTATTGCGTGCTTCGTACGTGATACGGCGGGCGCGCTGAAACTTCACTCAGCAGCACCGGTTCAGTATTTCCGTCCGGAGATTGTAGGATTTGCAGTGGGAGCATTTGCGATCTCACTGGCGACGAATGAGTATAAGGCGACGGCAGGCTCTTCACCGATGATCCGCTTTGTTCTGGGTGCGATCATGGTAATCGGCGCGCTGGTATTCTTAGGGTGTCCGCTGCGTATGGTTCTGCGTATGGCAGCCGGTGACCTGAATGCGTATGTAGCGCTGGTTGGATTTGCAGGCGGTATTGCAACTGGTTCGTTCTTCCTGAAAAAGGGATTTTCGCTAGGCAGAGCGTATGAGACGCAGAAATCAAGCGGATATGTGCTTCCGGTGCTCCTTCTGGCGCTTTTTATCATTGGAGCAGTAACAGGCGTATACGCAGCCAGCACGGAAGGACCGGGAAGCAAGCACGCACCGGTTCTGATTTCCCTAGTTGCGGCTCTCCTGATTGGTGCATTGGCACAGAAGAGCCGTATGTGTTTTGCAGGTAGCATCCGTGATGTGATTCTGATGAAAAACTTTGATCTGCTCAGCATTATCGGCGCACTGTTTGCAGTCATGCTGATTTTTAACCTTGCAACTGGCAATTTCCATTTGAGCTTTTCCGGTCAGCCGATCGCGCACTCCCAGCATCTCTGGAATATTCTGGGTATGTATGCCGTTGGATTTGCAGCCGTTCTGGCTGGCGGATGCCCGCTGCGTCAGATCATTCTGGCAGGGCAGGGCTCCTCGGACAGTGCGGTAACCTTTCTGGGAATGCTGTTTGGGGCGGCACTTGCACACAATTTTAACCTGGTTGGTGCGGCAGCAAAAGCGGCAACCGAGACAGAGGCAGCCGTTTTGGGTGGTCCGGCGATGCCGGGCAAAATTGCCGTAATTGTATGTATTGCCCTGTTATTCGTGATTGCAGCGGCAAATATGAAACGTAGAAAGAAATAAAGAAAAGAGGAAACGGAAAATGTCAGATTTTGTTGAGGTAGATGTGCGGGGACTCTCCTGTCCGGAACCGGTTTTGATGGTGATGGATGCGATGGATGAACATCCGGGAAAACAGATCCGTGTGCTTGGCGATGAGGCACACACCCGGGCGAATATTGAGCGCACGTTGGAGTATCATGGAAAAGAGGGGCACACCAAGGTGCTGGAAAACGGCTGTTTCACCATTACCTTTGAAGCGTGATGCTGCTCTGGAATATTAAATAGGTGGAAATGATGAGGCAGAAACGGGAATATCGGATTTTTACCTTTCACACGACGGCTGCGGCGATGGAGATGGAGGCATTCTGCCGGGAACAGGGAATCAGAGGGCGCCTGGTGCCTGTCCCACGCGAACTCTCAGCAGGCTGTGGAATTGCCTGGCGGATGGAACCGGCGGAATATGAACGGTTTCAGGGAGTGATTGCGGAGAGCCAAATTGAGATCGAGCAGAGCTGTGTGGTTATGAATTAAATAAAATGTTATGTTAGAGCAGGCATCATAGAAAAAGTATATAGGAAAAAGCGGCGGTATCGGCAGTGGCGAGACATTCAAAAAAGAATGGAGCGCTGACTGTGTGATACCGCTGCTTTTTGGCGTGTAAATCGAGGTCAGAATGAGGTCATTGAGGTCAGAAATCAAATCATGACCTCGATGACCTCATTTGTGACCTCGATGATCCCAATATTTTGAAATATTATTCTTCCGCCTTCGCCTCCTCCAGCAGCCGTGCAATCTCCCCCGCACCAGCGAGAATGCAACCTCATTCCGTCCACTGTTTGTAACGACATCTGCATAGGCGCGGGTCGGTTCAACAAAGAGAGCATGCATCGGTTTGACGGTAGTCAGATACTGGTCGATGATGTTTTCGATATCGCGTCCGCGCTCTTTCGTGTCACGTAAGATTCGGCGGAGGATGCGCTCGTCGGCGTCGGCATCGACGAAAATGCGGATGTCGAGCAGATTGCGGAGTGCTTCGTCATAGAGAACGAGAATGCCCTCCAACAGGATAACCGGGCGCGGCTCGATGTGAATGGTCGCTTCGGCGCGGTTGTGGTTGGCGTAGTTGTAGGTTGGACAGTCGATTGCCTCCCAGTTTTTCAGTTTATTAAGGTGCTCAGGAAGCAGCTCTGTCTCAAATGCATCCGGGTGGTCGTAGTTCAGCTTGCAGCGCTCTGCAAAGGGCAGTTCATCGTGGCGCTTGTAGTAGCTGTCGTGGGAGATCAGACGCACCTCGTCCTCCCCGAACCGCTCCTTGAGTCGGTAAGCCAGCGTGGTCTTGCCGCTGCCCGAGCCGCCTGCGATGCCGATGATCAGATTGTTCATGTCCCAAAATCCTCCCGCCTGCCGATTCCGGTAGAAAAACCGGTCAGAATAAGCTATAATAGGTATATTGTTGGGGAACACCCCTGTTTCTCACTGCTTATGATATCACAAAACCACTGTTTTTGACAGAGTAAGAGGAAAATTGATGAAAAAGATTGTTTCGGCCCCGTATATCGACCAGACTGCCCGCTGGGTGAACGGCTGCGAGAGCATCAGCAGCGTGATGCTGCTGCAGGCTGTGGGCATCCCCATTGACCCGGATGTGTTCATTGAGCGCGACCTGCCCCACGCCCCCTACTGGGAACAGGAGGGCAGGCTCTACGGGCCTGACCCGATGTTCGTCTACCCCGGTGACCCCCACGACCACACCGGGTACGGCTGTTATGCCCCCTGCATCGTGCAGGCCTTGCAGAGCGCGTTGAAGCATGAAGGGGCGGCGGACCGGTTCGAGGTGCTGGACGTGAGCGGTGAGACCGCGGAGCAGCTGTGCCGGTTCATTGACGAGGGAATGCCGGTGGTGTTCTGGGCAACGCTGGATTTTACCCCGGTGCCCGAGGAGCGGGATCACTGGCTGCTGGCCGATGGCACTGACTTTGCCTGGAAGTGCCACGAGCACTGCCTGCTGCTGGTGGGCTACGATGAGGAAAACTACTGGTTCAATGACCCGTGGCATGACCACGGGGTCTGCGCCCGGCCCAAGGAGCTGGTGGAGCGCTGCCACGCGGCGCAGGACTCCTATGCGGTGACCCTGCGGCGGAAATAAGAAAGGCGAAACATGAAAACAGAGAAACTGAAACAGAACGTCAAAGGCTATGTTCATCAGTTTGAGGACGGCGGCCTGCGGCTGCTGAGAAAGGGGCAGAAGGGTGTGATCCACGCCATCTTCAGCCGCTTTGGCCTGGTGCTGATCCTCCTGCTGCTGCAGGTGGGGCTGTTGTTCAGCATCTTCCGGTGGTTCGGCAACCTGTGGCCCCATTACTTTGGCGGCAGCGTGGTCGTTACATCGGCCATGGTCATCTACCTGCTCAACAGCAAGATGGACAACAGCGCCAAGATCACCTGGATGGTGGTGGTTGCCATTGCGCCGGTGGTGGGCATTCCGATGTTCTTCTATGTCAAGAGCAATTTCGGGCACAACATCCTGCGCAAACGGCTGCTGGAGCTGGAGGACCAGCTGCGCGGCTGGCTGCCGCAAAGCCAAAAGGCCGTGGAGCAGCTGAAAGCGCTTGAACCCGGCGCGGCTTCGCTGGCAAAGTACCTGTATGGGCGGGGCGGCGGCTTTCCGGTGTACCAGAACACCGCCATGACCTACTTCCCCGGCGGCGAGGCAAAGTTTGAGGAACTGCTGCGCCAGCTGGAAACGGCAGAAGAATATATCTTTGTGGAGTATTTCATCATCGACGAGGGCCTGATGTGGGGCAAGATCCTGGAGGTGCTGGCCCGCAAGGCGCTGCAGGGCGTGGATGTCCGGGTGATGTACGACGGCACCTGTGAGTTCTCCACCCTGCCCCGCAATTACCCCCGGCTGCTGGAGAAGCTGAACATCCAGTGCAAGGTGTTCAGCCCGGTGCAGCCGTTCGTCTCCACTCACTATAATTACCGCGACCACCGGAAAATTCTTGTTATTGACGGGCGGGTCGGTTTTACCGGCGGCGTGAATCTTGCCGATGAGTACATCAACCACATCCAGAAGCATGGCCGTTGGAAGGATGCCGCCGTGATGCTGGAGGGCGAGGCAGTCCGTTCGCTGACGGCCCAGTTTCTGCAGATGTGGGGCATCCTGAAGGAGCCGGAATATGAGCAGTTCCTGACACGGCCCATTCCGGTGCCGGAAAATGCAAAGGGCGTGGCGGCTCCCTACGGGGACTGTCCGCTGGACGGCGAGCGGGTGGGCGAGATGGTCTATATCGACCTGCTCAACCGGGCCAGGGATTACATCCACATTATGACCCCCTACCTTATCCTGGACGGCGAACTGGAGACCGCCCTGAAATTTGCCGCTGAACGGGGCGTGGATGTCCACCTGATCCTGCCCGGAAAGCCGGACAAGCAGTTCCCCTACGCACTGGCAAAGAGCCACTATTCGGCCCTGCTGGATTCGGGCGTGAAGATCAGCGAGTGGAGCCCCGGCTTTGTCCATGCAAAGGTGTTCGTGGTGGACGGCAGGGAAGCGGTGGTGGGCACCATCAATCTGGACTACCGCAGCCTGTACCATCACTTTGAGGATGCCGTCTGGATGGTGGATGCCCCCTGCATCCGGGACATCGAGCAGGATTTCCAGCACACGCTGGAACAGTGCCGCACGGTGGAAAATACCTCGGCCAGCATCTGGCAGAAGCAGTATCTGCTCCGTGCCACCGGAATGCTGCTCAAGGTCATTGCACCGCTGCTGTAACAGCTGAATTACAGAACAACAGCCCCCTCAGGCTTATGGGCCTGAGGGGGCTGTTGTTTTGTATGATCCTTATCTGGGGTAGCACAGCGCCAGCTTGGAATAAAAATCTTCCAGTGCAAAACGAACATCCAGATCGTGATAGACACGGATGGTTTTGCGGTCAGAAGCTTCAGCATAGGTCAGGCTGGGCAGGAGCACAGGGGCCGGGCGGAGTGTCCAGTGCCCCCGGAATCCATTCTCCAGCAGGACAGCGGCGGTAGTGTTGTCGCCCAAAGTCCAATTGCCCCCGGTGCGCAGAGGAAAGCGGGGATCGTATTCGGAGGGGTACTCGTCCATCAGCTGCTGAAATAGATAGGCTCCCACTTCGCCGCAGGGCCGTACCCGAAGCGCCAATTCGGCAAGGGATACCTCGAATCTGGCGTAGACATCCTGTGGGATCTGCCAGACCGTGACAGCGCTGTCCAACAGGACACGGCAGGCGATGGGGTCTTGCTGAACATTGAATTCCGGTCGTCCGGCGGGATAGGGGCCGCCGCCGTTCCAGAGCACCGTCATGCGGGACGCGATCTCCGGGGCACGGTTCAGGGCGGCGGCAATGTTTGTCATAGCGCCCTGGGCCGCAATGTACAGGGGAGCCGGGTCATCCCGCAGAGCCTCCTGGATCAGAAACTCGACAGCTTCACAGTCGGGAGCATCCTCCGGAGAGGCGAGAGGGGCAGTACAACCATGAAGAACAGGAACATCGTCGATGTGTGCGGCGTTCAGCAGGCGGCATACCTCCTGGTAACTGCGTTCCATGCTGTGGGGCGGCAGACCCCTTTGGGTGGTTTTGACCTCGAAATGGGTGGCACAGATACCACGCACATCAAATTGCGGAGTGAGCAGATGGTGCAGGATGGCAAAGTCATCATCGCCTTCGTTTTTTGCATCGGTATCAATGATGACCCGCACCCGGCAGGCCTCCGGCGGTGCAAATCCCAGCCGCGCAAGAAGTTCAGAGCGTTCCATGTTGTGTTCCCTCAATTCAGTTTTACCAGAGCTTCGTTCAGTGCGGCCAGCTTTTCTTCATCGAACATTTTGTTGCTGTAGAATTGCAGATCATTCACCGAAATGCCCCGGGAGCCGGGCTCCTGCTGCACATATTGGGCCAGCTCCGGCAGCAGCTGCTGGATCAGGGCAGCGGACTGAGGAGTGTCCAGCAGGGTGCCGATCTTCATATCAAGACAGAATTCCTTGACTTCCTCCGGGGCGGGCACCAGCACGTCGTGGTTGAAAATGTGGTTCAGGAAGCCGAGTGCCATGCCCTGCCACACTGCGGATTCCGGGTTTTCCGGGTTTTGGGGATTGGCGATGTGGCGGCTGCCGGTGGAGAAGCCGTGGTCGCCGTAAGCAAAGATATGCATCTCATAGGGGATCTTCCGCTCAGCCAGCAGGGTGGCAAACTGCAGGGACTGTGTGGCGGGCACCAGATGGTCGCCCTGAGTGGCAAAAAGGAAGGCAGGGGGAGTCTGGTCATCCACCTGCTGCAGCAGGTCCGGCAGCTCCATGCCCAACGCCTTGCCCGGGACGCTGAACACAGCGTAGCCCAGCAGCATGGCCGCGGGACGGACCCGGCCCATGGTGCCCACCGAGGCGGCAAGATGCCCGCCGGCAGAGAAGCCTACCACGGCGATCTGCTCCGGGTCGATGTGGAGGTCACCTGCGTTCTGATGCAGGTAGTCCATGGCCTCCTGCGCTTCGGCAAAGGCATTGGTATAGACCTCCTCCACCGGACAGTTCTGGGAGACGCTGTACCGCAGCACAAAGGCATTGTAGCCTGCGTTCAGGAAGGCCAGCGCTACAGGATCGGCTTCCCGGTCTGAGCAGAAGGCATAGGCTCCGCCCGGAAAGATCAGGATCGCAGGGCAGCGATCCAGAGCAGGCATTTCGGTGCAGAGCTCCTGCAGGTAGCAGGTCAGCTGGGCATTGTGGGTTCCCATGGGGATCTGAGTGATTTTCATAGTTGGCTCCTTTTTCCTGTAGTAAAACGGGCCTTCGTACAGATAACCCCGAAAAGCAGGGGGGTCCCTGTGCGAAAGCCCAAAATCGACTTTGTTATTCTGACATCAATATAGCAGATAGCAGAAACACTGTCAAGGAGATTTACTGGTATTCTTTTTCCATCGAGAAGCCCCGGCCGCTGACTTCGGTCACGCGGCTGACGATGAGGAAACAGGCGGGGTCGATGGAATGGACCAGCTTTTCCAGCCGGGGCAGCTCCCGGTTGGAGATGACGCTGAGCAGCACCTCGCTGGGCTCGCCGGTGTAGCCGCCCTCGCCGTGGAGCACGGTCACACCACGGTCGATCTCAGCCAGAATGGCGGTGCGGATCTCATCCGACCGGGTGCTGATGATCTTGACCTCGGTGCGGCTGTCGCCCAGCATCAGCATCTTGTCCATGACGATGGTGTGGGTGATGACCAGCACGATGCCGTAGAGCACCTGCTCCGGCTGGCTGAACGCTGCCTGTACCAGCAGGATGGCGATATCAAAGAGCATCATGGTGATGGACACCGGCCAGCGGAACCATTTCTGCAGCACCAGCGGGGGAATATCCATGCCGCCGGTGGAAGCGCCCGCCCGGATGACCATGCCCAGCGCAACGCCGATGCCCAGACCCGAGAAGATGGTACAGAGGAAGATATCCTCAGTCAGCACCCGGCCGTCCAGCAGCCGCTCAAACAGCCCCAGAAAGGCGGGGCTCAGCACGCTGCTGGCAAGGGTGTTCAGTGCGAACTTCTTGCCCAGCACCGCCCAGCCCCACACCAGCATGGACATGTTGAAGAGGAAGAGGAAACCGGAGACGGAGAGCCCCGTCAGCCGCCCGAAGGCCAGCGCGATGCCGGTGGCACCGCCCGTGATGAGCCCGGCGGGCTCCAGAAACAGGGCCACCGCCAGCGAATACAGTGCGTTGCCCAGGATGATAGCCAGACTGTTCAGCAAAAGCTGCTGCCAGCGACGAGTAGATTTCATAGCAGTACCTCCCATACTATTCTTATAATACAGGAAAACTTCAAGAAAATCTACCCGATGCGGTTGCTTCCCATCAGAACAGCGGGATTGATGTGGCTGCCAAGGACTCCCCCTTTGGGGGAGCTGGCGCAAAGCGCCTGAGAGGGCGAGACCGTTACTCCTCGTCCAGCAGCCGCAGACCCGCCGTATCGGTCACGGGCAGAGAGAACACGATGGCTCCCGCCTTGGGGTCTGCCCCCTGCATGATGGCCTGCATGATCTGGTTTTTCAGGGTGGTGCGGGACACGATGAGCACCAGCTCCTTCTCGTTGACCAGCTCCACCCCCATAAAGTGGGCGGCACCCTCCATGCCGGTGCCCTTTGCGTGGATGACGGTGCCGCCGCCAGCTCCGGCGGCGCGGGCCGCGTCCATGATGGAGCCGGTGTGGCCCTGATTGGCAATGACGAGCAGCAGCTCATAGCGGGTATCCTTCAAGGTGCTTTCCTCCTTCAGTGCAAAGGTCTGGTGTTCGGTCAGGAATTGCAGCGCCCGCTTGCCGCCGATGCTGCTGACCGGGATGATGAATGCGATGCCGGTGCCCGGCACATCGATGCGCATTTTGCGGCGCAGATCTTTTTGCAGGCCGGGCCAGGTCTCGGCGGTGATCATGGCAAAGAGCACGGCCTTTTCGGTCTGCTCCAGCCCCAGGGTGGAAAGGGTCTCCCGCACCGCCGTGCCTGCACCCACCGTGCGCAGGCTGACCGTGATGCCGTGCTCCTCGTAAAGGGCCAGAAAGGCATCGGTGGAGTGGCGGTCGGTGATGGTGACGAGCCAGTATAAAGTATTCACAGCAGGACCTCCTTACAGCTCGATGATGGCATCATCCGGCAGGTCGGCAAAGGCCAGCGCGGCGGCGGACACAGGCTGTGCCTGACGGGCCCGGCGCTGCTTGAGCTGGGCCATCAGACCCATGAGCTGCACCGTGATGAGGGGGGTCATGGCGACCATGGCCACCACGCCGAAGGCATCGGTGACGATATTGCCGCCCACAGCCACACAGGCACCCTGTGCCAGCGGCAGCAGGAAGGTGGCCGTCATGGGGCCGGAAGCAACGCCGCCCGCGTCAAAGGCGATGGCGGTGTAGAGCTTGGGCACCACGAAGGAGATGCCGATGGCAAAGGCATAGCCCGGGATGAGGAACCACAGGATGGAGATGCCGGTGAGCACCCGCACCATGGCAAGACCCACCGAGAGGGAAACGCCTGCCGAAAGGGCTGCGCCCATGGTGCTGGCGGAGATGGCACCGTCGGTCACTTCCTCCACCTGCTTGTTCAGCACATACACGGCGGGCTCGGCCTTGACGATGAAATAGCCAATCAGCATACCAAGGGGGATCAGTACCCAGCGGTAGGGCAGGGCAGCCAGAACCTGGCCCAGATAATTGCCGGCAGGCATAAAGCCCACATTAGCACCGGTCAAAAACAGAACCAGCCCGATATAAGTATAAAACAGGCCGACCAGAATTTTGCCCAGCGCTTTGCGGCTCATGTGCAGGACGGCAAACTGATAAACGCCAAAAAAGACCATGATGGGCAAAAGTGAAAGCGCGATCTCTTTAAAATAAGCGGGCAGCCCCACCATGAAGAGGTCCCACAGCTCCACCGAGTCCTGAATATCCGGCAGGAACGCGGCGGTGTAGCTGCTTTCGCCGGGGCTGTAGGCGATGCCCAAAATCAGCACGGCCAGGATGGGACCGATGGAACACAGGGCAACCAGGCCAAAGGAGTCATCCGCGGCGTGGCGGTCACTGCGGATTGCGGAAATGCCCACGCCGAGCGCCATGATGAACGGTACCGTCATGGGCCCGGTGGTCACGCCGCCAGAGTCAAACGCCACAGCAAGGAAATCTTTGGGAACAAAGGCGGCCAGCACAAATACAATGGCGTACAGTGTTACCAGCAGCGGCGGCAGCGCCATACTGAACAGCATACGCAGCAGCGCGATAACAAGGAAAGCCCCCACACCGGCGGCAACCGAAAGGATCAACACCAGATTGGGCACCGACGGCACCTGGTTGGCCAGTACCTGTAAATCCGGCTCCGATATGGTAATGATGAAACCGAGAATAAAGCCGATCACAATCATTTTGGACAAGCTGCGGCTTTTGGTCATGGCGGAACCAACCCGTTCGCCCATGGGGGTCATGCTCATCTCGGCGCCAAGGGTAAAGAACATCATGCCAAAAATAATCATGACCGCCCCAAGCAGAAAACACAGCAGCACACTGGGGGATAGGGGTGCGATGAAAAAACTGAGAACCAGCACGATAGCAACAATAGGCAAAACAGCCTGCAGTGCTTCCACCAGTTTTTCTTTCAGCTTTTCCCGTAATTGTAAGCGGGAACGTAGCACACGGATAGCCTCCAATCTTAACTCAATCTTAATATGATAATAGTGTAACATATTATTGGGGCAATAAGGAAGAGATGCTGTCTGAATTTTTTGTGAATTCCACGCTGCAGGGCACACAGCAGTGGCCGGAGCCGCAATTTTTGAATAGGATGTTGAAGCAGAAAATGAAAAAACGACTTAACAAACGATGAAAATACTACATGAAAACTTAAGAATATTCAGGGAAAAGGTGAAATGTGCGCCGATCGGGCCTATCCTTGCTTTTTATACTTGCGTAACGGGTAAAACCATGGTATGATATTTCTAGCGCAAATACTTCCCGCAGGGAGTCTTATGGTGTAAGAAACCGGAAAGGGAG
>ERZ831601.1671-NODE-1671-length-15348-cov-5.878899_pt1 | contig 15348 bp, 20 predicted proteins | sample MGYA00519578_ERZ831601 | MGnify/ENA primary metagenome ERZ831601 (study PRJEB31850, sample SAMEA3708717) | human gut metagenome | biome: human gut; feature: human-associated habitat; material: faeces | place: China | collected 2014 ... | reverse complement strand
GATTGTCGAAGAGTTCCGGCAGAAGGCAAGAACAGCTGTCGATGCCATCGACGCTGCAGGCTACGGCGCAATGGATGAATTGGATCAACCGTTCTTCCGAGTGCCGTGAAAGTTTGGCAACGGTGCCGCTCAAACGAGTGGTAGCTGCCATTTTTCCCAACGGGGATTCGCATCCCTGGAGGGGAATATGCGGGTCCCATTATTTTTGGAGGCACGCCATGGTTCGTAAAAAATCAAGGCAGTCCGGAAGGTTGCAAGCAATAAGTCCAGTCCCATCAGGAGGACATCGCTTCACGAGAGTGATGCGGTTGTTCCTGACAACGACTGCCGAAGCCGCCATCATGATGGCTTCGGGCATCGGGGTTGGGTTAATATTGGATGGAAGCAAGCAACAAACCGAGGGCGCAGGCAATCAGCTCAACGAGACCGCGATTCTGGTCGCTGTCGCGTTGTTCGCTTGCGCCATCATTTGTCGCTTCGTTGCCGACTTTCAAAGGACGGAATCATGCATCAGAAAGTAAAGGAGCTTTTGGTTGCAATCGCCATTGAGACGGGGTTTGTCCTTCTCGGTCTTTTCCGACTGTTTAGCGACGACGCCACGGCGTCTGAGCGAAATCTCATTCTCTACGCAGCCATTCCTATCGTTTCTTCTCTTCTTGCGTTTTGTGCGCTAGCGGTTATTTACCATCGCGAAGACAAGCGCCGCCGGCATTAAGCAAAACATTGGCTACCCACCCTGACGGGGACATCAATCCCCGAAGGGGCATGATGTCCTCTTTTTCTTTTAGGAGTACATCATGGGATATTATTCCGATGTCAAATTCGCGCTTCCTATTTCTAACTGGAAGGCGCTCAAGGCTCAGGCTGCCGAAGCCGTCAAGCAGTCCTCTGATCCTGACGGACGGAATCTGCTCGAACATCCAGAATCCGAACGCGAGTTCGACTGGAAAGGGCAACGCTGGGTCCTCGTGACTTGGTACTACGTCAAGTGGTACTTCAACGAACCGGATGTTGCCGTAATTGAGGCTTATCTCAACGAAAGCGACGAGTACGAATACGCTCGCGTCGGTGAGGAGGTTGATGATGTGGAGCGTCGTTCGGGCGATGACTCGTACGAAATTCTGCACACCATCACCATCATCGAGGTGCAAGTCGACATTTGACGGCATCCGTCAATCATGAACCCGACGGGGACATCAATCCCCGTGCGGGCGAGGTGTCTCCTCTCTCTTTTGGAGGTATCTCAAAATGTCTGAAGTCGTTGCTGAAAGCGTGCAAACGCAATCCGACGGAACGCTTTGGGCCATCACGGTGCAAACGGTCGACGAAGGTGATTTCGGTTTCGAAGTTGAGTCTCAGGTCAAAGCCCCGGATTCGATTTCGTGGAGGTCGCTCGATGTCGTCGGCCCCTTCAAACGTCTCGTAGAGGCGATTGAGGAGGCCGAACGTCTGTACCGAGGGCACAAGCTGCTACTCGTTTAACTTATTAGTAATCTCAACAAATAGGTTTCCAAAATCTCTCTAGCAAGAGCTATGGGCTCTCTTCTTGGAGACATCCTATTTGTAGAGACGCGTAATATCACCCCATGGGGAACATCTTCCCCAAGGGGCAGGCGTTCCCCTTTTTTTCAAAGGAGAACGCTATGTTCGACATCAACTTCATTCGCTACGACGCCGACCATCGTCAACGCATCGTCGTGGACTATCAAGACCACCGCGACGACACGGTCGAGGAAACGGCAAAGGCTTTCGGCCTTCGGGTGCTTACCTGCAACCATGCCGTTGCCGACATCTTCGGCGTCGACGTTGAGGCCGATGAAAACGTCCTTCGCGCAGCCCAGCTGGAAGCCATCAAAACTGGTGAGCACGTTTTCTTTATTGAATTCGGCTCGCATAGCAGCGATTGGTTCAAGCTTTGCCTTGGGCGTCCTGCCCGCGGCTTCGACTCCGGATTCTGCGGAATCATCGTCGTGCCGCATGACGCATGGCTCGAAGCCATGCCTCGCAAAACCTACGCAAAGCGCTTTGTCCATCAAAAGCTTTGCGAAGCGTTCAACGAACGCGTGACGGCCAACCTTAACGGCTGGGTCTATGAGGCCCGCGCCGAAACGGATGACGGCTGTTTCTGCTTCCCCGGTTTCTTGGATCAGGAAGCAGCTTTGGCTGCGGCCATGGCGGAATTTCCAGACATCAAGTATCGGGAGGAGGACTTCGCCGCCATAACGACTTACACGCTTCGCGAGAAGCGCTCTTAACTTGGGGCCGCCCCTCATCCTTGGTGAGGAGTCAAGTCCCTTTTCTTCTCATCGTTCCTTCGGGACATCATGTCCCGCAAGGCATGGTGTCCCTTTTTTCTTTGAGGCAACACCATGACGATTACCAATCGTACGATCCGCACCGCACTTCCCATCATTGCTTCGACGCTTTGCCAAAAGTTCGGGGTTCAAATCGCCCTTGAGGGCGAAGAAGCCTATACCAACGGCAAACGCATCGTCCTTCCCGCCCTCACCAAGACGGACATTGATCCGACGGTGGTCTATGGCTATCTGCTGCACGAAAGCGGTCACGTGCGTCACACGACGTTCAACGTGAAGTCGAAGCAGGGCCACAATGCGGGCCTTCACCATGCGCTTCTCAACATTCTTGAGGACGGACGCATTGAAAAGAAGATGTGCGATGAGTATGCCGGTGGCTACCACTGGATTCAAACGCTCGACGCGCACATTCTCAAGAAGCCTGAGGCCATGGGTAGCGCTGAAGACATGAAGGCCGCAAAGGAGCCGTTGGCGCTTTTGATGTCCTTCATCTACTTCTTCACGCGCTGCAATGCCTCCGGCCTTACCGCACTCTATGCCAACCAGCTTCGGCAGACCGAGGCCGACATCAAGTCGCGCTTTGGCGAAGCCTTTACCCGTGACTTGACTGCCGTTCTCAACGACAGTCTCACCGCCGACTCGACGAGAGCTCTCGGCAAGATTGCCGATCGACTCATCGCTCTGATGAAGCAGTTCTGCCAAGACAATCCCAACGATCAAAACGATCAGCAGGATGCGTCCGGAAAGAACGAAGAGGGCAATTCAAGCGGTCAGGGTGGTTCGGGCTCGTCTTCGGACGACGCTCAGAACGCCGAAGGCTCCGAAGCGGGTGAATCTTCCGAGCGCGACGCTTCTGAAGCCGGCTCTGCCTCCTCGTCGTCAGATAAGGGGCAGTCTTCGGCCAAGCAGAAGACCAAAGGCCGCAAGGCCAAGGCTCAGTCGCAGGCTGACGGTTCCGGCGAAGCCACGAATGAAAACGTTCGTGCGATTCAGTCGGTGCTAGACGCCACGGAGGAGGCTATCAATGACGCCATGAAAGGGGCGGATGCCAGCAAGGCGCTTGCGTCGGACTTGTCCGAAGAAGCGCAAAAACCCGGCAATCCCAATCGTCTTCAGACGAATGTCGCGCCGACGAGATTCTTGGACGGGCTCATGAAGCCGGTTCTTGAAAAATGTCTCTGCGACAAGCCCGAAAACGCCAAGACCGTCAAGGACGCAGGGGAGAAAATCGCCCGCCGTCTGGAAAGGTCGCTTCGCACAAAGGTTGAAAGCCTTGCTCGCAATCACCGTTTTCACACGGAACGCGGAAATCGGCTTTCGGCTACGCGCCTGGCGTCATTCGTGACGGGCAACACCAAGGTGTTCACCCGTGAGGGCGAGCATCGGGACGTCAATACTGCCGTTCACATCATGATCGACATGAGCGGCTCCATGGATGGCAACTCGTCCCTCGGTGCCAAGAAGGCGGCCTACGCATTTGCGAAGGCATGTGCTTCGATCAAGGGCGTCAATGTAGGGGTGAGCGTCTTCAACAATGCGTGGTCAATTGATGGCAAGGAGTTTCGGAGCGTGCAGACGCTGGTCAAGCACGGCGAGCGTTCGATCAAGTCGGGTCTTGAAAACCTGACGCGATACAACCCATTCGGCGGTACGCCGAGCCAGGACGCCATTATGGCGGCCCAACATCAGTTGCTTCGGGTTCGAGACGTCACCCGCCGCATCCTGATGTTCGTCACGGACGGAGACGTCTGGAGCGCCAAAACGCTGATCGAGCTCATGAAGAACACCGGCATTGAAAGCCGTGCGCTCTTCATTGACGCAAACAAACTTCCTGGTTTTTTTGACCAGGAAGTCATGGCGAGTTCAAGCATGGACGAAGATGAGCTTGCAAAGCTCATTCTCGACCTCATGAGCGACGCTGTTTTTCATTAAGTTCAAGGCGGGCCGGGCATTCAAGCCCGGTTCCGCTTTGAGCATTTTTCATTTTTCCGGTTTTTCATCAAGGAGGCGTTATGTCGTTCACTGCCGGTCAAATCAAAGCAGCAGCCCGAGGTCGTTGGGATGTTGTATTCAGCGTGTTGGCACCTTCTCTCAAGGCGGCCATGCGCGCAGGCAGGAAGCATCACGTCTCCTGTCCAAAGCACGGTGGTACGGACGGCTTTCGTCTGTACCCCGATTGGCTCGAATCGGGCGGTTGCATCTGCAACACTTGCGGATCGCGCTCCGACGGGTTCGCCACCCTTCAGTGGCTCAATGATTGGGATTTCCCAACCACGGTCGAGAAGGTGGCGGACGTGCTCGGCTTCCAAAAGGAAGAAAGCCGTCCCGTGCAGCTGTTCTCCAAGGAAAAGCAGCGCCGTGTGCAGGGCCAATTGATTGACTTCGGGCAAGCGCCTTATGAGTTCGTCAAGGGGCATGCAATGTGCTTTTACGCTCGGCTCAACAACGGCGACAAGACCGAGGTTCTTTGGAGCCATACGCTTGATCGCGCCATTGAGCTTGCCAAGGTTCGCTCCGGCGAGTGGGTGGAGTTCATCAAGATCGGTTTCCGAGAGGGAGTCGGCAAGAATGGACGTACCTACAAGGCCGCCGTCTGGTCGGTTCGCAGGATCGAAAGTCCTGAGGAGCGCAAGGCGCGTGAGTTCGGAGTCGCCAAGGCCGACAAGGTCAAGGCGCAGGCTATTGCCAATATCTGGTCTGAAGCCTCGCCCTTGACGGAGGATACGAAGGGAACCCGTGCCGTACTCGCCTATCTCAGGTGGGGACGCGGCATCACCCTTTCGGTAAAGCGCCTCGCGCATGACGACTCGATTCGGGCCGTCGATGCGATGCGTACGCTCGAAGGCGACAAGTCGTATCCAGCCATGGTGGCAGCCGTTCGCAATCCTCAAGGCAAGATCGTCACGCTTCATGTGACGTATCTCACCGAAGAGGGCGAGAAGGCCCCTGTGGCAACGCAAAAGCGTCTCATGGCGCTTCCGAGCACCCGGACGATTCGCCACGCCGCCATTCGGTTGGCGGAGCCCGGTGGCTTGCTGGCCGTTGCAGAAGGCATTGAAACTGCATTGTCCGTCTCTACGGCCATGCGGATTCCATGCTGGGCGACGATCTCGGCGGGCGGGATGAAAAGCCTGATCATTCCCGACAATGTTCGCTATTTGCTTATCATGGCGGATAAGGATGCGAATCATGTCGGAGAGAAGGCTGCCGAAGAACTTCGGCGGCGCATGGTAGCGCTGGGGCGAGACGTGTTCGTCTTCACGCCCGCGGATCCGATTCCGGAAGGTGCCAAAGGCATCGACTGGAATGACGTGCTCCTCACCAAGGGCAGAGACGGGTTCGCCGGCCTCAGCTTCAACAGTTGACCGCAAGCATTGACTCACCGCCGCTCGTCGGCGTCATCTGGCCGTGAACGCCCTTAAGTTCGTTTTTTAACTGCCCCATCGGGACACTCAGTCCCGTGCGGGGCCCGGTGTCTCCTTGGGGTTTTATTAACTTCAAGGGGAACCTTATGTTCTGCAAAATTCCAATGTTCACCTTCGGTGAACGATTAATCGACTACCTCCAAGCTTACGAATGCTTTTTGGGGGCTCTTGGACTCGAAAGCTCCTTCATGTCATTCGCTGTCGGTCGTTTTTGCTCGACGCCGGAAGCTGCCGATCTCATCGTTCTTGACTTCTGGGACAACCTGCGAAAGCTTAATGCGAAGGACAAGTATTTCGATGCGACCAACGTCTGCCTGATCCTCACGGATCTGGACGCCGGCAAGGACCGTCAGACTCAAATCACCGAATTTCGTGATTTGCTCTCTCAGGAATTCAAACATGTCTGGCTTGATGCGCTCATGTGTATCAGGAATGACTGGAATGCTATTCATCCGGACTGTCGGCTTACGCGTGCGCAAAACGACATTCTGGACAACATCAACTTCCATGGTTTCTGGGATTCGCTTATCAGGCGGTGCGAAGTACGTGCCGCGCCCAAAGGGGAGGACTATCAGCTCTACGTTGAAGCCGACATCGAGCGGATTCGCAAAAAGGGACTGATCATCTTCCAAGGTGAGGACGCTACGCCCAACACGGGCCTGGTGCTCGTCATCCGCAACCCGAAAGGGCGCCTTGGACGCCCCTACCGCAACTTGATCGTCTCATGGAACAACCTCATGACCACGATGTTGGAACGCCATGCGAGCGACGCGAATCCCTTCATGTTCCGACGCCTGATGCTGAAGTACATGCTCGACAAGTCGATCATGACGGACGCCAACGATGGAAGTGGGTACTTCGCATTTTTCGCCAAGAGCGTGATCTTAAAGAAGGAATGGAATTCCTTTCTTGCTTCGCTCGACGAGAATGCGCTCGCTAACATCGCCAAAAACGGTGTTCGTTCCGAATCCGGCCAAAGCCTCTGCTCTGGTGTGCCAAAGCCTCTGCAGTTCTTTGTGGACGGCTTCAAGCCGCCAGTTGTTTGGTTTTGAAAACCGTAGTTCGTTTTTTCAATTTTGCCCCTGCGGGACATTCTCAGTCCCGCTGGGGTGAGGATGTCCATCCGGGGCATTCAACTTAAAGGGACATCCTCATGTTTCACATCATCCAAAACGACCGTTTCCAAGTCCATCTTGAACGGCACATTGACGCCTGCATTCGAGAATTGCAACTGGAAAGCGGCGAATCTCAACGCTTCGCGAACCATCTCAAGGAGCGGTTTTGCAAGGATCCGACGAATCTCGACGTGCTGGGCGGCTTCTGCCATCAACTCCGTGCCGTGCGAACCGCTTCTTTCTCGACCGATATGGACGACGACAAGATGGTGGTCAGCTCGCGCAGGGGGATGGAAATTGAAGATCTGAGAATCATGCTTGCCGCCATGTTCAAATCGTGGTGGGGAGCGTTGGTTCTCAGGACTTTTGCCGAATGGTCGAAGCTTCATTCGCCAACCATGGCCGATACGCAATTGGCCGGAAGACTCGCCGAACAGAACGCATTGTTCTTTTGGATGAGTTGCTTTGACGAAAGCGATACGGAGCGAGAACCCGAAGGCAGGGAAATCCATCTTGCCCAGTCCGCGACATCGAGCGTCAAGCTCAATGCTTTGGCTTCTTTCGTCGAGGGCTACAAACCTGCCATGAGCTGGTTCTAGACTTCTTTTTTCAACCCGCAGGGGGACATCATTCCCTCTCGGGGTCGTGGTGTCTCCCTTTCCTTTTTTTGGAGGCTCCATGGCGCAATGGACTTATTCCCGAAACGTGCAGCTCATCAACGAGATATGCACGGTCGGCTTTCTCAACATTGACTTCGTACGATGCTTCGTCAGCTTGGACGTTGTCAGGATTACCTCGGCCAATGGTCGGGCGATTTCCATTAACCTGCATCTGCATCCCGATACGCTCGTGCATTTCTGCGCGCGCGCGGCGTCGCTTCTCAACGAGGAGCATGCCTGGGACTGGATTGAAATGACCCTCATTGAGGAGATTCGGTCCGCCGAAGAGACCCATCATTGTCTCAACACATGGGTGCATCATCTGCGTTGTCCGCCATCGAGAAGAGACTCATTCGTTTGGCGGCTTGTGACATCCGCTTCGAGCGTGACGGTGGCCGATCTGCATCATGCGTATGCGCAGGCCGTAGATCCTCACCAAGGGATGGGTATTTCGCCGTATCCCTTCTGGCAAAGCGATCTGCGTCAAATGCTCGCGGAAAAAGGAGAGGAATTCTTCCATCGCAAAATGCGGCTGCAACATCCATCCCACGGGACATTTCTGCGGGAGACAGTATGCAGCTGAAGTATCGTAATCGAAAGATCAGGACGTTCGTTCGTGAACGCAGCCAACGGTTTGGGATATGTTCCCAGCTCAAGATGCGGCTCGCGCAGCTTCGTGAGGCGCCGGACATTCGTTCAGTCAGTGCCATTGGCAACTGTCATCGGCTGCAGAAGAATCGGCACATCGAGGCCGACATGATGGCCTTGCACGTAACCGCCAACTGGCGGTTATGCTTCAAGGTTCATCCGACTTGTCTTGAAATTGTCGATGTCTGTGACTACCACTAATTAATTTTGAAAAAACAAAAGGCCGCTCACGAAGATGTGATGCGGCCTTTTTTCGTTTGGGCGTACGTGAGGAAAATGACGTTGGATGTCGATGTTTTCCACCGATTTGCCACTGCCAGTAGCGAAGAACTGGATTTTGCACATGTGCAAAAGGCGTGGTTGAGTGTTACGGCTATGCAGCTCACGCAGGACGGCTTCACGTCCTCGTGGTCGGGAATGGACGCCTTCCGCTACTCGGATGTTGATGCCACGATCGTGCGCACGCCCATTGGCGTCAGGGCCGGTACTTTCATGCCGCTTGAACTCTTCGGACGCTCAGGCACGGTCAACTGGGATGCGGACATCTCCTTCATTCCGCAGTTCGGCGACAAGGATGCGGACTTCAAAGTTTCCGGCATTTCGAACGGTCATTCCGACGGCATGAGCGCCGAGTTCGTGAACGACTGGCTGAGTCAGGCCAAGTTCGGCATGAGCTATCAGGGGGCGGCCGGTTCCTTCGGTCTCTACTACGCCGTTGAGAAGGGGGACGTCCGTAACTGGTCGAGCAGCGTGAACGCGAGAGCCTGCTTGTTCTTCTAAACCGTTTCTCAAGCGGAGACTTCCCATTTCCGCTTTTCCTTGAGGGCTTCGTGCGAAAGTGCGAGGCCCTTTTCAATTGTTTCGAAGTCCTTCGAACGAGCTACGATGCAACGGTTCCCGTCTCGTACCTTATCGGCATAGACCGAATTTTTCTCGATCTTATGAACACATCAGGATAAGCATCATGGCCAAGACTCAAGCGCCCGCCAAGGAACAATCGACCGAAGGAACAACGCAATCGCCGGCACTGCCGCCGCTCCCCGAATTTCTTCAGGAGCATCCTGTCCGAACAGTGAAGCAGAACGGCGAAGACCGCGCCTTCGTCGTACTCAACCACCACCCGCTCTCCTTCCAGAATCAGGAGAAAAAAGCGATTCAAGAACTCTTCGTGGAGTTCTGGCTTGATCGACAGACGCTGCAGGTCTTTGTCGTCGTCAATTGGATGTCTCCGGTTGGACAGGCGACAACCAACATCTTCCCGCGAGCCGCGCTCTTTGGCGAGGCGTCTCGATGGAAAAGCCGGCGCTGAAACTGTTGCTCAACTTGGTGAAAGACAACGGCGAAAGCTTTTTTCTCCTTTGCCATGCCACTGGAGCCGACAACGCTTGAATCGTTCATCAAGCAACGCTTCGAAGGCTGGCTCACCAAGCCCTTGACGCCCGAAGATGAGGCTGCAATGCACCTCAAATCGGTCGACCATCTTGCGCTCTACCGCTCCGAAGAAGTGCGTGAGGCGTTTTACGCCCACAACGTGAAGCTCATGCGCCCGATCCTGGCGATGCTGCTCTACCTCTGCACGACCGAGCCCGACATCGTGAGCAACCGAAAGCCGGGACTTAAGCCCGCCAATAACGAGGGACGGCATCTCAAGAAGGGTTTTCGTCTTTTTCCTGCCGAGGGGCCTCATATTTGGAATGTCGGGCAGTCCATGGAAAACGACATGGCCAAGCACTACCGCGTGGTTCATGACGAATCCCAGAGCCTCCAGAGCGGAAAGAAGCGCGAAGTACGCTCGCACGTCCGGTCCGCGCATTGGCATGGGTACTGGAAGGGGCATCGCCCCAAGCCCGAAGAAAAGGATATGCGCGAATACATCTTCCATTGGATTCCGCCCTTGCTCGTTCGTGGCTCAAGAGATGTCGAACCCGTCAAGGGTTCGGCGAATGTTCAAAGTCGCGCTTAACCACAATGCCCTCGGCAGGAGGAAAAATTGTCATTTCCGCAATATCCCGCCTTTCTGCAGCAGGTCCGAGAAAACGATCCCACCCGTGTGACCGGGTTCGTGGCCAATATTCTGGAGACGCCCCTAGCGAAAGCTGAACGCTTGAGGGCGCATCGACTCTCTGCAATGAAGCTCTATCATGCCGCCTGTCTGAAGGACAAGGCTCAACGCGAGGCTCAGGAAGCGGCAGATGTGGTTCGAGCAGAGGCCAAAGCTCGACGAGAGGCAGAGCGCAATCTCAATCATCAGCAAGCCAAGATCATGGCGGCACGTGCTGGAGTCTTTCGTCCAAAGTCTCGGAAGACCGAAGCCTCATCCTCTGCAATCCAACAGCTCGACAGCGAAGGGCTTGTCGAGCGCGTTCGCACCCTCGAAGGCGAGATCGATCATCTCTCGGGGCGCAATGCCGAGCTTGAGTCTCGCATCGAGGCAATGAAACTTGAGACGGACTCCCTCAAGCAACTCAATTCGGATCTATCCGAGAAGAGGGGGAACGTTCTGGACGAGGAGGCGGTCAAAGGCATTCTCTCCAGGCTTTGCCTGGATGCGCAGTACGAGCCAACGCCCGAAGAAGCGCTTCAGTGCGTTGCGGCGCTCCATGGCGACAGAGTCCACGTGCTTCCCTCCGCATGGGAATCGGCTCGAAAGGTAAACTACTACGGCAATGGTCGGCGTCTTCTCTCGCTTCTTATGAAGCTGGCGACAGCCTACGTCGACGCGATGGCCGAAGGAGGCGACGTTTTGGCGCGCCGCGTCTTTACGGCGTCCGAGTACGCCGGCAGAGAGAGCGACACCATCATGCAGAACAAGTCGTTGATGCGGGCACGAACCTGGCGCTTCCAAAACAGGGACATCCCCATGGTGAGGCATCTCAAGATCGGCGTCTCGACGGATACGCGCCACTCGATTCGGGTGTATTTCGAATTCCTCTCCGACCTCAACAAAATCGTCATCGGCTGGTGCGGCGAGCACCGGCCAGTGCCGGGCGTAACGAGTTGAACGATGGCCCAACCCAAAAAGCGCGCCAAACCCTATCGGCCCCGGCCCGTTAACCGCATCCCGCACATTTTGCTCGGGATTGAAGCGTCGCCTGACCGTCTGAAGAAGTTGACGGCAGTTGCCAAGAATGCCCTCCTCAAGCTCCATTACGAGGCGGCGGAGGAGGGCGACTATCTGATGCTCATCAGAACGCTGTTCGTCGGTCACCGACTCACGAAGAACTTCGAGGATCACGACGCCCTTCGCGCCGTCGAAACGCATGGTTTCACGCTGATCATCGAGCTTGAAGAACGTCGCCGGCGCGGCGAACCGCTGCAGCGCTCGAAACTCACCGAAGTCGAAGAGGCCGTCAACCTAGCACTCGATGAGATGAGCAAGGCTCGCCTCTTCGATGTCATCGAGGCGGACGCGTACTTCGACGCCTATCGGACCGACATCATGACAAAGCTCCGCGAAATCGTTCGCCGAGAAATGGAGGCGGTTTCGCAGGCGAACAACAACGGCATTTCAATCCCGAAATAGGGAAGTTCAAAGGAAATTCATGGCTAACATTTGCATTTCAACCGCGATCATCATCGCGTTTTTCGCGTGGTACTTGATCGCTCAACGCTTTCCAATTGTCCCGCAAGGGCCGAAGTCCCTTCGCGGGGCGCTCGGCGTGGGACTTGTCATTTACGCTGCCTACGCGGCTGTGGCCTATGCGAACCATTTCACGCCGGATAGTTGGAGCACGGCTTTCGTCGGGGTCGCCATTGTGCTTTTGCATGTCTTGTTGGCTATGGTCGTCGCCTTCATGCTCTGGACAATGAAAAAGGAGTGCTACATCTCGGTTTCGATCAGCATTTCGACATCGCGGGAGCCCGAGGAATGAGCGACCTGCCGATTATTGGCTGGATTCATGGCATGCGGAACGTTCAAAATGGGTATTAGCCCCCCTGACGGGGATGAAATCAGTAGGCCTTTGACCGAAGGGGAGAATTGAGTTCATCGTAGTCGAGTTGCAATCGATGGCAGGGATGCAATGCTAGAATCTCGATCTCTCCAAAGGATCAATTCATGTCCAAGAAACCTCGTCCCAAGAAGAAATATCGCCCTCGCGCCGTAGCCGTTCCAACGTACCTCAACAGCCTCTCCTCCGACGTAGACCATGGCAAAGATGCCCGCGACGAAGACCGCGTCTTCCTCCTCCAAGTTGCCAACCGAACCGTTGAAAAGGTTGATCTCGCCATGTACGGTCAGATCCTGCAGATCGCATGGGTTCTAGCCGCCAAGATGGACCGCGCGAAGGAACTTCGCCAATGCCTCTACAACGGTCTTGCGGCAATCGGAAGCTACGTTGCCGAGGAGCCCAAGATTCCATTCGACGACGAGATGTTCGAGGAGCTTTCGCAGGCAACGGAAGTTGCACGGGACATTCTGGAGAACTCGGGCGAAATTGAGCGCGCACAGGCAGCTGCCGCCGTCATGTCGGGGCGCATCAAGTTTGAGTCAGATGTTGACAAGATCAACGATCGGGAGATGGTTCTGCGTTGAGATGAGGGCTTTCCGACGAGCTTTCGCGTTTTTCGCCAAATGGGGGACGTACAAAAAGGACATCGATAATAAAATATCTAAATCGTTCAATAATCCCCGTCCAAATCCGTCGCTGGTAGTACGCCATGACCGAAGACTTCAACGAAATCAAGCCTGGTGCTCAAGCCGTAGCCGAAAGCGTCACGCGCAAGCGCGCTGCTCTTGAAGCCAAGCACATCATTCTCACGGATCGTCCGGAGGACGTTGCCGCGTATCTGCCGAAGTACCATCACACGATGCATGAGATCATTGAGATCGGCCCTTGGCAGAGCTACGGTGCCTTCAGGGAAGGCGCTGGGCGCAACATGACTCGTCTTTTTCTGTCGGACGAAGCCCGTGTTGCCTGTGCAGAAGAGGTTTCGCGTCTGACGGATGTCCAGAAGCGAGCCAGCTATCTCTTTTCCTACGAAGATGCTGCCGACTGGATTCACGAGAATGTTGAGTCGGAAGTCATGAGCGTTCTGGTTCCACTCTCCATGTTTGCGACTGATCCTGATGTTTTCCGTTCGCAATTCCTCGAAGAGAGAAGTAAGCGCTTTGTCAAACTTGAGGAAGCCGCCTCCAAGGGGAAAAGCCCTGCTCGCACCCCCTTGTCAAAGTGGCGAGTGACGAGAATCCTGCCGGCATCCGTTCAATCCGAGTTGGGTCGCTGGCAGGAAGACTACAATGCTGAGCGGGAGCGACAAGGTGTTGCATGGCCGAATCCAACAAGCCTTACCGTGCCCTTCCCAGAGGGCGTACTGGCCCGTTACAGGGCCATGAAAGAATTGGCACCGACAACCGCACGAGCCCGCGCAACGGTCCTCTTTGAGGGCTTCGCAGTCCATCGTGAGGTCGGACATACCCAACCCTATTGCCGTCGTCACTACACGCCTGGGTTGCTTCTAGGCAAGCCCATCCATTGGAAGGACTACGAAATCGGCCTCGTTGACCTGATGAGCATCCCCAGGGCGGTCGCGCTGCTCGGTGCTGACTATCTCAGAACGGCGCCGTGGCGCCTTGGAAAGGAAGATGTGGCCTGGTGCAGGGATGAGTCCGTGCTCCACGAGGTGAAATTGAGCAGGGAGTTCAGGATTTTGTTGGGGATTCAGAGGGGGCCAGTTGCCTGATGAGGATCGTACAACTTTGGGAAGCTCTTCAAAAGTACTCTTTAACAAGGAGGTGAACGGCTATTTATACTGTGGGACAGTTAAAAGTCGTTGTGAGCCGAAATTGAAGCGGGGTTTTGAAGAGCTTCCTTTGTGCGCCTTATCCCCTCATTGAATGAGAGGTTTGCGGCGCACGGGTTCTATCAGAATGCGTATCGCAGATTGATATTCCAACGCCAATTCTCCTTCACGTCTCCGCCCGTAGAACGTTCAAGACTCACGCTCGTCAAGGTTGCGTTAGTCCAGTGCCAGACGCCGCCCACGCCGAAAACTGCATAGGTGTCCTGAATCGATTCGTCATAGCGATTGCTCGCGGTATCGATCGAAGCGATCGCGCCAACGTCGCCTTCGAACTCCCGAAAGACTTGGGCACGAGCGAAAAATTGTCCGGCATTCTCGGGGAATTCAAGTCCCAAACGTACGCCAGCGCCAGCGATCAAGCTGTCGATGTCATCTTCGTTCAAACGCACACCGTTCGTGAGCGAATAATCATCACCCGTGATCCGGCCGTAAGAGAGTGTCGCTGTCGGTTCGATGAAGATGCTTTGCGCCACGGGCAATCTCCAACCGAGCTCCACCGATGCGCTGAAGGCATTGTTGTCCGTGCTACCCTTGGTGCCGTTGACTGTGAGGTCGGACGAAAAACGGTTGTACTTGGCCGAAAGATCGACATAGACGGCATTCGTCCATGCCCACGTTCCATAGAGTCCGAGTCCGTACGCCTCGAGATCCGCACCGCCCCGATCATAGTCGGCCGAGCCGTCCGTGTAGGAGAACGAGGCGCCTACAGTCCATTGGTTCGTCACCGGCTTGTCGAAACCGAGCTCGATGCTCGTGTTTTTAGAAGTCAAGCGCTGCGCGCCATACTCCATTTCCGAGCCGTACATTCTGATCCAGGAGCCGAACGTCTCATGGCCGTCGCGCAACGATGCCATTCGGTCTTCTAGGCTTGAGCGTTCGTGGCGCCACTGAGCGGCTTTGAGCACAGCAACAGAACCGAGCGCGTCAAGCGTCGAATTCTTTTGCAACGTAACGTTGTTGAGCTCACCCGTATCGGCGTCGATGTCAGCCGTGAGGCCGTCGTTGACGCGGCCCTCCTCGACGACGATCGAGTCGCCGAGGTCGGCGCCAACCTGATCGCGGATCAGTGCGGCGAGTGCATCGCCTGTCGCTGACGCATTGCCGTACTGGTCATTCGATTCACCCGAAGCCGAAAAGATGAGACCATCTGATCTACTATCAATCGTCACCGACGCGGTGTTGGGGAGATCCGTGAAACGCACAGTATTGCCTGCGCCTTGGACCGACGAGAGCGTGTAGGTCCCTGCTCCAAGCGCAATCGTTGCGTTCGTCGCCGCGATCGAGCCGAGCGTATTGGAAGACGACGCACCTCCTGAACTCGCGCTCAGCGATCCCTTCTCGGGCTTGAATGACTACGACACCGGCGTCAAGCCAGGCTGTTACT
>ERZ831601.1626-NODE-1626-length-15798-cov-3.913866_pt1 | contig 15798 bp, 10 predicted proteins | sample MGYA00519578_ERZ831601 | MGnify/ENA primary metagenome ERZ831601 (study PRJEB31850, sample SAMEA3708717) | human gut metagenome | biome: human gut; feature: human-associated habitat; material: faeces | place: China | collected 2014 ... | reverse complement strand
ATGATTCTATTTCACAGAAAATAGAACGGCTGTATGTATATGCCAGAATGCGTTCCGATGAGGACACGGCGGGACAGCAGGCCCAGGATATGTTTTCCAGAGCCCAGAACCTGTCTTTTCGGGCAGGAGAGCTGTCGTCCTATATGGTGCCGGAGATTCTTTCAATCCCGGATGAACAGCTGGAAGCGTTTCAGAGGGAGAAAAAGGAGCTTGGGCTGTATGGCAGGCTGTTAAGCCAGCTGCTTAAGAGAAAGACCCATACGCTTTCCGATGAGCTGGAGGCGCTTCTGGCTGCTTCTCAGGAGGCCACGCAGGGGGGAGCACAGGTATTCCGTATGTTTAATAATGCAGATGTGCGCTTTCCATCCATTACCGGGGAGGATGGGAGAGAGCTTCCTGTAACCCATGGAACCTATATTTCCCTGATGGAGCATCCAGACCGCAGGATACGCAGGGAGGCATTTCAAAGTTTGTATAGTGTATACAGACAATATTCAAACACCCTGGCAGCTGCTTTTGGCGCAAATGTGAAGCAGGCTGTATTTTATGCCAAAGCACGAAAGTATACCTCCAGCCGGGAATATTATCTGAGTTCGAATGAGGTGCCTGAAGGGGTGTATGACCGTCTGGTGTCATCGGTGAGGAAGAGCCTTCCTCTTATGCACCGCTACATGTCCCTGAGAAAGAGGCTTCTTGGGGTGGATGAGCTTCATATGTATGACGTTTATGTTCCTCTTACATCACAGGGGAATACACATTATACCTTTGAAGAGGCAAAGAAAATAGTGAAGGAGGGACTGGCTCCACTGGGGGAGGAATATCTGTCCCTGCTTGAGACAGGCTTTGAGGGCCGCTGGATTGATGTATATGAAAATGAAGGAAAGAGAAGCGGAGCTTATTCCTGGGGGATTTACGGCTGCCATCCCTATGTGCTGTTAAATTTCCACGGCACTTTAAATGATGTATTTACACTGGCTCACGAGATGGGGCACGCCATTCATACCTGGTATTCCAATGAAAACCAGCCCTATGTCTATGCAGGCTATAAGATTTTTGTGGCAGAGGTAGCGTCTACCTGCAATGAGGCCCTTCTGATCCGCTATCTGCTGAAGCAGTGTAAAGAAAAGAAGGAACGGGCGTATTTGTTAAACCATTTTCTGGAAAGCTTCCGGGCAACTCTGTTCCGTCAGACCATGTTTGCGGAATTTGAAAAGACAGTTCATGAGCTGGGAGCAGCGGGAGAGAGCTTGACTTCTGAAAAGCTGTGCGGAATTTACCAGAAATTAAATGAGGATTATTTTGGGCCGGATATGGTTTCTGATTCGGAAATTGGTTATGAATGGGAAAGGATTCCCCATTTTTATACACCTTTTTATGTATATCAGTACGCAACCGGTTTTTCGGCTGCCGTTGCCATCAGCCGCCGGATCATGGAAGGGGAGCCGGGGATTTTAGAGGGCTATAAGCGGTTTTTAAGCGGAGGCTGCAGTATGGAGCCGGTGGAGCTTTTAAAGCTGTGCGGCGTGGATATGTCTGAGAGCAGGCCGGTGGATCAGGCAATGGAGTTCTTTGGAGAGCTTCTGGATGAATTTGAGGTATGCATGAAATGACAATGGACCGGACGGAAGGTGATTTAAAGTAAGGGTAAATTTGGAAACAGGAGGAATGTATTATGTTGGGAACCATTGCAAATACCGGCGCAATTCTCACGGGCTGCGTAGTGGGAAGCACCTTAAAGAAGGGAATCGGAGAAAAGTATAAAACTGTGATGATGGATTCCATGGGGCTGGCAGCCACAGCCCTTGGAATCAATTCCATTGCAGAAGCCATGCCTGAATCACAGTATCATGTGCTTTTTATTGTAAGTCTGGCCCTGGGCGGCCTGATCGGTACAGGGCTTGATCTGGAGGCTGTTTTTGACCGGGCTGTGGGAAGGATTTCCGGCAGCTCTGAGCTGTCTAAGGGACTGTCCACAGCGATCCTGCTGTTCTGTGCAGGCACGCTTTCGATTCTGGGGCCCATGCAGAGCGCCCTTCTGGGAGATAATACCTTCCTTTATACCAATGCTGTTCTGGACGGAATTACTTCTACGGTACTCAGCTCTGCCTTTGGCTTCGGTATCGCCATTGCGGCAGCGGTGCTTTTTTGCTGGCAGGGGAGTATCTATCTGCTGGCAAGTGTGATTGAACCCTTTATTACAGACGCTCTGATGACGGAAATCAGTCTGGTAGGCGGAATTTTGATTTTAAGCAGTGGTCTGGGCATACTGGGAATCAAACAGATCCGTACATTGAATCTGCTCCCGGCCCTTCTGGTTCCGCCTGTGGTAATTGCCCTTCTGACAGCAGTGGGGCTTGGATGAGGAGTACATATGCCGATTGGAGGATGATAAAATATGAACTGGAACTTTTACTTTTCCGGTATTTTATATGCAAAGATACGGGAAGAAACGGAAGCTCTGACGGCCCGGATTCTGGATATTGAAACAGGAAATCTGGGCGAAGAAAGACCTTTCGGAGAAAAGGAAAATGTATTTTTACAGAAGCTGTGCAGCCGCAGCATCGCAGGCTTTTTTGAAAAGAAAGCAGCTTATGAGGAGAAAATTGCACAGGAGCCGGAAGTCTTTACTCTGGACGGGGAACGGTTTACAAACCGCCGGAGCGAGTCCTATATCCAGAGAGATAAGAAATTTCCAATGGACTTATTTTATGAAAATGGAAAAATCTGGGCAGTTTTAATGAGTGGACGCGATTATACCGGCATTCTGGTAAAAGAGGGTATGGAAGAGAATACGGTTCTGAAAATCTGGGATGAGGTATATCCTGACAGGCAGTGTTTTGGCGTCCGGTTTCTGGGAACAGAGTTTGTAAAGACCAGGGACGGGGAAATGCTGGCTTCGGATGTATATCTTCCCTCAGAGGGACAGCGTTTTCCCACGGTTCTGATCCGTACCCCTTATGGTAAATCAAGAGGGTTGGAAGGATATTACCGCTTTGTCCAGAGAGGCTATGCAGTGGTGATTCAGGATGTAAGAGGACGGGAGGACAGTACAGGGGAATGGATGCCCCAGTATTATGAAATTGAAGATGGAGATGATGCCTTAAACTGGATTGCTGCCCAGTCCTGGAGCGACGGGAGTGTGGGAATGACCGGAGGCTCCTATCTGGGATATGTTCAGTGGGCTGCTGCTGCCAGCGGAAATCCTCATCTGAAGGCCATGCTTTCCAGCGTATGTGCCGGAAGCGCCTTTGTAGACCTTCCAAGAAGGGGCGGCTGCTTTGACTCAGGCATGCTGGCATGGTGCTTTGCTGTGTCAGAGCAGAGGATGCGTCCGGATCTTATGGAACAGGAGAACTGGGATGAGATTCTGGATATCCGTCCCATTGAGGATATTCCGAAAAAGGCTCTGGGGCGGGAGTTGCCCTTTCTGACAGAATGGCTGAGGCATAAGGATATGGACGAATTCTGGAAAAAGGGAAACTGGCATCTCAACTATAAGGGCGGACCGGTTCCTGCGCTGATCATGTCCGGCTGGTTTGATGATAACGGAATGGGAACCTCAGAGGCTCTGGAGCTGGTAAAGGACTGGCCTGAGGGAACCTGGAAGGCAGTGCTCGGTTCATGGAAGCACAGCGGCAATGCAGACTATGATCTCCACGGTATTCATATGGGGCCGGATGCCCTGCGCTATGATATGGATATCCTCTGTATGAAGTGGCTGGAGCATTTTTTAAAGGGAATAGAGAATGGCATTGAGAGGACGCCTGCGCTGGAATATTATACTCTGGGTGATAATACCTGGAAAAACGGGCAGTGCTGGCCGCCGGCCAATACAGAAGAAGCAATCCTTTACCTGAACGGAGCAGAGGACGATTCAGCTGCCGGAAATGGAGCCGCCTGCGGTCAGGGAAGCCTGAGCTTTAGGGCTCCTGAAACAGGTGGAAGGGATTCCTATTTTTATGATCCCGGAAATCCGTCCGTACATATTATAGATATGTCTGAAAATGAACTGGAGGTTCCGGAGGACTATACGGTGATCGAACGGCGGGAGGATATGCTTTCCTATACCACAGAGCCCTTTAAGGAGCCCTTTACGATTACGGGCGAACTGGCGGTGAAGCTGTATGTTTCCTGTGACTGTCTTGATACAGATTTTATGGTCCGAATTACAGATGTAGATGAAACAGGGCGGTCCATTAAGCTGGCGGATGGTGTTTTATGTGCAAAATACAGAAATGGCTTTGAACAGGCTGAGTATCTTAAGCCGGATCAGATTTATCCTGTTACTATCCGCACCACCAAAATATCCAATACGTTTCTTCCAGGCCACAGCCTTCGGCTGACGGTTACATCCAGTGGTAAAAACTTCATTTTCCCCAACAGCAACACAGAAGATGGCTTTGACAGCACTCGTATGGAAAAAGCCCATGTCACGGTACACCGGGGAGCACAGACGCCGTCCGCAGCGGTGATGATGAGAGAGAAGGACTGAGGGAAAGGACAGGGCGTTTCGGGGAAAATGGGTACTGTTCAGACGGTGAAAACTATGATAGAATTATAACATATCACAAGATAAGAGGAGGATATTATGATCCGTCAGTTAATTGAAAAAATACAAAAAACCAAGGCGCCGATCTGCGTAGGCTTAGATCCCATGCTTTCCTACGTTCCGGAGCATATCCAGGCGGCTGCTTTTGAGCAGTACGGCGAGACATTAGAGGGAGCGGCAGAGGCAATCTGGCAGTTTAATAAGGAAATTGTAGATCATACCTTTGATCTGATCCCGGCTGTTAAGCCTCAGATTGCCATGTATGAGCAGTTTGGTATTGAGGGCTTAAAGGTATATAAGAGAACTGTAGACTACTGTAAGGAAAAGGGGCTGGTTGTAATCGGCGATGCAAAGAGAGGCGACATCGGCTCTACCTCCGCAGCCTATGCCACCGGTCATATCGGAAGCGTACAGGTAGGCTCTAAAACCTACAGCAGCTTTGACACAGATTTCCTTACGGTAAACCCATATCTGGGCACAGACGGTGTAAAACCATTTGTAGACGTATGCAACAGCCATGACAGAGGCCTTTTCGTTCTGGTAAAGACCTCCAATCCTTCCAGCGGCGAGTTTCAGGACCGCTTGATCGACGGACGTCCGCTTTACGAGTGGGTGGCAGAGAAGGTAGTAGAGTGGGGCAATGCTTCCATGGACGGAGATTACAGCAATGTAGGCGCAGTAGTAGGAGCAACCTATCCGGAGATGAGCCGTATTTTAAGAAATCTCATGCCTCATACCTATTTCCTGGTACCGGGCTACGGCGCTCAGGGAGGTACTGCTGAAGACTTAAAGCACTGCTTTAATAAAGACGGTTTAGGAGCCGTTGTAAATTCCTCCAGAGGTATTATTGCGGCCTACAAGCAGGAAAAATATAAAAAGTTCGGTACAGAGCATTTTGCAGAGGCATCCAGACAGGCTGTGATGGATATGGTGGCAGATATTAACAGCGTACTGTAAGATGAATTACGGCATCAGGACGGAAATGGAAATAGGAGAATGTTCATGGCAAAGTTAAAGATGACAGCCTCTGTGGTTTCACAGGCACAGCTGGCTGAAGGTATTTATGATTTAAGACTGAAGGCCCCGGAGATTGCGTCACAGGCAGCGGCAGGACAGTTTGTATCCGTCTATTCCAAAGACGGCTCCCGTCTGCTTCCAAGACCCATCAGCCTCTGCGGAATCGACAAAGAGGCCGGACAGCTGCGTCTGGTATACAGAGTAGCAGGGGCAGGCACAGAAGAGTTTTCTGCATTGAAGGCAGGGGATACGGTCGATATCCTGGGGCCTCTGGGAAATGGCTTTTCTCTTCTGGAAGGGAAAAAAGCCTTCCTGATCGGCGGCGGTATCGGTATTCCTCCTATGCTGCAGCTGGCAAAGGAGCTGTGTGCGCTGAATGGTTCTGAAATGGTTCAGTCTGTGATCGGCTATCGCGACAGCCAGCTGTTTTTGAAGGATGAATTTGAAGCTTACGGTTCGGTTTATACTGCTACAGAGGATGGAAGCCGGGGAACAAAGGGGAATGTGCTGGATGCAATCCGCGAAAATGGACTTACTGCAGATGTGATTTATGCCTGCGGTCCGACCCCTATGCTTCGCGCCTTAAAGGCATATGCGGCAGAGAACAACATTCAGTGCTGGATTTCTCTGGAGGAGAAGATGGCCTGCGGTGTGGGCGCCTGTCTTGCCTGTGTCTGCCAGTCTAAGGAAAAGGACGAGCATTCTCAGGTGCACAATAAGCGTATCTGCAAGGACGGCCCTGTATTCCTGGCAGATGAGATTGAACTGTAAAGGAGGACGGCCCTGTGAATATGAGTGTAAATATCGCCGGAGTGGAATTTAAAAATCCGGTGATGGAAGCCTCCGGAACCTTTGGCTCCGGTATGGAATACAGTGAATTTGTAGATTTAAACCGTCTGGGCGCTGTTGTTACAAAAGGCGTGGCAAATGTACCCTGGCCCGGAAATCCCACTCCCAGAATCGCGGAGACCTACGGCGGTATGATCAATGCCATTGGTCTGCAGAATCCGGGAATTGACGTATTTGCAAAGCGTGATATTCCATTTTTGAAGAAATACGATACAAAAATTATTGTGAATGTCTGCGGCCGTTCCACAGAGGACTACATTGAGGTAGTAGAGCGTCTGGGAGAAGAGCCGGTGGATATGCTGGAGATCAACATTTCCTGCCCCAATGTAAAAGAGGGGGGAATTGCTTTCGGTCAGGACCCAAAGGCGGTTGAGGCGATTACAAAGGCAGTAAAGGCTCATGCAAAGCAGCCGATTATTATGAAGCTCAGTCCCAATGTGACAGATATTACCGTGATGGCAAAGGCTGCTGAGGCAGGCGGTGCAGATGCGATTTCCCTGATCAATACCATAACGGGAATGAAGATTGACGTGGAGCGCCGTACCTTTGCCGTAGCCAACAAAACAGGCGGACTTTCCGGCCCTGCTATCAAGCCGGTGGCAGTGCGTATGGTGTATCAGGCAGCTAATGCGGTTAAGCTCCCCATTATTGGAATGGGCGGTATTGCCAATGCAGCGGATGCTCTGGAGTTTATTCTGGCAGGTGCTACGGCTGTAGCCATTGGAACAGCCAATTTCCACAATCCATATGCAACTGTGGAGACCGTAGACGGTATCCGGGCATATATGGAACGCCACGGAATAGAGGATATAAAAGAACTGATCGGCGCTGTGAAATAAGCAGCCGAAGCAGGGATAGAAACGATGACGAAAGCCCGCGGGAGTCAGAATCCGGCGGGCTTTCACTGACAGACGCTTTTACAGGGGGGAAGCAGCACTCGAAAGGAGAAGGGCATGGACAATCAGAGATATAACGTACTTTTTATACAGACAGATCAATGGTCTCAGAATTTTATGGGGTATAGAGGATGCAGTGAAATTATGACTCCCACCATTGACCAGCTGGCAAGAGACGGGGTGATTTATACAAACTGCTACAGCACCTGTCCGGTATGTATACCGGCCAGACGGAGTCTGATGACAGGTATGAGCCCCAGAAGCCATGGTGACAGGGTATACAGCGACCGGATGAAGATGCCGGAAGCGAAAACACTGGCCCAGGCATTTTCGGATGCCGGATATCAGACTGTGGCAGTGGGAAAGCTTCATGTGTATCCCCAGAGAAACCGTATTGGTTTTAATGAGGTGATTCTTCAGGAAGAGGGACGCTATGAATTTGGCGTTCTGGACGATTATCAGATATGGCTGGCGGAAAACGGAGCGGTAGGGCAGGAGTTTTCTCATGCTATGGGAAATAATACATATTATACGACTCCATGGCCCCTTGAAAGACGGATGCATCCTACCGTGTGGACTACGGCACAGATGGTGCGGCAGATTCAAAGGAGAGATCCTACACGTCCTTCCTTCTTTTATCTGTCCTATCAGTTTCCACATCCGCCGTTGGTTCCGCTGAAGGAATATCTGGATATGTATAAAGACGAGGATATTACTCTGCCGCCAGCAGGAGACTGGGTTGACGACAGCTTTATCATGAAGGAAATGACAGAATCCGGCAGGCATTACAGCGACAGAGAGATAAAGCTGGCAAAGAAAGCCTATTTTGCCCAGTGTACTCTGATTGATCATCAGATTCGTCTGGTACTGGGAGCGCTGAGGGAAAATGGAATACTGGATAATACACTGATTGTGTTTGCCAGCGACCATGGGGAAATGCTGTTCCAGCATAAGATGGCGGGGAAACGCAGTTTTTATGAAAATTCATCCCATATACCGCTGCTCTTTTCAGGAAAGCCTGTAGCTTCCCTGAGGGGAAAGAAGGATACGCGTCTGGCCTGTCTGGAGGATATTATGCCTACCCTTCTGGAATTCTGCAAAATTCCGGTGCCGGATACGTCAGAAGGGGAAAATCTGTTTGGTGAGAGAAAGCGTCAGGTTCTGTTTGGAGAAATAAGCGAGGGGCCAAGAGCTACGCGCATGATCCATGACGGACGCTTTAAACTCATTTATTATCCATGGGGAAACAGGATTCAGCTCTTTGATCTTGAACAGGACCCAATGGAAATGAAAGATCTGTCAGGGAGGTCTGAGGTAAGGCAGATACAGGAAGCGCTGGAAAAGGAACTGATGCAGCAGCTGTACGGAGAAGATGTAAACTGGATTTCGGACGGAAAACTGACAGGCGTAGAGGCGCCGAAATACAGAGAAAAGGCAGATTATGGTTTTTCCAATCAGAGGGGGCTTCACTGGCCGGTGGTTATGCCTGTTTCAAAGGATTCGGCTGGAAGCTGACAGGAATGATAAAATAAAAATGATCCATACTAGTCATAAACAGGAGGAACCCAACATGAAATTCAGTGAAATGCCCTATGAACGGATTGATTTTGATGCCGCCAAAGAGGAGCTTTCCTCTATTATAAAGGCTTTTCAGGAAGCCGGTACGCCTCAGGAACAGATGGAGGTCCACAGACGCTACTATAAGCTGATGGGCCGCATCAAAACCCAGGCTACTCTGGCGGAAATCCGTCACAGTATTGATACCACAGATCCCTTTTATGAGGAAGAGAAAACGTATTATGACCAGGAAATGCCCGCATTTTCCAATCAGGAGGTGCAGTATAAGAAGCTCCTCTTTGCTTCTCCATACCGCAAGGAGCTGGAGCTGGTCATCGGCGGGCCTGCATTTAAAAATATTGAGCTTGCGGCAAAGTCTGTAAGCGAGGCAGTGATCCCTTTGATGCAGGAAGAAAATGCCCTTGTGACAGAGTACGAAAAACTGCTTGCCGGCGCAAAGATTGACTGGAAGGGAAAACTCCTTAATCTTTCCATGATGACGCCATATTTAAACCATGAGGATCGGGAAATCCGGAAAAAGGCGGCTGCAAAGGTGAATGCGTTTTATGAGGGGATTGCAGACCAGCTGGATGAACTGTATGATAAGCTGGTAAAAAACCGTACGGCGCAGGCAAAGAAGCTCGGCTTTGAGACCTATACAGATCTGGGCTACTGTCGTATGAACCGCAACAGCTACGGAAGAAAAGAGGTAGAGCAGTTCCGGGAGCAGATTAAAAAGGACTGGGTGCCCTTTGCGGAAAAAATGTGGGAAAACCGCAGGAAACGTCTGGGTCTTGACACCTTGTACCACATGGACGAGGGCTTAAGCTTTCCGGAGGGAAGTCCCAAACCAACGGGAACCCCGGAGGAAATCTTAAAGAGCGGGCAGAAAATGTATGAGGAATTATCCCCTGAAACCAGAGAATTTTTCGACTTTATGATGGAAGGGGATCTGTTTGATGTATTTGCCCGTCCCCATAAGCAGGTGGGAGGCTATATGACCTATCTGCCTGATTATCATGCTCCTTTTATTTTCGCCAACTTTAACGGAACCGCCGGGGATGTGGATGTAGTGACCCATGAGTGCGGCCATGCATTTCAGGGGTATATTTCAGGAAAAGATCCTATTATGGAGCATTCCGATATTACGATGGAAACGGCAGAAACCCATTCCATGTCTATGGAGTTTTTCACTAATCCGTGGATGGAGCAGTTCTTTGGCAGCAGGGCCGGGGATTTCTTAAAATCCCAGCTGGAGGATGTGGTAGTATTTATCCCCTATGGCAGTATGGTAGATGAATTTCAGCACATTGTATACGATCATCCGGAAATGACTCCGGCAGAGCGAAAGGATATCTGGAAAAAATTAGAAAAGCAGTACAAGCCCCACCTGACATATGAGGAGGAATCTTCCTTTTATTCAGAAGGCGGCTTCTGGCAGCGCCAGCACCATATTTACAGCTTCCCATTTTATTACATTGATTATGTAATTGCTCAGACGAATGCCTTTCAGTATAAGATCTGGATGCAGAAGGACTACAGAGCAGCCTGGAAAAGCTATCTGGCGTTTTGCGAAGCCAGTGCTTCAGACTTTTTTACCTGTATGTTAAAGGATGCAGGTCTGGATTCCCCCTTTGAGCCGGGAATCATCCGGCGGATTGCGGCAGAGTTGGAAGAAATTTATAATCAGATGGAAACAGATTATTTATAAGCGGGGTGATTTTGGCAGAAGATTCTGTGGCTAGCGGAATCTTCTGCTTTGCTGTATGCTTTTGGCAGAGTGTTTGTTTTGCAGAAAAGGGAAGGAGAAAAGAAGATTTCACATGAAAGAACGCAGAGAGGTATTAGATTATGGAATGACCTTTCAGGATGTGTATATAGATACGCCGTTTCACGATCCGAACTGGGTACTTCTTAGATATAAAAAGAATCGTAAAGCCTTTGCCTGGACGTATGAGAGAAATGGGACTATGTGGGTGAATGTAAAGGTTGATCCTCAATGGAGAGAATTTTGGAGAAAGGCATACCCTTCCATACAGCCGGGATACCATCAAAATAAGGAGCACTGGAATTCAATCCCTTTAGACGGGAGGATTCCGGATGAAATCATAAAGAGGATGATAGGGGAAAGCTATGATCTGATCGGTGGGGGAAAGAAGCAGTAAAATGATTCGATTTATAGTTAGCTTAAACAAAGCGTGCTTGACAAATGATAAAAATTATCATAAACTAACTTCGCAAGAATACAGATGAACGTCGTTTCAGAGTATGAGAAAGGACAAAGAAAAATGACACTGAAGCATTTGGAAATAGGAAAGAGTGCTGTCATAAAGGCAGTTGGCGGGGAAGGCGCTCTGCGCCAGCATTTTTTGGATATGGGGGTGATACCGGGAGCAGAGGTAACGGCTGTGAAGCTGGCGCCCATGGGAGATCCCATGCAGCTGCAGATCCACGGTTATGAGCTGACTCTGCGCCTGGATGATGCGGATCAGATCGAGATTGAACCCATTGACATCCGTACCCGCAGCCATGAGGGGGCAAAAAATATTAACAACAGTGTTCATCCCGGCCTGGGAGAGGATGGAAAATATCATGTGAAGGGAGAGGGAAATCCCCTTCCTGAGGGTGAAATTCTTACATATGCCCTGGTAGGCAACCAGAACTGCGGTAAAACCACTCTGTTTAACCAGCTTACCGGAGCCAATCAGCATGTGGGGAATTTCCCCGGCGTTACGGTAGACCGCAAGGATGGCCCCATCAGGGGGTATGCCAATACGCGGATTACGGATCTTCCGGGTATTTATTCTATGTCTCCCTATACAAATGAGGAGATCGTATCCAGAAACTTTGTGCTGGAGGACAGGCCGAAGGCGATCATCAATATTGTAGACGCTACCAATATTGAACGCAACCTGTATCTTACCATGCAGCTTCTGGAAATGGATGTTCCCATGGTAATTGCCTTAAATATGATGGATGAGATCACAGGAAACGGAGGCACCATTGATGTAAACGGGATTGAAGCCATGCTGGGAGTTCCGGTAGTACCGATTTCTGCGGCAAAAAATCAGGGTGTGGATGAGCTGGTAAAGCATGCAATTCACATTGCCAGATATCAGGAACGTCCGGGGCGTCAGGATTTTTGTGATGAAAATGAATTTGGCGGAGCCGTGCACAGAGGCATCCATGCGGTCTGCCATCTCATTGAGGATCATGCAAAGAGCGCGGGAATCCCGCTGCGATTTGCAGCCTCTAAGCTGATCGAAGGCGATACGCTGATTTTAAAGCAGTTAAAGCTGGATCAGAACGAAGAGGAAACCTTAGAGCACATCATTTTACAGATGGAAAAGGAACGGGGGCTTGACCGCAGCGCAGCCATGGCGGATATGCGTTTTTCCTTTATTGAACGGATCTGCGAAAAAACCGTGGTAAAGCCAAGAGAGAGCAGGGAGCATATCAGAAGCCGGAGAATTGATCAGGTTCTGACTGGAAAGTATACGGCGATCCCCTGTTTTATCGGAATTATGGCTGCGGTCTTTTACCTGACCTTTAATGTGATCGGAGCATGGCTTCAGGGGATTCTGGAAATAGGCATCACGGCTCTGACAGAGTGGGTGGACGGAGCTCTTACAGCAGCTCATGTAAATACGGTTCTTCACGGCCTTGTGATTGACGGTATCTTTTCCGGAGTAGGTTCTGTGCTTTCCTTCCTTCCGATTATTGTAACGCTGTTCTTTTTCCTGTCCATGATGGAAGACAGCGGATATATTGCAAGAGTTGCCTTCTTTATGGATAAGCTGCTGCGAAAGATCGGCCTTTCCGGCCGGAGCATCGTGCCTATGCTCATCGGTTTTGGCTGTACTGTTCCTGCAGTGATGGCGACCCGGACGCTTCCAAGCGAAAGGGACCGTAAGATGACCATTCTCTTAACACCCTTTATGAGCTGTACGGCAAAGCTTCCGATCTATGCCTTTTTTGTCAGCGCCTTTTTTCCGGGACATGGCGGCCTTATTATGACAGGCCTTTATATTCTGGGAATTCTGGTGGGTATTTTAGCGGCAGTCTTATTTAAGAGCACCCTATTTAAAGGGGAGGCGGTTCCTTTTGTAATGGAGCTTCCCAACTACCGTCTGCCGGGGGTTAAAAATGTAAGCCAGCTTTTATGGGAAAAGGCTAAGGATTTTCTGCAGAGGGCTTTTACCGTAATTCTGGTAGCTACGGTGGCTGTGTGGTTTTTGCAGAGCTTTGACTTCCAGTTTAATCTGGTAGAGGATTCATCGGGAAGTATCCTGGCTGTGATTTCCGGCTGGCTGGCTCCGCTGTTTGCGCCTCTGGGACTGGGGGACTGGCGGATCATTACCTCTCTTGTCAGCGGCTTTATGGCAAAAGAGAGCGTGGTATCTACTCTGGAAGTCCTCTTTGCAGGCGGGGTAGAGACAGCCCTTACCACATTGGCAGCAGCATCCCTTCTGGTGTTCTGCCTGCTCTATACGCCTTGTGTGGCAGCGATTGCCGCTGTGAAGCGTGAACTGGGCGGAAAATGGGCGGTTTTAGTTGTACTGTGGCAGTGCGGGATTGCGTGGATTGCGGCTATGATCGTTAAAATCATTGGAAATCTGATGGGAGTGATGTAAATGAATCCGTGGAATCTGGTAACTGGCCTTCTGGTATTTGCTTCTCTTGCAGCTGCGTTGAGGAAGCTATGGAAGGATAAGAAAAATGGAACAGGCGGCTGCTCCGGGAACTGTTCCGGCTGCAGCGGCTGCTGTGGACATTGAGAGAACGTATATGTGGGATCTGGGCTTGCCAGGTCCCATTTTTAGACAAAAGACAAGACGGGAGATGATACGACATGATGGGAAAAACACATATGATAGCCGGGATCGGGGCCGCTGTGCTGATCTCGCCCCCTGATACTATCGGCGGCTGCCTTCAGGCTCTTTTAGGAGGAGCTCTGGGTGGACTGATCTGCGATCTGGACGTACAGTCCAGCACTTACTGCCGGGATGCGCGGGTCGTGAGAAATACAGCCCTGCTTTTAGGGGCTGTGATCTTATTTTTAGACTGGAAATGGAGCACCGGAATCTGGGATCATATCGGTTCCCATCTGGGGAGCAGGCAGCTTCTTGGACTTGGGATTTTTCTGGTGATAACCATTGCAGGAAAGCTGTCCTCCCACAGAAGCTTTACCCATTCTTTCCTGGCACTGGGGTTTTTGATGGCTGCGTTTTACTTTCTGTATGCTCCGCTGATCCCCTATGTGGCAGCAGGCTTTCTTTCCCACATGTTTTTGGATCTGTTAAATAAAAAGCCGGTAGAAATTTTTTATCCATATAAAAAAGGTGTTTGCCTGCGGCTGTTTTCTGCGGATGGGCTGGCAAACAGGTTGATCTGCACCGTAAGCCTTGTTTTTGTTGTGGTTCAGATGTGGGATATTATGTGGAAGCTGGTTCTGGGCGCGGCAGGCCGTTTTTAAACTCTGGGCTTATCCATGGATGGTATGATTGTATGAGATTACGGATTTTAATGCGTTAGAAAATAAATTTCGTTTAATTTGATGTGTGACAATGATTCATACCTGTGCTACAATGTCATAACTGAAATCTGTAAGAATGGAAAGGAAATCTGCAATGGAACAGGATATGACAAAAGGAAGCCCTTTTCGGGTTCTGATCATGTTTACACTGCCTCTTGCAATTGGAAATATTTTCCAGCAGCTTTACAACATGGCAGATACCATCATTGTGGGGCGCTATGTGGGTGCGGATGCGCTTGCAGCAGTAGGATCAACGGGAACCGTGATGTTTTTATTAAACGGCTTTGCACAGGGCATTACAGCCGGATTTGCCGTGCTGACCTCCCAGCGCTACGGGGCAAAAAAGATGGACGGGGTAAGACAGAGCGTATCGAACGGTATCCTTCTTTCTCTGATCGGCGCCATTGGCTTTACGGCAGCCAGCCTTTTATTTATGCGTCCCTTGCTGCATCTGATGAATACGCCGGAAAACATTTTTGCGCAGGCTTATGAGTATATTTCCCTTATCAGCCTGGGAATGGTGGCCAATGTATTTTATAACCTGTTTTCTTCCTATCTGAGAGCTGTGGGAAACAGCCGTATGCCTCTTGTTTTTCTGGTGCTGTCGGCCTGTTTAAACGTAGTGCTGGATCTGATTCTGATCATCAACTTTAAAATGGGAGTAGCCGGAGCTGCCTGGGCGACTAACCTGTCTCAGGCAATTTCTGCTGTATTATGTGCAGTCTACATCTATAAAAAGGTGCCGGCCCTGATGCCGGAAAAGCGCCACTGGCGATTCCACAAGGGCGATACCCGCTATCAGCTGGCTACGGGGATTCCCATGGCGCTGCAGTTTGCCATTACCTCCTCGGGAACCATGGTGATGCAGTCAGCGATTAATCTGTTTGGCTCTGAGGCGGTGGCCGCCTACACGGCAGCCGGAAAAATCCATGGCCTGCTGACCCAGGGAATGGTAGCTATGGGGCAGACGATGGCTGTATACAGCGGCCAGAATTACGGAAAAGGTGATGCAGGACGAATTCGCCAGGGTGTCCGTGCGGCTTTGATCATTGAGGTAATCTATTCGGTGGCATCTGCAGTGGTCGTATCGGCAGCTCTGGGGCCAAGTCTGGGTCTGTTCTTCTCAGGGGAGGTAGATCTGGCGGCTATGATGCCCTGGGCCAGAACGTATACAACCATCTGTACCCTGTTTTATGTGCCTTTATGTACTATTTTTATCTTCCGAAATACCATGCAGGGCTGCGGATACGGCTTTCTGCCTATGATGGGCGGAGTGGTAGAGCTGGCAGCCCGTCTGATCGTAGCAGTGATCGCTATGGATATTCACAGCTATTGGCTGGCCTGCGCCTGCGATCCTGCCGCCTGGGTGGGAGCCGGTCTGTTTACAGGCATTT
>ERZ831601.1612-NODE-1612-length-16020-cov-3.770060_pt1 | contig 16020 bp, 10 predicted proteins | sample MGYA00519578_ERZ831601 | MGnify/ENA primary metagenome ERZ831601 (study PRJEB31850, sample SAMEA3708717) | human gut metagenome | biome: human gut; feature: human-associated habitat; material: faeces | place: China | collected 2014 ... | reverse complement strand
CCCCCCGCCGATCTGTTTCACTCCCACCAGCTTGACGCGGGCCGCTTTGACCATGGCGTCGGAGGCCTCAATCAGTGCAACCAGGCCCCGGGTTTCAATCATTCCTAATGCTTCCATTGTGTTTTCCTCTCATAAGGGGTCCTGAAGGGGACCATTCATTCAACCAGCGTGGACGAGTCGGGGATCCGGCTTGCGTCCGTCTGGCGCGGTACCGACGCCACCAGCGCCAGTTCGATAATTTCCTCTACGCTACAGCCTCGCGAGAGGTCGTGAAGCGGGGCGGCCAGGCCCTGGATCAGCGGCCCGATGGCGCGATATCCGCCCAGCCGCTGGGCGATTTTGTAGCCGATGTTGCCCGCCTCCAGCGACGGGAAGACCAGCACATTGGCCCGGCCCTGCAGCGGGCTGCCGGGCGCTTTGTGCGCAGCGACGTCCGGTACAAAGGCGGCGTCAAACTGCAGCTCGCCATCGACCATCAGCTGCGGCGCCCGCTGACGCACGATCTCCGTGGCCTGCTGGACGTTAGCCACACAGGGATGCCGGGCGCTGCCGTGTGTCGAGAAGGACAGCATTGCCACCCGCGGCGCTTCGCCAGCGATCGCTTGCCAGGTCTCGGCGCTGGCAATCGCGATATCCGCCAGCTGCGCCGCGGTCGGCTGCGGCACCACGCTGCAGTCGGCAAACCCCAGCGGCTGGCCGGCATACTGCGGCAGCATCAGAAACAGCGAAGAGAGCGTTTTACACCCCGGCTGCAGGCCGATAAGGCGCAGACCAGCGCGCAGCACGCTGGCGGTTGACGAGAGATTTCCGGCGATACACACCTCGGCCTGCCCGGCGCTGACCATCGCCGCGGCGAACATCAGCGGGTCGGCCAGCTTGTCGACCGCGTCAGCGGGCGCTTTATCGCCGGCGCGCGCCTGCCAGGCGGCGGCAAACGCCTCGCGCATCGCCAGGTTGCTGTGCGGATCGATGACCTGCACCCCGGTCAGCGGCAGACGTTCGCCAAGGGCGAACTGCCGCAGCGCGACGGGGCTGGCGACGAGGATCGGATGCGCCAGGCCCTGCTGCTGCAGATAATGCGCCGCCTTCAACACGCGGACGTCCAGCGCATCCGGGAACACCACCCTGGCGGGGGCGCGCAGCGCCAGTTTGCGACACTGGTCAATGATCATCTTCACCTCCCAGCTGCTGCAGTTGGCTGAGCGCCGGCGGCGCGTCCGTCACGCCCAGGATCATCATCACGTAGACCGCGCTGGAGAGGCGGTTGAGCGCCTGTAGAATATCGGCACGCTGGACCGCAAATTGCGGCGTAATAAACACCTGCGCCGCGGTCACCTCCGCCTCGCGCACTTTGCCGCGCAGCAAATTAAGCAGCGCGACATCGCGCCCATGGCGGGCCTCCGGCACCAGGTGATCGTGACCCAGGTAACGCAGCGGCTGATGGGACAGACGATGCAGCTGCGCCTCGCTGAATCCGGCTATCGACTGCGCCGCCAGCGGTTCCTCCAGCGCATCGGCGCGCATGATGTTGCCCAGCCGCGAACGGATATCCGTCAGCCACGGCTGCCAGGGCTCCGCCAGTTCAATTTGCAGCCACACCGTCAGGGCGATGGTGCTGTCCAGCACCGCGCGGAAGGCCAGCCGCGGATCGTTTTTCGCCACCAGGGTATCGGCCGTCAGATGAGTTAAGGTGTCCGGCTTTTTGCCCACCGGCTGGTGACAAAGCTCGCAGCAGGCCTGGGGCGGATGGTCGCTGCTGGTCAGGACATGCACCGGCTGCGGCGTCTGTTCGTCATCCTCGACAAACAGGCGCCCCTGGCGGTCGAGAAATTTGACCCGCAGATGCCGACTTTCCAGCAGTTCCCTCGCCGAGGGCGTCAGGCGGGCATCGGCAGGAAGATGGATTTCACCGCCTTCGCTGAGCGTATGATTCGCTCTGAGCCACGCTTCGGTAATGAAATCGTTCATAGCGATTGCCAGTTTGCCGGCCAGGCGACGTACAGGAAGCGCACCGTCGACGGGGTACCGAATTCGATGCTGGAGCCTTTCGGGATGAACATGACGTCCCCCGCTTTGGCGACCAGCGTTTCCCCCTGATGGCGCACATGCAGCTCGCCCTCCAGCACCATATCGATTTCGTCGTAGTTCAGCGTCCACGGGAAGAAGGCGTTCTCCCACTGCATAAATCCGGCCGCCATGCTGCTGCCATCCTGGTCAGTCACCAGGTCCGTTAAGCCAACGCAGTGCGGCTGGGCGCCGTCGAAGCGGCCAAACTTCACGCTGCTGCCGTCGATCACTTTGATGCCGCCTTTGCCGGTCACGGAGTCAAATCCCGGCTGCATCGCCTCCTGCTCCAGGGACTGCTTCTCCTTCATCACCTTTTCCATCAGCTGCGCCACCAGGCTTTCGGTAAACTGGCCTTCCGGCAGCTGCGCCAGGATGGTTTCGCGGATCCGCTGGCTTTCCGTTTTGTCGCTGTCCGCCGCTGTCGCCGCCGGCGCGGCGCCATCGTCTTCGGTGATAGTGAATCCCAGCAGCTCGGCGACTTCGCGCGCTTCCGGGGTGATAATGCTGGCGCGCAGAACTACTGACATCGCCTGTTCGCCGCGCGCGTGGGCGGCACGAATATCGTTAGCGGTAATGAGTTTCTTCACCTGGCCCTTCCTCCTTTTGGCTGAGCTCACTCAAGTAATTTTCCAGCGGCGCAACGCTTTGCGGATCGCAACCGTTGAGGGCGAAAACCGGCGCCTGAAACCCCATCCGGTCCAGCAGCTGCCGCACCGCGGCGACGTTGGCATCCGGCAGATCCGTTTTGCTGATCGCCACGATAAGGTGCTTTCGGCTGCCAATATCCAGCAACCCGGGTGGCAGGCGACTTTCGGTATCATTGGCCGCATGGACATAAATCAGGGTGTCCACATCCTGCAAGGTGGTAATTAAGGCGTGATACCAGCGCGGATGGCTGAAATATTCCCCGGGTGTATCGATGTCGCCACGATCGTTAAATTCCAGCGCCTGCGTTTTTCTGGCGAGGGAATAATTCCCCTGCAGGGCATTAAATAACGTGGTTTTTCCTGCACCGACGGCGCCGACAATGGCAATACGCTTCATGGTCGCTCTCAATTAACTTTTCGTTAATTCGCACAAGGTATAATTTAATAAGCGGCCTAATCCGCCGATGGTCTGCAGAAGCGCCTCTTCCACCGCGCCGACCGAGCCGTAGATCACCAGCGCGCCGCTAAACCGGTCGAGAAAACCGATGTGCACGTCGGCGGCCTTCATCGCCAGATCGCCGGCGATCATCGCCGTTTCTCCCGGCGTCAGCGTCATAATGCCGATCGCGCCGGATTCGGGTACGCCGATCTTTTTCGCCAGCTCCGCTCCCGGGTGGGCAATCAGATGCGCCAGTGTGACCTGTTTGCCTGGTACGAATTCCTGAATAATGCGTTCTTTATCCATGACTGATTGCCCCCTGAAATCTGTCCTCATGGTGACGACATTTCAGCGCGGCAAATAACAAATTTCGGCAAGTGGGGTTAAAAGGTGAAGTGGATCACTCAGGAGAGAAAATAATATTGCGGCGGAATTAAAAAGGCAGGCTCAGCGTTTTTTACTCACCGGCCTGCCTGATATTGCGCGCGGAAACGGATCCGCGCGTTAACGGGGGAAATAGAAAATTACAGCGGTTCGGTTTGCGCTTCAACAACCGCCAGCGCCACCATATTAACGATCCGGCGTACGGAGGCGATCGGCGTCAGAATATGCACCGGCTTCGCCACCCCCATCAGCACCGGCCCGACGGTCACCCCTTCCGAACTGGAGACGCGCAGCAGGTTATAGCTGATCCGGGCGGCTTCCATATTCGGCATCACCAGAATATTGGCCGCCCCCTTCAGCGGGCTGTCCGGCATGCGATCGTTGCGGATGCTTTCCACCAGCGCGGCGTCGCCATGCATTTCGCCATCGATCATCAGCTCCGGGGCGCGCGCCTTCACCAGCTCCAGGGTTTTACGCATTTTACTGGCTGACGGACAGTCGGCAGAGCCAAAGTTGGAGTGCGACAGCAACGCCACGCGCGGTTCAATACCAAAGCGTCGCACGCTTTCCGCCGCCATCAGGGTGATCTCCGCCAGCTCTTCCGGCGACGGATCGTGATTGACATAGGTATCGGCGATAAAGGTGTTGCCGCTCGGCAGCAGCAGCGCATTCATCGCCCCGGCGGTGCTGACGCCGTCGCGATAGCCAAACAGCGGCTGCACCACGCGGTAGTGATCGTGGTACTCGCCAATAGTCCCGCAGATCATCGCATCCGCTTCACCGCGATGAACCATGATGGCGCCAATCACCGTGGTGTTGCTAATCACCGCCCGCTGCGCCTGCTCCTGGGTAATGCCGCGGCGCTTCATCAGCTGGTAGTACTCGCTCCAGTACTCTTTAAACCGCGGGTCGGATTCATTATTGACGATCTCAAAGTCAACGCCGGCCTTGATCTGCAGGCCCAGCTTCTGGATGCGCATTTCAATCACGCTCGGGCGCCCCACCAGAATCGGTTTGGCCAGTCCCAGAGACACCAGCTCCTGGGTGGCGTGCAGCACCCGAGTCTCCTCCCCTTCCGCCAGCACCACGCGCTTCGGCTCTTTGCGCGCCTGAGAGAAGATAGGCTTCATAAACAGGTTGGTTTTATAGACGAACTCGCTCAGCTTCTCGATATAGGCGTCAAAATCAGCGATGGGGCGCGTTGCCACGCCGGAATCCATCGCCGCCTTCGCCACCGCAGGGGCTATCTTGACGATCAGCCGCGGGTCGAACGGTTTCGGAATGATGTACTCCGGACCAAAGCTTAAATCCTGATCGCCGTAGGCGGAGGCCACCACTTCGCTCTGCTCGGCATGGGCCAGCTCGGCAATCGCATGCACCGCCGCCAGCTTCATCTCTTCGTTGATCGCCGTCGCGCCGACGTCCAGCGCGCCGCGGAAGATGAACGGGAAGCAGAGCACGTTGTTGACCTGGTTAGGGTAGTCGGAGCGGCCGGTACAGATGATGGCGTCATCGCGGACCTGCTTCGCCAGCGGCGGCAGGATTTCCGGCTCCGGGTTGGCCAGGGCGAGGATCAGCGGCGCCCGCGCCATCTTCTTCACCATCTCCTGAGTCAGCACTTTCGGACCGGAGCAGCCGAGGAAAATGTCGGCGCCGTCGATCACGTCATCGAGGGTGCGTTTGCCGTCGTCTTCCACCGCATAGGCCGCTTTGGTTTCCGCCATGTTCGGCTCACGGTCTTTATAGATAACGCCTTTCGAATCGCAGACCACGATGTTGTGCTTTTGCATCCCCAGCGCCACCAGCAGATTCATACAGGCGATCGCCGCCGCGCCCGCGCCGGAGACCACCATCCGCACGTCGGACAGATTCTTCTCGACGACGCGCAGACCGTTGAGGATCGCCGCGGTGCTGATGATCGCCGTGCCGTGCTGATCGTCATGGAAGACCGGGATATTCATCCGCTCGCGCAGCTGCTGCTCGATGTAGAAACACTCCGGCGCTTTAATATCTTCCAGGTTGATACCGCCGAAGGTTGGTTCGAGGGCGGCGACGACGTTAATGAATTTGTCCGGATCCAGCTCATCGACTTCGATATCAAACACATCGATACCGGCAAATTTCTTAAACAGGACGCCTTTGCCCTCCATTACCGGCTTACCGGCCAGCGCGCCGATGTTGCCGAGCCCCAGCACCGCGGTGCCGTTGGAGACGACCGCCACCAGGTTGCCGCGGGCAGTGTATTTGTAGGCGGCCAGCGGATCTTTTTCGATTTCCAGGCAGGGGGCTGCGACGCCCGGCGAGTAGGCCAGCGCCAGATCGCGCTGGGTGGCGAGAGGTTTGGTCGGCGAGACCTGGATTTTTCCGGGAACCGGAAATTCGTGGAAGTCGAGGGCGCTCTGTTTTAACTGCTCATCCATTTTCTATTCCTTTCTTTCACGTATCGTTCGTAGGGGAAAAGCGTGATGACCATCCTGTCGTTCACCTTTCAGTGGCAGACAGTATCCCTCCTGGCGGGGCGATAAACTTTGAACACCGCCAAACTCTGGCCATCGTTATGATTTTGTTGTTATCAATTTATAGCGGTTATGTTACCCGGAATCGCCGCCAATAATAGCCCTGTCTGCTATGCTTTTTGGTTATGTACCTCATCAATGTTTATACCGTATACCGGCAAGCACTCATGTAACACCTTGTTCCAGGAGGACTTATCCATGAATCAGTTAGACAGCATCAAGCAGTTCACCACGGTGGTCGCCGACAGCGGAGACATCGAATCCATCCGCCACTACCATCCGGAAGACGCCACCACCAACCCCTCTCTGCTGCTGAAGGCCGCCGGCCTGGCGTCCTATAGCGGCCTCATCGACGACGCTATCGCCTGGGCCAAAAAACAGGGTGGCGGCCGCGAAGCGCAGGTGGCTCACGCCTGCGATAAGCTGGCGGTCAATTTTGGCGCGGAGATCCTCAAAAGCATTCCCGGGCGGGTCTCCACTGAGGTGGACGCCCGGCTCTCCTTCAACCGCGAGAAAAGTATCGAGAAGGCTCGCCACCTGGTGGCGCTGTATCAGGAGATGGGCATTGATAAGTCGCGGATCCTGATCAAGCTGGCATCCACCTGGGAGGGGATCCGCGCCGCGGAGGTGCTGGAGAAAGAGGGGATCCACTGCAACCTGACGCTGCTGTTTTCCTTCGCCCAGGCCCGGGCCTGCGCCGAGGCCGGGGTTTATCTCATCTCCCCGTTCGTTGGGCGTATTTATGACTGGTATCAGGCGCGCAAACCGCTGGAGCCTTACGTGGTGGAGGAAGATCCGGGGGTGAAATCGGTGCGCAATATCTATGACTATTTCAAACAGCATAAATACAACACCATCGTGATGGGCGCCAGCTTCCGCCGCACCGAGCAGATCCTGGCGCTGGTCGGCTGCGACCGGTTGACCATCGCCCCGCCTTTATTAAAAGAGCTGCAGGCCAGCGATACCCCGGTGGTGCGCAAACTGATCCCTGCCAGCCAGATCCTGCCGCGTCCGGTGCCGCTCAGTGAAGCGGAGTTCCGCTGGGAACATAATCAGGATCCGATGGCGGTCGAAAAGCTAGCGGAGGGGATCCGCCTGTTCGCCGTCGATCAGCGCAAACTGGAAGATCTGCTTGCCGCCAAACTGTCACTTTAGTCTCACGGAGAAAAATATGTCCCGAAGAGAGCTTGCCAACGCCATCCGCGCCCTGAGTATGGACGCCGTGCAGAAAGCCAACTCCGGCCATCCCGGTGCGCCGATGGGGATGGCTGATATTGCCGAAGTGCTGTGGAACGATTTTCTCAAGCACAATCCGCAGAACCCTGACTGGGTGGACCGCGACCGCTTTATCTTGTCCAACGGCCACGCGTCGATGCTGCTCTACAGTCTGCTGCACCTGACCGGCTACGATCTGCCGCTGTCTGAACTGAAGCAGTTCCGTCAGCTGCACTCTAAAACGCCCGGCCACCCGGAGCATGGCTATCCCCCTGGGGTGGAAACCACCACCGGCCCGCTGGGCCAGGGGCTGGCGAACGCCGTTGGGATGGCCATCGCCGAACGGACGCTGGCGGCGCAGTTTAATCGCCCCGGCCATGAGATCATTGACCATCACACCTGGGTGTTCATGGGCGATGGCTGTTTGATGGAGGGGATCTCCCATGAGGCCTGTTCGCTGGCCGGCACGCTCGGACTGGGCAAGCTGATCGGTTTTTACGATCACAACGGCATCTCCATCGACGGCAAAACCGAAGGCTGGTTTTCCGATGATACGGCGGAACGCTTCCGCGCCTATCACTGGCACGTCATAGGCGATATCGACGGCCACGATCCGCAGGCTATCAAACAGGCGATAACGGAAGCGCAGGCGGTGAAAGATAAACCGTCACTGATTATCTGCCGGACCATCATCGGCTTCGGTTCGCCCAACAAAGCCGGCTCAGAGGAGTCTCACGGGGCGGCGCTGGGCGAAAAAGAGGTAGCGCTGGCCCGCCAGCAGCTTGGCTGGAAATATCCTCCGTTCGAGATCCCGAAAGAGATCTACGCGGGCTGGGATGCGCGTCCGCGCGGGGAAAAAGCGGAGCACGCCTGGAACGAGAAATTCGCCGCCTACCAGCAGCAGTTCCCGGAGCTGGCCGCTGAGCTGACCCGACGTATGAATGGCGCCCTGCCGGAAGACTTTGCCGCGATCGCCCGCGACTACGTGGCGAAACTGCAGGCCGAGCCGGCGAAAATCGCCAGCCGCAAGGCTTCGCAAAACGCGCTGAACGCCTACGGCCCGCACCTCCCGGAACTGCTGGGCGGTTCTGCGGATCTTGCGCCGAGTAACCTGACCATCTGGTCTGGATCGACATCGATTAAAGAAGATCCTGCGGGCAATTATATCCACTACGGGGTGCGCGAGTTTGGCATGACCGCGGTGGCCAACGGCATTGCCCTGCACGGGGGCTTTATTCCTTATACCTCGACCTTCCTGATGTTTGTGGAGTACGCCCGCAACGCCGCGCGCATGGCAGCCCTGATGAAGGCCCGGCAGATCATGGTCTATACCCATGACTCGATCGGTCTTGGGGAAGACGGGCCGACGCACCAGGCGGTGGAACAGCTGGCCAGTCTGCGGCTGACGCCCAACTTCAGCACCTGGCGCCCCTGCGACCAGGTGGAGACCGCCGTCGCCTGGCAGGCGGCTATCGCGCGACAGGGCGGGCCGACGGCGCTGATCCTGTCGCGACAAAACCTGGCGCAGATGCCGCGTACCCCGGAACAGGTGCAGGATATCGCCCGGGGTGGCTACGTGCTTAAGGATGCCGGCGGCAAGCCCGACCTGATCCTCATCGCCACCGGCTCGGAAGTGGAGATCACCGTCCTGGCCGCGGAAAAACTGTTGGCCAAAGGGGTAAATGTGCGGGTCGTCTCGCTCCCTTCCACTGATGTGTTTGACGCCCAGGATGAGGCCTGGCGCGAATCCGTGCTGCCATCGGACGTCAGCGCCCGGGTGGCGGTCGAAGCCGGGATAGCGGACTACTGGTATAAATATGTCGGCTTAAAAGGCAAGATCGTCGGCATGACCGGCTATGGCGAATCCGCCCCGGCAGAGCAGTTGTTCCCGTTCTTTGGCTTTACGGTCGACCATATCGTCGCCACCGCCGAACAGGTGCTTAACGGGTGATCCACAGCGTGGGCCAGGCATCTGGCCCCTGCCAGTTGTCGCACGTCGGCTGCTGCGCGTAGCGGGAGAGGCTGAACCGCTGGCCGTCAAAACGCCAGCGGGTTTGGATCCCGCAATCGCCGGCCCCGCGGCCTTTATCCAGGGTCACCAGCTCATGGCGGCGGTCATCATAGCTGGCGTTGATCATCTCAATCTCACGCGGCGCCTCGCCCGGCGGCTGGAATGGCAACGTTAGCCGCACCTGACGGGCGACATAGGGGCGCTGGCGGGAGACCAGCCAGGCCAGCCAGACGGTGTTGTAGGCGCCGGATTCGCAGCTGGTCATCAGCAGCACTTTGTCATCCGTCAGCGCAGTAACGCGAATTTCACGGCGGAAGGGATCGAGGGAGCAGTGGCTGTTGGTCATCCGCTCATTACCGTAGTCCATCAGATCGTTGAGCTCCTCACGCCCCAGCGGCGACTGCGCCGTTTCCGCGCTCGCCACCGCGCGTAGCGCCGGCGCCGGCGGTACGCTGAGCGGCGGCTCTTCCCCTTTGCCGACCCAGGCCGTTTCGCTACCTACCCGCTTTTGCCGATCGTCGATAAAAAACAGAGCCGCTTTCAACCCCTGCAGGGAGATGGTCTGCAGGCCATTGGCCAGCGAGAGCGCTTTACCCTCCTGAACCTGCTGGAGAAACGCATCGATCGTCACGCTGTCGGCGGTTTTAATGAGCTTATCTTCAATGTGCCAGCGCTTGTCGGTCAGGGACAGCGGTTTACCATCCAGCAGCAGGCGCGGCGCTATCGGCGCGAGCGTCGCCACTGGATTGCCGGTGCCGCCCAGCTCGATACGCAGACTGGCGTCAGTGACTGCCCCAGCGCTGCGGCTGAGGGTCATCACCAGGCCATGATGCAGCCCCACGTTACGGGTGACGCAGAAATTTTGGTTGTTACAGGTGACCAGCCAGTCGTTGAAGCGCTGCTGCGTCGGTGCCGACCATGCCTGCGAGCAAGGCAGCACCGCCAGAAAAAGGAAAAAGATGACGCGAAAAAGCATGAACCGCCCGACCCCAGATAAACCCGACCACGGCGCCTATCCTGGACAACGGCAGCGGGTTACTCAATCGGATTTGTCAGAGTTCCCCGACATCAGGCCGGAGGTTTGCAGATATTGCAGCAGAATGACCGCCTTACCGTCGCGGATCTCCCCGTCAGCGACCATCTGCAGCGCCTGGCTAAAAGGCAGCTCCAGCACCTCGATGGCTTCATCATCCACCCCGCCGCCGCTGGTGGTTCGCTGCGCGTCGCTGTACTCGGCGATAAAGAAATGCACTACCTCGGTGACGCCCCCTGGCGACATAAACAGCTCAAACAGCTTTCTCACCTCGCCCACTTCGTAGCCGGTCTCTTCCACCGCCTCTTTACGAATGCAGGCTTCCGGCTCGTCGTTGTCCAGCAGCCCGGCGCAGGTTTCAATCAGCATGCCGTCATGATTGCCATTGACCCAGGTGGCGACACGGAACTGACGCACCAGGACCACCGTCTGCTTATGGCGGTTATACAGCAGCACGGTGGCGCCATTGCCGCGATCGTAGACCTCGCGCTTGTGGCGCACAACGCTGCCGTCCGCCCGCGTCAGCTCATAGGTCATATTGCGTAGTACGAACCAGTTCTCAGAGAGGATTTTATCTTTAATGACGTGAATATTGAGTGACATACCGACCCCACAGCGTAAAAGGACGCCCTCATACTACGCTGCGGAGCCGGGTTTGTCGTCAGTGAAGCGGCGTCGTTTTCCGCGCCAGATAGTCCAGGATCCCCTGCGCCGCGTGACGGCCTTCCGCCATCGCCGTCACTACAAGGTCTGCGCCGCGCACGGCATCGCCGCCGGCAAAGATCTTCTCCTGACTGGTCTGATAACGGTAACGGCTCTCCACTCCGGCTTTAATACGCCCCTGGCTGTCCAGCGCCACCCCCGCCGCCTCCAGCCAGGGCATGCGGTGCGGGTGGAAGCCAAAGGCCATGATCACCGCATCTGCCGGCATAACAAACTCGCTGCCGGGGATCGGCGTCGGACGGCGTCTTCCCCCGGCGTCCGGAGCGCCCAGCTCGGTGCGCAAAAAGCGAACCCCGTTAACCCGCCCGTTCTCGTCCAGCTCAAGCGTCACCGGCTGGACGTTAAACTCAAAGAGCGCCCCCTCTTCGCGGGCGTTTTTGACCTCTTTTTTCGAGCCCGGCATGTTGGCTTCATCTCGCCGATAGGCGCAGGTCACCTGGCGGGCGCCGTGGCGCAGCGCGGTGCGCACGCAGTCCATCGCCGTATCGCCGCCGCCCAGCACCACCACGTTCAGCCCGGCGGTGTTGACATAAGGCTCTTGCGCCGATGCCGCCAGCCCCATCACCTGTTTGGTGTTGGCGATGAGGAACGGCAGCGCATCGTAGACCCCGGGGGCCTCTTCGTTCGGCAGCCCCGCCTTCATGGAGCGATAGGTTCCGGCGCCGACGAACACCGCGTCATACTCGGCCAGCAGTGTCGCCATGGAGATATCTTTCCCCACCTCGCAATTGAGCTCAAAGCGGATACCCATCTCGCTGAAGATCGCCCGCCGCCGGGCCAATAGCGATTTATCCAGCTTGAACGCCGGAATGCCGAAGGTCAGCAGACCGCCAATCTCCGGATGACGGTCGAAGACCACCGGCTGGACGCCGTGGCGCACCAGCATATCGGCGCAGGCCAGCCCGGCCGGCCCGGCGCCGATAATCGCCACCCGCTTGCCGCTCGGCTTAACCTGCGAAAGGTCCGGACGCCAGCCGCTGGCCAGCGCCTGGTCGGAAATATAGCGCTCAATATTGCCGATGGTGACTGCCCCGCTTTCATCGCGCAGGGTGCAGGCGCCTTCACACAGCCGGCCCTGGGGACAGACGCGGCCGGTGATCTCCGGCAGGCAGTTGGTCTGATGGGAAAGCGCGACCGCGGCGGCGATATTCCCCGCTTTAACCAGCTCAATCCACTGCGGGATATGGTTATGCAGCGGGCAGGTCCATTCGCAAATACTGTGCTCCCCACACGTGAGACAGCGGGCGGCCTGCTGCTGCGCCTGCTGCGGGGTGAACGGCTGATAGATCTCCTCAAAGTGGCTCTTACGCACCTCCGCCGCCAGCTTATCCGGCTCCCCGCGCGGGGGCGTCATCGCCATTTGCCTGACCTTCGCGCCAGCATTGGGCTGGCTGCAGAGCGGCGTAGCGCGCTGCCACGGCTGCACCTCCTGGCATGCCGAGCGCAGTCGCCGCTGCTTCGCCAGGGTGATCAACGTCTCATCGTCGGCGAGGGTCAGCGCCTGCGCGGGACAGTTTTCCACACAGGCCGGCCCCGCCTCGCGGCCCTGGCATAGATCGCACTTGTGCGCGCTGGCTTTCACCAGGCCTGCGGCCTGCGGCGTCACCACCACCTGCATCACCCCGAACGGGCAGGCCACCATGCAGGATTTACAGCCAATGCATTTCTCCTGACGGACCTGAACGCTGTCGCCGGACTGGGCGATGGCGTCGTTGGGACAACTGCGGACGCAGGGGGCGTCCTCGCAGTGGCGGCAGGTGATGGCGTTACGCTGGCCCTCCGCTTTGATCACGGTGATACGTGGCAAAAAGCGCTGCGGGGTCAGCACGTGTTGCTCCTCGTTATGCGCCATCACGCAGGCCACTTCGCAGGCCTGGCAGCCGATGCACTTTCGGCTATCGCTCAAAATAAAGTGGTTCATGGCTTCCTTTTGTCTTCTTGGTGAATAACCCCTCAATGCGCATGCCTATTTATTACCCGACAAGATGACGCCGGAACAATGTCCAATTGCCCAGGATAAACTTTTTCTGGAGAGAATCCGTTTTGGATCAATTTTTTTGACTTAAATGAAATGAGGTTTCACACCGGCAAGGGATAATGCGCCGGTCTGCGGTGACGAAGCAGACTCGCTACCTGCTGGCAGGAAAGCTCGAGGTTTCTTTACGATACGGCAAAAGCAACATGATAAATTACACTATCTCCTTAATTTCTCCACGATTGCCGGAGAGGCTGGCGCTAAAGTGGCACAGGCTGTGCAATAACAAGAAAATGTGCATATGAGGTTTTTATTCTGATGGCGAATTTCTTTATCGATCGCCCCATTTTTGCATGGGTGCTGGCAATCCTGTTATGCCTGACGGGCACCCTTGCCATTTTGTCGCTGCCGGTTGAACAGTATCCCGACCTCGCCCCGCCGAATGTGCGGATCACCGCCAACTATCCCGGCGCCTCCGCGCAAACCCTAGAGAATACCGTCACTCAGGTTATCGAACAGAATATGACCGGCCTCGATAACCTGATGTATATGTCCTCCCAGAGCAGCGCCACCGGCCAGGCGACGATCACCCTCAGCTTTACCGCCGGTACCGACCCGGATGAAGCCGTGCAGCAGGTTCAGAACCAGCTACAGTCGGCGATGCGTAAGCTGCCGCAGGCGGTGCAAAACCAGGGGGTGACGGTGCGCAAGACCGGTGATACCAATATCCTGACGCTCGCCTTCGTCTCCACTGACGGCAGTATGGATAAACAAGATATCGCCGACTACGTCGCCAGTAACATCCAGGACCCGCTCAGCCGCGTCAACGGCGTGGGGGATATCGACGCCTACGGTTCGCAATACTCAATGCGCATCTGGCTCGACCCGGCGAAGCTCAACAGCTACCAGATGACCACCAAGGATGTTACCGACGCCATCAGTTCGCAGAACGCCCAGATTGCCGTCGGCCAGCTTGGCGGGACGCCTTCGGTCGATAAGCAAGCGCTGAACGCCACCATCAACTCGCAATCTCTGCTGCAAACCCCGGAGCAGTTCCGCAATATCACTCTGCGCGTCAATCAGGATGGTTCAGAGGTGACGCTGGGCGATGTCGCCACCGTCGAGATGGGGGCGGAGAAGTACGACTATCTTAGCCGCTACAACCGCCAGCCGGCCTCAGGCCTCGGGATCAAGCTGGCTTCCGGCGCCAACGAAATGGCCACCGCGGAGCGCGTGATCAATCGCCTCAATGAGCTGGCGCAGTTTTTCCCCCACGGTCTGGAATATAAGGTCGCCTACGAGACCACCTCCTTCGTGAAGGCTTCCATCACCGACGTGGTGAAAACCCTGCTGGAGGCGATCCTGCTGGTCTTCCTCGTGATGTATCTGTTCCTGCAGAACTTCCGCGCCACCCTGATCCCGACCATCGCCGTGCCGGTGGTGCTGATGGGCACTTTCGCGGTGCTGTATGCCTGTGGCTACAGCATCAACACCCTGACGATGTTCGCGATGGTGTTGGCGATCGGCCTGCTGGTGGATGACGCCATCGTGGTGGTGGAGAACGTCGAGCGCATCATGAGCGAGGAGGGCCTGTCGCCACGCGAGGCGACCCGCAAATCGATGGGACAAATTCAGGGCGCGCTGGTGGGGATCGCGATGGTGCTGTCGGCGGTATTTGTGCCGATGGCCTTCTTCGGCGGCACCACCGGCGCCATCTATCGCCAGTTCTCAATCACTATCGTCGCGGCGATGGTCCTCTCGGTGCTGGTGGCCATGATCCTCACCCCTGCCCTTTGCGCCACGCTGCTTAAGCCGGTTAAGCCAGGTGAATCCCATGAAAGAAAAGGCTTCTTCGGCTGGTTCAACCGCACCTTCAACCGCAGCGCCAGCCGCTACGAAACCTTCGTCGGCAAAATACTGCACCGCTCGCTGCGCTGGATGCTGATCTACGTCCTCCTGCTCGGCGGGATGGTGTTCCTGTTTCTGCATTTGCCGACCTCGTTCCTGCCGCTGGAGGATCGCGGGATGTTCACCACCTCGGTCCAGTTGCCGAGCGGCAGCACCCAGCAGCAGACGCTGAAGGTGGTGCAGAAGGCGGAAGATTACTTCCTCAATAACGAGAAGCAGAACGTTGAGTCGGTGTTCGCTACCGTTGGCTCCGGCCCCGGCGGCAATGGGCAGAACGTGGCCCGCATGTTCGTTCGTCTCAAAGACTGGGACCAGCGCGACCCGCAAACCGGCACCTCCTTTGCCATTATTGAACGCGCCACCAAAGCGTTTAATCAGATTAACGAAGCGCGGGTTATCGCCAGCAGCCCGCCGGCGATCAGCGGCCTCGGCAGTTCGGCAGGCTTCGATATGGAGCTGGAGGATCATGCCGGGAAGGGGCACGATGCGCTGATGGCGGCGCGCGATACGCTGCTTGAGCTGGCCGGGAAAAATCCGCTGTTGACCCGCGTCCGGCATAACGGGCTCGATGACAGTCCGCAGCTGCAGGTCGATATCGATCAGCGTAAAGCGCAGGCGCTTGGCGTCTCCATTGACGACATCAACGATACGCTGCAAACCGCGTGGGGGTCGAGCTACGTCAACGACTTTATGGATCGCGGCCGGGTAAAGAAAGTCTACGTCCAGGCGGCGGCGAAATACCGGATGCTGCCTGACGATATCAATCTTTGGTACGTGCGCAACAGCAGCGGCACGATGGTGCCATTCTCGGCCTTCGCCACCTCGCGCTGGGAGACCGGCTCGCCGCGGTTGGAGCGCTACAATGGCTACTCAGCGGTGGAGATCGTCGGTGAGGCGGCGCCGGGTATCAGTACCGGTACCGCGATGGACATGATGGAGAAGCTGGCCGCGCAGTTACCCACCGGCTTTGGCCTCGAATGGACCGCCATGTCCTACCAGGAACGCCTCTCTGGCGCTCAGGCGCCGGCCCTGTACGCGATTTCTCTGCTGGTGGTGTTCCTGTGCCTGGCGGCGCTGTATGAGAGCTGGTCGGTGCCGTTCT
>ERZ831601.1592-NODE-1592-length-16160-cov-12.921018_pt1 | contig 16160 bp, 8 predicted proteins | sample MGYA00519578_ERZ831601 | MGnify/ENA primary metagenome ERZ831601 (study PRJEB31850, sample SAMEA3708717) | human gut metagenome | biome: human gut; feature: human-associated habitat; material: faeces | place: China | collected 2014 ... | reverse complement strand
CATTTTATTTACTGCCAGAGCTGCTTAGGCTTGGCTATTTTTTAACGAACTATTGTATAATAGTACAATTGAAAAGTACCATTTTTATATAATATAAAGTAAAAGATTGCAAAATTGCACTAGATTTGATAGCTATTGAAGTATGACGTTATTTATTACTTTCTGTTGTGGCTGCTCTAAGTATGATATGTCTGCTTGATTAGAATCAAAATATTATCAACAAATATTTAAATAACTAAAATCTATGTACTATTATGGAACATGATTCAAGTAGTAAAAAGGCGAGGTCGGTTTCAGTTGAAAACCATGTATTGAGAAGCATGGCTTTACTCATCGGTTTCTTGTTTTTTAGTCAGGTTTGGGGTACTGTATGGCAAAATGGTATTCGTGTAACTGGGGTTGTCCAGGATTCGAACAAGGAATTGCTTATTGGTGCAACCGTCCGTGTGAAAGGAACAACTTTGGGAACTATTACTGATGTAGATGGTAAGTTTACAATTACTGTTCCCAATGCTAAAAGTGTATTGGAGGTTTCTTATGTAGGATATAATCCTAAAGAAATTCCTCTTAATGGACAAAACCAGGTGATTATTGTGTTGGAAGAAGACCAAAACACACTGGAAGAAGTCGTTGTAGTAGGTTATGGTACTCAGAAAAAGGAAAGTGTGGTAGGTGCTATTACCCAAATCGACAATAAAGCATTGGTAGAGGCAGGTACTACGAATATTACCAATGCTTTGACTGGTAAACTTTCGGGTGTGATGACTATACAGACGAGCGGTCAGCCTGGGTCGAATAATGCAGAAATTATTATTCGTGGTGTTTCCAGCTGGAATGGTAGTGGTCCTCTTGTGTTGGTAGATGGTGTTGAACGCGATTTTACAGATTTGGACCCCAATGAAGTAGAAACAGTTTCTGTATTGAAGGATGCGTCGGCCACTGCGGTATTCGGAGCCCGCGGTGCTAACGGTGTTATTATTGTGACAACTAAAGAAGGTAGAGTGGGGGATCCAAAATTCTCGGCAACTGTTTCTCATGGTATCTCTTGGGCAACTCGTGTGCCCGAACATGTAGGAGCAGAAATAACATTGAACAGTTACAATGAAAAGCTGATGAATGAGATGAAATTCGACAAAATTGTACCTCAGTCCGATATTCAGAAACATGTGAATCCTTCTTCGCCTTTGGAAAGCATATTGTATCCCGACATTAACTGGTACGACCTGCTGACCAAGGACTTTGCACATGTAACTAATGCGAATGTAAACCTGAGGGGTGGTACTGATTTTATTAACTATTTCTGTTCTTTAGGATTCAACCATGAAACTTCTTTGTTCGATGCCTATCAGGGACAAAATAAGTATCACAATGCCAACTATGATTACAAAAGGGTGAATTTTCGTACCAATCTTGATTTTAAATTGACGAAAACAACGACTATAAAATTAAAGGTAGGAGGCGATGTAGATTTTGAAAACACACCGGGAAATGAACCTTGGGAAGATATTTTTGGAACATCGGGAGTTAACTATCCGGCTTATTATCCGGCATGGATGTTGGAAGAGTATCCTGATTTATATTATCCGGGAATGACAGGCGATCGTCTGGCAAACGTTACAGATGCTCCTTTCCCCGTTAAACGTAAGAATCCTTATACCATGTTGCATGGAGGAAGTTTCGAGAGGAGAAGTGCCATGATGCTGTTCTCTGACCTTATCTTCAATCAGAAACTGGATTTTATAACCAAAGGATTGTCATTTCAGGCCAAAGTGGCATTTAATACCCGTCATAAATATAAGCCGTTGGGTTCGAGCTACAATCAAATGCTTTGGTCGTTTCATCCTGAATATTTAGGAACAGACCGGAATCCTTGGGAAAGAAAAAGTGAAGATGAATTTTTCTGGCACGAAGTTCCGGAACCGGGCCTGTCGGTTGGAGGTCTGACTAATTATAACAACTCTTTGAATTATGAATTTGCCCTGAATTATAAACGGAATTTTGGCAATCATTATGTGACAGGTTTGGCTTTGATGAACCGTAATATTGAAAATGTAACTACAGAATATCCTTATCTGTACGAATCGTGGGTGGGTCGTATCACTTATGATTATGCGCATAAGTATTTGTTGGAAGTCAATATGGGATATACGGGTAGCGAACGGTTCTCACCCAATAACCGTTTTGGTTTTTTCCCTTCCGGAGCTATCGGATGGGTTGTTTCTGAGGAGAAATTTTTCAAAGAGAATGTTTCTTGGATCAGTAAACTGAAGTTTAGATATTCTGACGGATTGGTTGGAAGTGACAATGCTAATTCTCGTTGGTTGTACATCAGTGAGTTTAGCCGTAGCGGAAGTAATATTGTAGAAGATAAAGGAGCCAATCTTTATGCACAGTGGGAAGAAGCACGTAAACAGGATTTTGGTATTGAATTGGGATTCTTTGATAATGATTTAACTCTCAATGTAGATCTTTTTAAAGAAAAACGCGAAAATATTCTTTTGAGTCCGAGATACAATTTCCTGGTGGCCAATGCGTTCAAAGATTTGAATAAAGGACGTATCAAAAAGCATGGTTATGAAGTGGAAATAGGTTATCGTCACCGTACACAATACGGATTAAGCTATGGTTTAAAAGGCATGCTCAGTTTCTCGGAAAACCGGATTCTAGAACGTGACGACTTGCCTTATGCCCCTGATTACATGAAACAAGCTGGCAAACCTTTTGGAAGCAAGACGGATGGTCAGATTACGATAGACGGTAATTTCTTTAATTCGATTGATGAGTCTCATATTTATCCTTCAACTCAGACAAGTTCCTATCTGTTGTCGCTAGGATCGTACAAATACTTGGATTACAATTCGGATGGCGTGATTGATAAGAATGATCTTTTCTGTATTAATGGTTCTAACTATGCTCCTTACGTATTTTCTTTGTCAGGTGAGATATCTTACAAGAATTTTGCAGTAAGTATGCTTTGGTCGGGCAACATCGGAAAATATGTAACTTATAGACGCTCTTTCTTCGCAGAATTTCCGGATACGGAAGTAAAGCTATACGAGAATATGGTTGATCATTGGACGCCGGATAATCACGATGCTACTCATAATGGTATGGGAACTCAAAATATTGATTTGGGTAAAGAAGCTTATATGGAAGGTTTTAATTGGCAACGTGCCAACTACATCAAGCTTACGGATTTGAATGTCTCTTATCGTTTTAAATCCAAGGCTCTTGACCGTGCATTAGGAATACGACAGATTAAGGTATTTTTTACCGGACATAATTTGTTGTTGTTTACAGAATTACCGATGGGTGATCCTGAATCGAAGATTTTTGATTATGGTAGCTACCCTCAAATGGCAAGTGCCCGACTTGGTTTGAATATTGATTTTTAAAATCCGAATAATTATGAAGAAAATATATAGATTTTTATTTTGTCTGGTTATTTGTGCTACAAGTAGCTCTTGTACAGACTTTCTGGATATTGCTCCTGATGCACAGCTAACGGAAGAAGATGTTTATTCCAATATGAATAACATCAAAGCTTATTTTAATCCCGTTTACGAAAAAGCGAGAAACGGTAATCCTCTTCATTTTGGACGGTGGGATAACAAATTCTGTTTTGAAATGATGACAGAGGCAGCAGCATGCGGACGTCCTGACAACCATAGTAACGAAATCAAGAAAGGAAAAATAGATGGAGCTACCAATTGGATATCAGGAACAATAGGAAACAAACGTGCTATATTGAATGGTGGTTTCGAAGGTATTCGTATATGTAATAATGTGATAGCGAATATAGACCGGGTAGAAAACGCTCTTTCAGAGGAAGAAAAATACGATCTTCTTGCTCAAGCATATTTTTACAGAGGTTATCTTTATTTTCATATCTGCGAATTGTGGGGAGGAATGCCTTATTTTACAAAAGCATTGACTTCGGATGACGAATGGGATGCTCCTCGCTTGTCGGCCGTTGATACTTACAAGGCTATTGCTGCTGACATGGATTTGGCATACGATACATTTGTAAAGGCTAAAATGGTGCGTCGTGATCCTAAACCGGGTGAATCCGGCCATTTGAATCCTACTTATAATTTGGACAAACCCAACGGATGTGCAGCTTTAGCACTGAAGTCCAGAGCATTGTTGTATGCCGCAAGTCCATTGCATAATACCAGTGGCGATATTACTTTATGGCAAGCTGCTGCTGAAGCCAGTCTGAAAGCCATTCAGGTGGCAGAGGAGAACGGATATAGCTTGCAACCTATCAGCAAATGGTTGGACAATACTTACAATGTACAGTATACCAATGAACAGTTGTGGGCAGATTCGCATGGAAAAGTTAAATACAACAGTAAATTGAATGGTTATATCATCGGACAGTTAAGTAAAAATGCAAACTGGGCTGGCGGTCTTTGTCCTTCTCAGAATTTCGTAGATCGTTATGAAACCGCTCCTGTAGATGGCGAGCTGGGTTATCCGCTGAATACGGAAGAGCAGCGTAATGCAGCTATTGCAGCAGGAGCCTTCAATCCTCAACAACCCTATAAGAATCTGGATAAACGATTCTATCAGACTATTTTTTATAATGATGCACCCATTCCCTTATCGAAGACGATTGTAAGTGTATCTAACAAAAACAAAATAAATGTATGGTATATGATAGATGAGAAAGGAACAAGAATAGAATCAGATCATATCAAACAGTCTGGTTATCAAGGATATTGCTGTACAGGGTATTCACAAAGACGAGTGACGGGAGATATGAACTGGACATATACTTCCAGTAGATATTTGACCGATCCGCTTTTCCTTTTAAGCGAACTTTATTTGAATTATGCTGAAGCTGCCAATGAAGTAGGTGGACCTGATGGTGCTGTAGCAGGTGGTATGACTTCTCACGAAGCATTGATGGTGATACGTAATCGTGCCGAACAAGGAGATGTTCGGCCGGAATACTTAGTAAATAAAGACACTTTTCGTGAGCGCATTAAGAACGAACGCTGTATCGAACTGGCATTTATAGGGCATTACTATTTTGATAGTTACCGTTGGAGAGACGCTGAGAAAGATCGCTTAGAACCAACTTATGGTATTGATGTCGAAAAATTAACAGGCAATTATGATAAAGAAAAGTATCCTGATGGGTATAGATACACTCGTGTTAGTATTCCAGAGAATAGACAGACAATGTACTGGGAAGACAAAATGTATTTTTTGCCTTTTGCCAGTGATACGTACTATCAGTTTAAGAATTTTGATACATCATTAAATCCATATTGGTAAATTGTAAATAAGGACATTTATGAAAAGATTTAAAGATAGAAGACATTGGTTATCCGTAAGTTTGATACTGATGTTTATGTTAGTGCCTTCTTATGCTTTTGCCCAGAATAAAGCAAAGGATAAAAAAATAGAAGTTACAATTCAAGTTGTGAATGAGAATAATGAACCCATACCTGGTGCCTCAATTGTTGTAGGCGAAGGGCTGATTCATGCGGTAACTGATGTGAATGGGCAGTATGTTGTTAGTGCGAAACCTTCTGCTGCCTTAACGATTACTATGATTGGATATGATAAATATACCGGTTTTATTGCCCCTTTGGTAAACGATGGAAAAGTAGTATTGAAAACGGCAGCTTTCCTAAAGTCATCGGATGATATTGTGAATATACCGTTTGGCTCTACATATCAACGTTATACAACCGACAATATGGTAACTTTGACCAGTGAAGATATTTCTAAATATCCTACATCGGATTTAAGAAATGCATTGGTTGGATTGTTCCCGGGATATATATCTAAAGAAATGGATGGTCAACCGGGACTTCAGGCAGAAGAAAGTACCGGAAAATATGGTATTAAAACGAAAGTAGAAGAAGAAGTTCGTGGCCAAAGTGTGGTATACGTGATTGATGATGTCCAAGTTGATATTTCTGAAATGCCTTTGGATCCGGAAGAAGTGGAGAGCGTTACTTTATTGAAAGATCCGGTTTCGAAATCTTTGTTTGGACCTGCGGCTCAGGCTATTATTTATATTAAGACAAAAAGAGGTCATGCTAATGAACGTAAACTTCACGTCAATATGGAAGCTGGTATCAGTGTGGTCGACCGTTTCCCCGAATTTACAACCGGTGTCGATTATGCAAAAATGAATAATCTGGCTCGTATTAATGATGGACTGACACCTTTATATACGACGGAAGCTATTGCTGAATATGCAAAGAACGATCCTTATAATATGTTATATCCTAATATTAATTATAGAGATATGCTGTTTAAAAATACTCGTTCTTATCAAAGAGTAAATTTAGCATCGTCGGGCGGTAATGAGAAAGTGCAATATGCCAGCTATATTGGCTATACAGGTGAAGGTGATATTTATAAAATTGGTTCTAAAGCTGATTATAATCGGTTGAATGTGCGTACGAATTTGGATGTAAAATTCAATCAACGGATGAAATTACGTTTTGATTTTGCAGCAGATTTGAATTTACGTCGCTCTCCTAATTATGGTAATGGGGAATATATTCATGAATTTACACCTTTGATTGCAGACGTTACAACATATAGCCCGATTGCATTTCCTGTCTATACAGGTATAAGCGAAAGTACGGGGCGACCTACTTATGGTATTTCACGTACGTTTACTTATAATCCGATTGGAGGATTGAAATCTAGTGGATATTATAAGGATTTAAATCGTTCAGGTATAGCCAATATGGCATTGGATATTGATTTAGGTCATTTGCTTAAAGGTTTGAAATCTGTTTCTTATATGGGCTTTAATGGCTCTTATCTGACTCGTGTAGGAAAAGATGAAGATTATGGTGCTTATTATGTAACTCCTAATCCTGAAAATGAATTGGGTTATGATTTGAAAAAAGTTCGTGACGAGAAACCTGCAACTGGTAAAAGTAAACTGCATGATTACTATAATATCCGTTTTATGGCATACGAACGGTTAAGTTATGAACGTGAGTTTGGTGACATGCATCAAGTAAAGGCTGGTTTGACAATGCTTTATAGTAAATTGATCCGGGAAACATATAAGGAACCTATTCGTCAAGCTAATGGTATTTTTGATTTGAATTATATTCTCAAAAACCGTTATATTTTCCAAGGAACAGTGAATTATGTTGGGTCGAGTTATTATGCATCTAAAAACCGTTATAAAATGTTTCCGACTTTTGGAGCAGCTTGGATTCTTTCTGATGAGAATTTCATGCAAAATCTTAACCATATAGATTATTTGAAATTACGTGCACAAGCAGGGCAAATTGGAGCCATTACTTATAAGTCTGATTATAAATATGAATCTAATTGGAAGAATTCGGGAATAGATGGATTTGGTTATCCAGGTATTGGATCATCTTGGTTTGGTAGTAATACATCTTCATCTAGTAAAACTTATTATTCTACTTTAGAAAATCCTAATTTGGACTGGGAATATTGGAATGAATTTACTGTTGGAGCTGAAATGATGTTTTTTAATCGAAAACTTTGGATAGATTTTGCATATTATAACCGTACCAAGAATGGAATCATTGATCAGCTATCTAATCTTTATCCTGATTATTTAGGTTTCCAACAGATTCCTTATACAAATTATAAGAAGACTAGATATTCTGGCTATGAATTGGCTCTCTCTTATCGTGATAAAGTTGGCGATTTGCATTATCGTATAGGTGTTAATTTAACCCGTAATCAGTCGAAAACTTTGGTTTACAATGATTTGAACTATCCGGATAATGAATGGTATCGCAGAAGAGAAGGTACTGCTGGAGGAGGATTGTATGGTTTGGTTTGTTTGGGTAAATATGCATCGGATGAAGAAGCTGCTAATGATCCTGTAAAATCAGCCTATTCTTCTAATCTGAAAGGAGGAGACTTACGGTATCAAGACTTAAATGGTGACGGAGTCATTAATGATGCAGATGTTACCCGTATAGGAGAGACCACACCTGATTTATATTATGCTTTGAACATTAATTTGGTTTATAAAGGTTTCGAATTAACTGCTGTCGGTACAGGTATTGCAGGAAGTGATGGTTTCTTGCCTAGTTCATACTATCGTATTGGATCCGGTGATAACAACTATTCAACATGGGTACGTGATAATATAGGCGGTGCTTATCCACGTCTTACTTATTATAAGGTTGATCATAACTTTGAAAACTCAACATTCTGGATGAGAAGTATGGATTATTTCAAGTTACAGAATGTGGAATTGGCATATAATTTACCGGCAAAAGTATGTGATTATTTAGGAGTCGGTGGTATCCGAGTATTTGCCCGTGGATCAAATCTTTTGACTCTTTCAGGTATTAAAGAAACTGATCCAGAATCTCTCACTTCAGGTATTGATCGTTACCCCCTGTACTCAACTTATGTAGGAGGTTTTAAAATAACATTTTAAATAAATGAATATGAAAAAGAGTTTATTGATTTCGATTATAACGCTTTTGATATTGTCTAGTTGTGACGGATTACTTGATAATTATCCATATGGGCAAGTTGATGATGAAGAAATGGGAAAATTCCAACAGTACGTTAGTGGTTTGGTAGGTTATGCTTATGAAGAAATTCCCAGAAGCTATAGGGATATAGAGGGGAATCGTTTGGATTGTATTACAGACGACGCGGTTTGGACTACAGCAAATAATAGTATTGTCAAATTTGCAACTGACGCGGCTAATCCTGCTGATGATCCTTTTGCTACTGTATGGTCTTCATCTTATCGTGCTATATCTAGTCTTAATCATTTCCTTGAAAATGATTTCGGTTTGAAAACTAATTATTATTTAAATCATGAAGTTGATGAAGTATATAAAAAGCGCCTGCAAGGGGAAGCCTATGGGCTTCGTGCTTTTATGGAATGGCGTTTATTGAGATTTTGGGGAGGAAAGGGTATCAAGTCTGGTGAAATGTTGGGTTTCCCTATTATAACCGAGTACATTACGGCAGATAATGAGAATACTGATTTAAAACGTGACACGTATGAAGCTTGTATACGGCAAATCGAAGAAGATTGTAATAAAGCGTATGAGTTATTGCCTATCGCCCATCGTGATTTTTTATATGACAGTGAGTATTTGCATTCTTTTTCTCAGGTTATTGGAAGCAGTTGTTGGGGACGTATTGACGGTATAACAACACGTGCTATTTTAGCAGATATGTATTTGACGTATGCAAGTCCTTTGTTCAATCCTGGTAACGATATGGCGCGTTGGCAAAAAGCTGCTACATATGCCAAAGAAGTTATAGATTTTAAGATGAATAAAGACAATGTAGAAGGTGGGTTTGCTCCAAATAAAAAGTTTGATTGGTTTGATCCTTGTTCTCCTAGCAGTATATTCATCAGCCGTCGTTATAATAATAGTAATGAAAATAGCGATCATGAATCTGACTTTTATCCGATAGGTTTTAGAGGTAAAGGGTATTTAGGAGCAACACAAGATTTGGTAGAGGCATTCCCTATGGAAAATGGCTATCCTAAAGAACATCCTGAAGGAGCAAAATTATACGATCCCCAAAATCCTTATGCTCATAGAGATCCTCGTTTATATTCTGTTATTTTTTATCCAGGTTCTCAAAACAAACATGGATATACATTTGAGGCATGGTTTGATGAGGCTTCGAATACAAATGGTAAAGATGCCCCTGGACTTAATTCAGTGAGTAGAACGGGATATCATATTCGTAAAATGGTGTTCCCCGATTTGGATTGGAGTTCATCCAATGTGTATAAGGCTCCACACGTGAAACATTATTATCGTTGGGAACACATGCTTCTTGCTTTTGCAGAGGCCGCTAATGAATTTGAAGGTCCTAATGGCAATTCGTTTGGAATGTCGGCAAAAGATGCTATGAAATTATTGCGTAGTCGTCAAACATACGATGGTGTTTCTTTACCTTATGCTTCCTCTGATCCGTATTTGGATGAAGCAGCTATCAGTCGGGAAACATTCCGTGAATTGATAAAAAATGAAAGGCGTATTGAATTTTGTTTCGAAGGACAACGTTTCTTCGATCTTCGTCGTTGGAATACCGATGTTTCTCAAATAAATAAGCCTGTTCATGGTATCTATGTAGTGAAGAGGGCTGACGCTACTTTGGAATACAGTAGTATGAATGTGGAAGAGAGAATGTTCCCGTCTTTATATGTTCCTATCCCTTATAAAGAGATTCTCAAATCAACTCAATTGGAACAAAATGAGGGTTGGAATACATGGTCTAATTAAATATTATAAAATATATATGAAAAAGATATTGTTAATATTATCGGTAGTTTTGTTTAGTGCCTGTTACGAAGATTATGTAGTTGATTATGATTATTCTGGCATCTATTTTACAAATCAGACAGATGTACGTAGTTTCATTGTAGGCGAACGGATGACTTTTGACACAGGGGCAATTCTTGGTGGTGTTTTGGAGAATACTTCCAAAAGGGAGGTCTTTTTTGAAATAGCTCCGGAATTGTTGACCGATCAAGTATTGGAACAGATGCGTTCATCTAAATATAGCTATGTTAAAGAAGCTTTGGAAGGGGTAGAACATTTGGAATTTTTACCACAAGAATGGTACAGCTTGAGTAATAATGAGAAGATGGTCATTGAGAAAGGAAAATATGCAGGTATTTTAACAATTACCGCTAATGACCAATTCATTCAGAATCCAAGCGAAACTTTAAAAGCAAAATATGCGTTGCCTTTACGAATTACAAGTGCCGATGCCGATTCTTTGATTAAAGGTAAGGAATATACTGTTATTGCTGTTAAATACGAGTGTAAATTGTTTGGTAATTATTACCATTATGGTGAATGGACATCTTATGATGCAGAAGGTAACGAAACAGGTAAAGATGCGGTGAGATTTTCACTTCCAATGTCTGAAAATACTATAAATGAGTTGGTTACTAATGCTCCTTATCAAGTTTTAGCTACTAAAGCCGCCAATCTGTCTGGATATAAGATGTTGATACAGTTGAATCCAGTGACCAATGAGGTTTCTTTGACAGCTCCGGAAGGTGCGAACTATACAATCGAAGCAGCTGGTGAGTGCAAATATAATAATCCTAAACTGTTGCAGGATCGTAAAATGATGTTTCAGTATAAAGTTACGAAGGAAGATGGTAGTTATGTAATAGCGAAAGACACACTTGCTTTTAGAAATAGAATCAGAGATGGTGTGAATGAATGGCGTGATGAAGATCCTAATAATTATAAATAATGCGAATCAGTAGTTGACCTCTGATTTTGTTGTTTTAAAAAATTAGATAAATAAATGCGATGGCCACTTTTCCCATCGTATGTATTAAAAGTCCAGATGTTGATCTGACTTTCATCGCTCTTTGAATATTTGTTTTCTCATTAATCCAGTTGAATAATGACTCTATGGGTTGTCTGATCTTGGATACAGCAGTTGAGTACAGGTCTCTGTATGCTTTTTCTCTTTGCGTAATAATAGGTTCTTCACCTTTAATTGCCTTGACCGGAGTTAACATGCATATCCCTTGATTCTTCTGTTTTTCTGTCCAAAATGGAAAGTCCGAGTAGATTTTGTCTGCAAAGATATTCCTATTCATTAGGCTGTCTGCTGCTTCTGTTTTGAGTACAGTCAAATCGTTTTCCGCCGCAGATGACAGCATTAGCATTTCAGGGAATGGCAGTGTTCCTTGTCTTCTAAAGGCCAATGCGTGTAGCTTGAGTCCAAAGTAATACATGTTCTTGGTAGAGCAGTATCCTTTGGTTGCAATCTCGGTAGCCACTTTCCCTGTTTTATTCTTTCCCCCACACGTGATAATGGGCATAGAATCAATAATGGATGTCATCGTGTCGCAATCAGCTGGTTTAAAGGAGGTAATGAGATGCTTTACAAGATAGTTAATGGCTTCGCTCATCAAGTTCAAACGATAATTAAACGTCTGATAAGAAGGCAATGTAGGAAACCATGAAAGCAAATATTCCTTAGTGAATGTATGTATCTCTTTGATACTGAAGTATCGCTGATAGGCTCCGCAAAATAGATAAGCAGTAAGCAACTCCTGGTCTGTAAAGGTCGGATTTGCATTATTACTGAATCTCTGGCAGTAGAACTTCAGTGAAGACTCGTAAACATCGCAGATATACATATATATTTTTATAAGTTTTAATTCTTTCTCCTTGGGAATCATAATTAGAAAAATGAGTGGTTTTATTCTTCTAATATACTGATTTCTAAGGAGATATGAAAATATTTCAATAAGATAATTAACTGAATAACAACGTTTTAACTAACTGAATCGGCAAGTGATTTCAACTACTGATTCGCATAAATAATGGTTTTTATCAAATAGTATACTTCTTCAATTCTACTTTTTCTGCGAATATGTATTGTAGGAGATATTTGTGTTAGAAACCTTTTTGTTATGACAAATAATATTTAACCATCTCCCTCGGTTTAAATATAGAGGGAGATGGTTAATAAATAAATTGTGAATCAGGAGTGATTTTTACTATTGGTTCAAAAAATTAATATTATGAATACAAAAACAATATTTACTTTAATTTTATTATTTGTATTTTTTTCTTGTAATAAACATACAGAGCAAGATACGCAGGCAGATGGTAATGTTAGTATTACTATAAAAAAATTCCAACCAGGTCTTAGTACAAAAACTGCTATTGATATGGTAGAAGAAAGAGGGGCTACTATATGGGCTGAAAACGACTGTGTAGGTGTATTTTCCGCAGAAGGTATTCAAGGTAGCCTTATTATAAAATCTGGTGTAGGAACAAATACAGCAACTTTTGTTACAGACGGGCATATTGGTATCCCTCAATATGCATATTATCCCTATACTACTGAAAAGTTTGATAAAAAAAATGTTCCTGTTAATTATACACAACAGTTGCAATCAACTAATGCTTCTGTCGAACATCTTAGTAATTATGATTTTATGGCAGGCAAAGAGATTCCTTTGATTGGCGATAAAGTTAATTTTGTTATGGAGCATTTAGGATGTTTGGTACAATTGAAAATATGGACACCTACTTTAAACAGAGTAAAAACTGTTACAATATGTACTGATGAAGAAACTTTTGTTACAGAAGGTACGATAGACTTGACTGCAAGTGTTATGAAGATAGAACCTGTAAAAAAGGTGAATTCTTTGTTGGTTTATCGGAATGATGCAGCAACAACGCCTACAGATCAAGAAATAAATATTAATTTTATGATGGTTCCTGTTGACATGACAGGTAAGAAGTGTGTTGTAAAAGTCGTTGATGTAGAGAACCGTGTCGAAGAATTGCCTTTACAGATTGGTAATTTGGATGCAGGGAAATATTATCAGTTCACAGTTAGGCCTGCAAACTTGGTTACTGTTGATTATTCGCGTCAGAGACAACGAATTGAAGTAATAGGTGGAGATATGGAACGTAGTCAGCATTTCTTGGTTTATGCGAAAGATCCGCAACAGGTAGCCGATTGGTGTTTTAAAGATATTCCTTTCAATGTATGCCGTGTTTCTTACGATAAAAAGCAGGAATTAATTGAAGGCGATAAGAACATGGGGTTCTATAATAAAGCTGTTGAAGCTATGAAAATGGTTAAAAAGGCAAATCCAAATATAAAGTTTTGGGCAACTATGAAGAGTGATTATAATGGTTATGAAAAGAAGAATAATTTACCGGACTGGATTTGTAATTATAATCCGACTACTTGGTTCGATTGTGATAAATATGGAATATTTTTAGCCGATTATTTGGAGTATATGGAGAGCCAGGGAGTGGGTATAAGTTATTTGGCTGTTTCAAAAGAATGGACACAAGTCATTACTGCAGAAAGAGCTAAAAAGACGATTAACAAAGTGATAGAAGAATGTGCCAAAAGAAATATTAAACAACCTTTATTTGTCGATCCCGCTAGCTGGAGTATCAGTCAAGGGGTTAAGTATATCAAAGATGTTGCTAAAGCAAATTCCATGGATCTATATTATGCTTTCTCTACGCATAATCTGAATGATGCGGAAAAAAATTCTTTTATTTATGAAGAATTTGTAGCAGAAGCCAGCAAATATAATAAACCGGCTATCGCTGATGAATCTCCAGCTGGAGCCGGAGGGAAATACTATGGAGTCGATCCGGCAACATTATCAGGTATTCTCAGTGCTTATAAGGAACGTGCCGATTTCTATAAAGATGGTATTCAAGGCGAAATCTTTTTTGAACTTTTCTCCAGAGGAGTTGAGGGAGAAACACGTAGAATTTATTTTGAAAAATATGGCGAGGCAAAAAGAATGCGTTCGTATTTTGTTATGAAAGAGTTTTCTATTGGTGCGTTCGATACAAGATATATCGAGCCTACTCATTTTGGAGTTTCTTCTTCTGTACATAGTATGGCTTTTGCCAATGATGATAAATTGTTTATCGTGTTGCTTAATGAAAGTAGTTCACCTATAGATGAAATATCAGTTGTTTGCGATTTGGATAACAGAGAAATTGTAAACGTAAGTCATGTCTATTTTGATGAAGAACAACCAACCAGCGGCACACGTGTTGACAATGTAGAAACACGGGGTACGATAATTCCTATTAAAATGGCTAAAGGGAGTATTTCTTTCATTACGGTAAATTTGAGATGACCTTTTGAATTTTACGGTTGTGTTTGATAAGAAATTGTAATTTATTAACATAATTATCTTGTGGTGAATACTAAAATATTTGGAATACTATTGTTAGGCTTGCATGTAGGCCTTTCCACTGCTCAAGTCAAGGTGAATTATGTGAAGCTTTCAGAAGGAGAAAGTTATGGTCCGCATTCCGTTCGGGTGTTTGATGCTGCTGCCCAGGCCTCTGGCAAGACATTGAATGTCCGGATTTATCCGGAAATACGGTTTCAAACGATGAAAGGCATAGGAGGGGCATTCAACGAACAGGGTGGCGAAGCCTTTGTGCGACTGTCCGAATCGAAACAGGCCGAGTTGGTTGACGCCCTGTTCGGTGTGGAACATGGTGCAGGATTGAGTTTCTGCAGGACTGCAGTCGGTGCCAGCGATTTTGCTTTCGATGCTTATAGCTATAGTGAAGTTCCCAATGATTACAAGATGGAGTCGTTTTCCATAGCAAGGGATCGGAAAACCGTGATTCCTTTCATACAGGCTGCCATGAAAGCCAATCCTTCTTTGGGAATCTTTGCTTCCCCGTGGAGTCCTCCCGGTTGGATGAAGGAGTCCGGCAAGATGGAGGACGGCCGTCGCCTTCGCAGCAAGAACGTGCTGATAGACAAACACGAGATATATGAAGCCTATGCTTTGTATATGTATAAATATGTCACTTCCTATCTGTCCGAAGGTATACCAATTGAGAGGTTGCTTATCCAGAACGAGCAGGACTGGAGTACAGTTTATCCTTCGTGCCGTATTCCGGTTGAACAGATGGTCAAGTTTGTGGATCATTATCTGTACCCTTTGTTCAAGAAAAAAGGTGTAAAGACCGAGATCTGGGGCGGCACATTCCGTACGGTCGGCGAACTGGAGGCTTTACGATTTGCAGCCGATCCTCAAAATGCGGAACATTTTTCCGGAATGGGGGTTCAATATACGCGTCTCGGTGTCCTGAGTGAAATTCGTCAGCTATTCCCCGAAGTCAGGCTGATGCATACCGAGAGTGCCTGCTTTAATGGAGCGAACAGTATTGAAGAGGCATGGTCCCGTTTTGAGGAAGTCTCGAATTACATCAATAACGGATGCTCCAATTTCTGTTATTGGAACATGGTGTTGAACGAAGGTCAGAAAAGCGGTTGGGGATGGAAACAGAATTCTCTGATAACGGTAGACCGTAACACCCAACAAATAGAATATCATCCGGATTATGGCGTTTTCCTTCTGATGAGCCGGTTCATCCGTCCGGGCATGGAGAGGATAGCCAGTATTACATCGGGTATATCAATGGCTTTTACTGACGGTAAGAAATCTATATATTTGTTGAAAACAAGCGAAAGACGAACATTTCCTGCGAATGTAGCGACGGTAATGTCAAACAGAGGGTTGTTTTGCCTGCCGAGTCTTTATGTGTGATAGAATTGTCGTTGTAATTTCTTTGTTTAGTGATTAATTTAAATGCAATAGTTCGTTAAAAAATAGCCAAGCCTAAGCAGCTCTGGCAGTAAATAAAATG
>ERZ831601.1584-NODE-1584-length-16231-cov-2.353487_pt1 | contig 16231 bp, 17 predicted proteins | sample MGYA00519578_ERZ831601 | MGnify/ENA primary metagenome ERZ831601 (study PRJEB31850, sample SAMEA3708717) | human gut metagenome | biome: human gut; feature: human-associated habitat; material: faeces | place: China | collected 2014 ... | reverse complement strand
GTAAAGTCAAGTGATGAATTCGCAAAAGAAAAGACCCTTCCCGTCAAAAAAACGAGAAGGGTCACTATAATCAATGTTATATCGTGTGAATTTTCAATTTTAGATTAGGCGGAAATTTCTCCAACAAAATTGTAGATGATTTTGACTTCCTGAATTTTCTGCCCATCGACCTTCTGAACCTCGCCAATCATGATTTTCTTGATAAGACGGTTCAGTACAACTTCGTCCAGCTCCTTGATGGCGGCATACTTGCGGATTTCCTCGATAAAGGCATGAACATCGCTTTCCTGTTCATCCGACTGGTGCAGAAGAAGATTCAATTCGCTTAAACGCGCCTTGTTGCTGTTCTGCTCCTGTTCCATAGCATCCGTCAGTTTCAGAAAACGCTGTTCCGAGATGATGCCTTTGCTCTTATCCGTGTAAAGATTCAGAAACATATCATCAATTTCCTGATTCCGTTCTTCCAAACGGCGAATCTCTGTACGAACCGCAGAAGTATCCGTGCGGTATTGGTTCTCCATGCGGCGGCTCAACCGCTGATAAAAAGCATCCGAATCTTTCATGGCCTGTGCAGCCAACTCTTGAATATCATTCAGAACCAGCTCATGCAGGTCACGGGCTTCGATTTTGTGGCTGGAACATACTTTGCAACCGATTCGGTTATAGGTCTGACAGGTAAAAAATGCTTTGTCGATGGGTTCACGCTTCTTCTTGGTAGTTCGGTTGACATCCTTTCTGCCGACTTTTTCATACCGTGCCTGCATGGATTTCCCACAGGTGGCGCAGTAAATGATGCCGTGGAAGATGTTGTAGTATGGGCAGTCATTGCCCGTCATAATGGTCGGGCGGCGGTCGATCAGTTCTTGTACCTTCGCCCATTCTTCCGGGGTCACAATTGCTTCATGGCAATTTTCGATAATTTCCCATTCCTCACGGGGGATGAACTTGAACGAACCGGAACGGATGCCCGTTTGGTGTGTCCGGCACACAAGGTGTGCGCCCTTGTAAAACGGGTTGCGGAGGATGTGGCCGATTCTTGCTGTACCCCATGTGTAGTAGTTGGCATCCAGTGCTGTATTTGCTTTCACACGGGTAATGGGGATTTTCTCTTCCAGCAGCTTCTTGGCAATTCTCATATTGCCCATCCCGTCAAGGGCGTAGTCGTAAATTTTGCGGATAACGGGTGCTGCATCCGGGTCGATGATAAGATGTCCGTTGTCTTTCGGGTCACGCATCAAACCATAGGGCGGAGTGCCGCCGCAGCGGCTTTGCTGCCGGCATCAAGGCCGAAGAGCTGACGGCGGACACTCTGCCGCAGCTCACCGCATGGCTCTCCGCGCAGGAAAAACCGCTGGAGGAAGCCTATTTTGCTGCCCGCCAGAACACTGCTGCTTTGCAGAAGGAGCAGGCCGGCAAGCGCGCCGAGCTGGACGCGGTGTCCGGCGGCAAGTGGGTCTACCCCCACGGCGATGCCGCCACCCGGGTGCGGGATGCCGTGAATGCGGAACTCAAGAGCCGGGGCATGCAGCCGGATGCGAAAATTTTCTGTGAACTGTTGAACGTGGAGGACGAAAGCTGGCAGGACTGCGTGGAGGCCTGCCTTGGCGACCGCCGCTTTGATATCCTTGTGCCGCCCGCCCACTACGAAGCCGCCAAAAGCGCCTTTGTGGCTCTGAAGGACAAGGTAGGCCCCATCAGCCTGCTGGACACCCCGGGCATCCGCAAGGCCAACCGCCGCGCCGACAAGTACGGCCCGGACAGCCTTGCCGCGCAGGTGAGCAGTGAAAACCCGCTGGCTGCACAGTATGCCCAGACCATTCTGGGCCGCATCGTCTGCTGCGACACCCCCGATACGCTGGAACAGCATCCCGACAGCGCCACCCGCGACCTTCTGCGCCACCACCCCTTCCGGCTGGAACGGCTGCGCACCCCGCAGCGGTATATCGGTCTGGACGCACGCCGCGCCCGCGCCGGGGCGCTGGCGGCCGAGCTGGAAGCTCTGGGGGAAAGCGCCCGTGCTGCCGCCCAGACAGAACAGAACCTGAAAGCCGCCTATAACCAGTACCAGACCCTGCTGCGGGGCACGGCACTGGACGAGCTGGCTGCACTGTGGGATGCCCGCGCCGCACTGACTGCCGCACAGAATGCTGTGACCGAACAGGAAGCAAAGCTCACCGAGTGCCGCGAGAACCCGCTGCTGCAGCAGCTTTACAAGGAGGAAGAAGCCCGCGAAGCCGCGTGGGAGACTGCCCGCGCCGCCGTGGAGCAGGCGGCCGGTGACATCCGCGTGTGCCAAAAGCAGATCGCCTCCTGCGAAGCAGAGCAGAAAAAGGCAGGGGAGACGGTACAGCAGAGCGCCGATGCTGCCCGGAGCTTCTTTGCGGCGCACCCGCTGGTGGAGCCGCTGGCCCGCACCCGGATGCTGGCGCTGGCCCCGGCAGATAAGCCCCGCGCCGCCGCACAGGCTGCGGAAAAGGCGCAGGCCAAGCTGGACGATGCGCTGGCCGTCTATCTGACCGGCACGCTGGAACCGGCCCAGAAAGCCTACAACGAGCACTATGTGTGCGATTATCCGCTGGGCCTTGCGGGGTTGGACCAGTACCGCGCCCAGCACGAGAGCCTTGTGCGCATCGATCTGGAACGCTACGCCGCCCGTCTGGAGCAGGCCCAGCGGGACTGCAAGGACCGCTTCCGCAAGGATATCCTGTTCCGCATGAAGGACGATATCTTCAACGCCCGGCGGCAGTTCCGGGAGCTGAACAAGGTGATGGAGCAGCTGACCTACGGCGAGGAAGTCTACCGCTTTGAGCTGGAGCCCAGCCGCGACCCGCAGCTGGCGGCCTTCTATCAGGTCATCGTGGACAAGGGCAACCAGCAGATGACCGAGGGCGACTCGCTGGACAACCTTGCCGCCACCGCCGACCCCGCCTACGAGCGGCAGGTGGATGCGCTGATGGAAAAGATCATGGCGGATGTGGACGAGAACACCCGCGCCCGGCAGGAGGGCCGCACCACCTCCGGTGCCACCCTCTCGGATTATGTGGACTACCGCACCTATCTGGACTATGACATCAAGGTGACCAACACCGTCTCGGGCCAGCAGGCCTATCTTTCCCGCGTCAGCCGCGATTCCTCCGGCGGCGAGAATCAGGCACCCTTCTATGTGGCCATCTGCGCCAGCCTGCTGCAGATCTACCAGAAGAGCGAGAACAGCATCCGTCTGGTGCTGCTGGACGAGGCGTTCAGCAAGATGACCAGCGACCGCATCCGCCCCATGATGGAGCTGTTCCGCCGCCTGCAGCTGCAGGTGCTGCTCATCTCCACCGTGGAAAAGAGCACCGCCATCCAGCCCTACTGCGACATCACCTATTCCATCGTGCGCCATGGCGACGCCAACGCCATTGCGCCCTTTGTCCGCCTGTCGGCGGAATGAGGTGTGCGCCAGAGCATCCGAAACAAAAAAGAAGCACGCCGCAGCGTGCTTCTTTTTTTGTTTGCTTATCGCAGCGGCAGAACGTCCTCGTCCTCGTTGATCTCCTCCAGGGTGCCGTCCGCAAAGTACCAGGCTTTGCCGTACAATGCTTCGTGCCCGTCGGAGCACATCAGGTAGGAGCCGTCCGGCAGGGCGAGGAAATGCCGTTTTCTGCTGTCGGCCAGGGCAATGTCCTCCATCCGCTGTCCGTCCAGGATGTGCTCCCGGATGAACTGGTAGTGGGGCAGGATGCGCGTTTTGGTCAGGCCGAGGCCGTTCAGCCAGCGGCAGTAGCCGGGGTCGGCGGCTTCGCCCGGCTCCTCCGGGGCGGCATACACCAGCCGGGCGGCGTTCATGCTGCCGGCGCTCACGCCCAGCACGATGCCGTGGTAATTGTGGAACAGCCCCGGCAGGCCCAGCTGGGCAAAAAAGTGGTTCTGGGTGGGCACATGGCCGCCGCACAGCATCACAAAGCCGCTGCGGGGCAGCAGGGTGCCGATCTCTTCCTGATTGCGGGCGTCGCAGGGCACAAGTTCGGTCAGGGGCAGGTGGGCGTCCGCAAAGCTCTGCAGAAATACCCGGCACATCTCGTCGTTCTGGGCGTAAGCGTGGGGGTCTGCCGCGATGGCAAGGCCCCGCACCGGGTGGTCCGGCCACACGGCCCGCAGATTTTCCAGAAAATGATTGCGCTTGTCCAGCACCGGCACCGCCGGGCCTGGCTCAAAGGGGCAGCCGCTGGGGCTGCTGGTCAGAAATAACGTCATAGTTCTTCCTCACAAAACGGTGAATAAAAGCTATGCCCATTCTAGCACGATTTTGCTGCCAGCGGCAGAGCCAGAATCACCAAAAAAATCCCCTGCTTTTTGCCGTTTCGCAGAAAGCAGGGGATCTTATCATGCCTTTCGGTAATGGAACACCTTGTCCTTGGTGAGGAGCATGGCTGCGCTCACGGCCAGAGCCGCCAGCTCGGCGGCGGTGACGGCCAGCCAGATGCCGTCGATGCCCAGCAGCAGCGGCAGCAGGAGAATGGCGATCACCTGAAATACCAGCGTGCGCAAAAAGGAGATCAACGCGCTGGTCACGCCGTCGCCCAGCGCCGTGAAGAAGGAGGACGCATACACGTTGAAGCCCATGATGAGGAAGCTCAGCGCATACAGCCGGAAGGCACGGCTGGTCAGGGCCAGCAACTCCGCATCGTAGCCCACGAAAATGCGCGCTACACAGGGGATGATGAACATGGAAGCCAGCGTCAGGGTCACAGCCACCACGGCGATGAGCCGCAGGCTTTTCCGGTAGAGGTTGTGCACCTCGGTGTGGTTGCGGGCACCGTAGTGGAAGCTGACGATGGGTGCACTGCCCACGGCATAGCCCTCGAACACCGCCACGAACAGGAAGACCGCGGACATGATGACGCCGTAGGCGGCCACGCCGTTCTCACCGGCCAGACGCAGCAGCTGGTAGTTGTACAGGATATTGACCAGCGACATGGAAAGGTTGGTCATCAGCTCGGAAGAGCCGTTGATGCAGGCATCCCGCAGGACTTTGCTGTAAAAACTGGTCTTGCACAGGTGCAGGCGGCTGGAGTTGCTGCGGTCGATGAAGTAGAACACCGGCAGTACGCCGCCCACCAGCTGGCTGATAAAGGTGGCAATGGCAGCGCCCTCCACGCCCCAGCCCCAGACGCCCACCATCAGCACATCCAGCACTATGTTGGTGCAGCCTGCGCCCACGGTGAACCAGAAGCCGAGGTGCGGCTTTTCGGCGGTGACAAAAATGCTCTGGAACATATTCTGCAGCGCAAAGGGCGGCAGAGCCAGCATCAGGATGCGCCCGTAGCGCACCGCATAGTCCAAAAGCTCCCCCTTTGCGCCCAGCAGCACGGCAATGGGCCGCAGGAACACAATGCCCAGCACGGCCAGCACACTGACCGAGACCAGAGCCGCCAGCAGGAACAGGGTAAAATAGCGGTCGGCCTTTTTCTGGTCGCCCTCGCCCAGCGTGATGCCCACGATGGCGCTGCCGCCGGTGCCCAGCATAAAGCCGATGGTGCCCAGCAGCATGGGCAGCGGTATGATGAGGTTGACCGCCGCAAAGGCCGTCTTGCCCACAAAGTTGGAGACACACAGGCCGTCCACGATGCCGTAGATGGAGGTGAACAGCATGGTGCCGATGCAGGGCAGCACGAACCGCAGCAGGCGGGAATAGGTAAAGTGGTCGGACAATTGAATTGATTTCTTTGGCATAACTCCTCCTTTTTTGAACTCTGCACATACAAAAAAGCCGGATAAGAACCATCGCTCCGGTGCGTTCCCTCTTCTGCTGCGGCACTACGGTGCCTACAGCCTCCGGGAAGCACAAACGACGACATCTTATCCGGCCCTTCAATTACGTTGAAACAGCCCTCCGATGAGCGAAAAACAGTATAGCAAAGTTTATTTTTGATGTTGCTCCATAAAAATCAGGATTACTTTTTGAAATTATTCGACATCTTATATCAAGCGTGTTTTCGTTGGTTTTGCTAGGCTTGATAACTAAATAATATTGTGTGTTTGAAGAGGAAGTCTTTTTATCAGCCCTCCAAACACCGGTATATTCTTTAGCAATTTTCTCTTTTTCAGAGCTGCAGCCTGAAATACTGACTGCCGAAAATATCAAAAGGGATAATACTAATATTAATTTAAAAATTTTGTTCATATTACATCGCTCCTCGCTGAAATATTGTAATTATTAATTATATAGATATTTTAGCATATAGGCGTATATGAAGGAAAGGTATATCTATGAAATTAAAAAGTGAATTTAGAAAAAAGCTATTGGCAGCATTTTTGGGAATTAGTATTTGCTTGCCGTTAAACGCTGCGTATGCGAATACGATTTCTTATACAATTCAAGGTATTGAAACACGGTTTCAGAGGGAAGGGGATGAATTTACAAAAACAGATAGGATTGATTTAAGCAAAGAATTTTTTATTGGTCTTGATTGGGGCAGTACGGAGCTAAATCATATAAATCTGTACTATACGCCTGTAACTTATACCAATAAAAGCGGTTGCCTTTTTAGAGCTGGTAAGCTGTATGCGATGACAAATGCGTATCGATTTGGTTACACGGCATCCAAAAGCCAGGTTATGGACATTGGATACGCCCAGGCAATTTTAGCAGGATATGCCGATTTCTCCGAAACACAGTTAGCGAAAATGCAGGAAATGATAATGCTAGGCAATCAAACTATGGAAAGTGGTTTTTATATTACGGATAATTTTGCGGTCAACGATCCTGAAGCTGATTTTCAGCCTAGTAGTAATGATGTAGTAGAAAATGATCTGCCAACCAGTGATGATACCTTTATAACCAGAAGTAATAGCCTGGTTGAAGATGCTGCGTTTAGTGGAAATGACACTGTAATACAAGACTTAGTAATCAGCAGTGACAGTTTTATGAGTAATTTGTCGGTTGATGATAATGTCGCTGCTGATGTTGAGCAAGTGCCGGGTGATAAGACAGTAAGTAATGTCGGTAATGATAAGACTTTAGTTAAAAAACCAACGATGAGGGAACGGATTTCAAGAATATTGCAGGAAACAAGATTAGATGTGTTTTTAGATAGTGATAATGAAGAAAAAGCTATTGTTGAAAATCAGGAAAATAATATAGAAAACGACGTTTTTCTTGGAAATGATGATAACAGTGACGAAAATAATAATTCCGAAGAAATTAACGACGTTAACGATATTATCGAAGAAGCAAGGCGAGTGAGAGAGCAGTTAGCTTTGCTAATTAAATAGATTGGAGAGAGAGCCGTTGATAAAGCTTTATAAGAGTTTTATTTTATTAGCAATATTAATGCTTTTATGCAGCAGTGTTTACGCTGCTCCGATCACGTCACCGTTTGGTTGGCGCATTCATCCAATTACCGGCGAATGGAAGTTTCACTCAGGTATGGACATTGGATATGAAGAAGGCACTGCAATACCGGCAATGATGCCTGGTACGGTAGTATATAGCGCATGGTATGACGGATACGGATATACTGTTATTCTCGAACATGAAAACGGTGATCATACGTTATATGGTCACTGCAGCGCTTTGTATTGTAATTATGGTCAGTATGTTGATAAAGGAACAACCATTGCGGCTGTTGGTAGCACTGGTTTCAGTACTGGGCCGCATCTGCACTTAGAGTACTGGCACAATAATCAATATACAGATCCAAGTTTATTATGGAGCTGAGCAGACAACAAAGAGTTAGATATTCGAGCGTTTGAACAGCTGTCTTGTATGACTATCATACCTTAAGCCCCGTAGAGGGAGCTGTATGATAGGAAATACAAGCAGCGAGCAGAAAGGTCGTGATAGTGTGGCAATAGTTATATCTGTAGGTGGCAGTGATATTTCTGTTATGCAAGTAGCGAATACAGACACATATCATCTGAGCCGGTACAGTAGTTTTTCAGGAAATTGGCAAGAATTATGTTCCAATGCGGCTGAAGACACTACAAAAAATGGTCTGTTAAATATGCTGAGCGGGTTTAATAATTATGAAACAGAGAAGTATTATGTGCTGTTGGTTGGCTCCTGCGGATTGATTTATAAAACAATTGAGATCCCTGTATCGGTAATGACAAATAGTAATGATCTATTAAACGAAGAAAACATAGATCAATTAAAAGCAATTTGTATGAGCAATTTGCCCACCGGATACTATAAAGCTGAGTATTCAGTCAGCATTGGCTCCGTTGTCCACTCTGCCAGAGATTCTATTTATTATGTCAGCTGTGCCTATGTTCCCAAGGTACTGATTGAAGGTATCAAAAATGTGCTGAGAGAAAGTTCCCTGCCGCTTTTTGATATACAGCCTTTAGCATTTTGTATCCAGCAGGCAATAGATATCAGTGATCCTGCTGTTATAGATATTTCCTCCGGATATATTTCAGCTACTAAAGACGGCGGGATAATAATTGCCAAATTCGGATCAGAGAACATGAAGGCTCAGCTATTAGACTATATAAAGCAATACACAAATTCCATTTTCCACACCAATTATAAATTCAGAAAAATTACCGGCTATGAATTACAGCGGTACTTAAAAAAGTCATTAACCACGGTAATATCACTGTCAGAGGAAAAAGTACCACTGATAACAGGCGCAATAGGAATAGCGTATGGAGATGCAGATGATATCAGGAAGGGGGAGAAAATGAGTGATTATATCGAAAAAATTAAGCTCATATTTGAGCGGTGAAGATATACGAGCTGCGCGATACTATTATTATCGGCCAGTTATCAGGTTTGCGGCATTATTTTTCGTGATTATGTTAGGTACTTGCTTTGTTTGCCAGGCTGCCTGGTACTTTTATACTGACCAGAAAATAAAGAAGCTCAATGATACCAATGCCGGCACTATTATTTATCAGGAAGCCATGAAAATCGATACGGAACTGTCTAAGCGTGTAGAGCTTGCCAGAAAAGCCCGCCCGAAGAATATCGATGCAAAAAAGATGTTAGCTGCTATCTTTCAGGACGTGCCTAAGGGGATGTCATTTACCGCAATATCCATTAGTCCCGAAAAAACAAGCGTCAGTGGATCAGCAGACAACATTGATATTGTAAATGCCTTTTGTAATGTTGTATCAAACGATCATCAAAAGGCAGTTATGGATTTTGTGGAAAATAAAGATAACAAAACCAAATTTGTAATAAGTATAGCCAAAAAAGAAGCAGCAGCCACTAAAGAAGGGAGTGGTAAATAAAATGCTTCAGGAGTTTTTTAATGATAAATCTAAAGCAAAATCTGAAATAGCTTTGTTAGTGGTACTGATATTGGTACTAATAGTTGTAATTTTCAACGCTGAGAAGTTTCGGTACCAAAAAGATGTCCAGGCTGTCAATGCTGTTGGAAAAGCAAGTCAGAGGCTGGAATGGCTCGAAAATTTTGATATCGAAACTAACAGGGCTTTGTTGGATAAGACAGCATTGCCGGCTAAGGAAAGTGAAACTGACGCAGTACAGCAGAGCCAGTTAAGTATCTTACAAAAACACGGTATCCAGGTCGTAAGTGCCTCAACCAGAGCAGTTAAGGCCGAAGGCGATGCACTGCCCTATATCCAGTGTCAGGCTAATTTCCAGGGGCAGATTTCAGATATCATAAAGTGTATTAACGAGTTTGAAAACTACAATTTGGTAGTTATAAACGGATTATCGATGGAGTCTAAAAATGGTCTTATCCAGGGCAAGATCGATTATCGGATCATCTATCAAAAGTAGGAGTGAAATTCATGATTAATTTATCAGGTAAAAATCAAATAGTACTGTGTATTTCGGCTGGCGTGCTTGGAGTAGTAATGTTTACTGCTATGCTCTTTATTCATAAGGTACCGGCATACAGGCCGCAGACCATGAACGGCAGCAGTTATGAAACCATCTTAACAGATCAGGCAATCCAAATAGCTCCTGAAGCTTCCTTTTTCGCTGTTACCGTAGCTGAAGCTGCTGCTTCGGCCGCACAGGAAATTTCGCAAATGCCGGCAATGCCGACGCCACCGCAGATCCCTCAGCAACCTGGTGGTTATTCAGCAGGTATACCTTCAGGCAAGTTAACTGTGATCGGAGTGCTGCCACCGTCTGTAGTTATCATGCAGCGCGGAGGACAGACGATAACGGCTAAAGTCGGGCAGCAGACGGATTTTGGTTTTGTAGATTCTATATCCAAAACCGGGGCCAGTATTGACGGCTCCTGGTACGAACTAAATTAAATGATGATGGGAGAGTTTAGATTGTTGAAGAAACTATTGTCAGCTTTACTTATGTGTGTTTTTTTCTGCTCGCCAGCTGCTGCGGCAGAAATATTTGATATTGATATGTCGGCTACACCTATTGTCGAAGCCTTAAGAGGACTTGGCTACAGATCTAACAGGAATATTGTTATAAACGGTGAGCTTCAGGGGACAGTCACCCTGTCATTGCATAATACAAATTTTGAAGATTGTATCGACCTGCTGGCAACAACGCATAATTTTACCTACAGTGAGAAAAATGGCGTTGTCCTGGTGTCTCCAGCCAAAACCATGAAACAAATGGCTTCTATACGTCTGGATCACTTAAATCTGGCGTCTGCCAAAGAGCAAATGAAGCTGCTTTTTGACGAGGACGATATTGCGATCAACCTGGAAACCAGCACTATCAGTGTTGCTGGCAGTACAGCGCAGATCAACCAGGCGCGCGAGCAACTGAAGGGAATAGATCATCCGCAACCGCAGATAATGGTTAAAACTACCGTTATTGAATTGAGTAAAAGTAAATCCAGGGATCTTGGTTTTACCTACAGCACAGATCCATGGGGCAAAGATACTTCAAAAAGCGGATATGATGGATTTAAATTTCTGATCACAGCTGCCCATGAAGAAAGCTTTGGCAAGTCGAAGCTGCTTGCCAGACCGTCGGTAGCTGTTTTCAGTGGGCGCAAAGCTACAATCCTGATGGGTGATGAGGTACCTGTCTTTACAAGCACGTCCACATCCTCCGGTACAGTCAATGATGCTACAGTAAACGTCGAATATAAAGATGTTGGTGTCAAACTTGAGGTCGTTCCACGCATTAATGATCAGGATAAAGAAACAATCACTATGGAAATAAAGCCGACAATCAGCTCGATTACAGAATGGATCAGCAGCGGCAATAATACTGCACCGCAAATTTCCACCCGTGAGGCAGAAACTATCCTGCGGGTCAAATCAGGACAGACGATCCTTTTAGGCGGCCTGCTGCGTGATGAAATAATTAATACCACTAAGGGTGTACCGTTACTCTCTAAGCTGCCCTTTTTGGGAGAATTATTTAAAAAGCGTTCTAAGAGCAAAGACAAAACCGAGATTCTGATTGCATTGACGCCTACAATTATCCACGAAGTAGACGGTGTTCCTGACGTGGCAGAGCAAAAACTGACACCAGGGCTGCACAAGACCCTTGGTGAAATGCAGTCCGAAGCGGTCGATAATAATATCCCTAAAGCTGAGCAGGATGCCCTTGATAAAGAGAATGAGAAGCTTCAGGAGCAGCTTCAGGACAAAAATAAGGCTTTAAAAGAAAAGGAACGGTTGATCAAAAAACTGACCAAAGAATTAAATGAGAGCAGCAAAACTATGAAAGAATTTATCAAACAAAATAACGGAGAATCTAAAAATGGAAAACAAGCTGCCTAATGACTATTTTGGCGAGAATCCAGCTCATGATGAGCCTGGTTTCTCAGAAGTATCAGAAGCTTTTAATCTTGCTGAAGAACACGGTGAAACCGGGAAAAGTATATGGCGTGAATATAAAGGCGACCTGGACGCTTTAGTGATCACAGATGATGTACTGCGGAAAATATCAGCAAGAACAGCTAAAGATTGGAATGTCCTGCCGTACCGGTTCGATCAGGGGACATTGTATATTTTGACCAACAAGATCGATGTAATTAACGATGGTGCTGCCCTTACCAGGTTGATTCAAAAAAATGCGGCCGACGTGCATGACCTGGATATCCAGCTGATAGAATATGATCCGCTGCGTACTGCCATGAATAAGTACTATAACGCAGAAATGGTCTCGGACACTGATGAACAGCGTAATTCTGAAGCGTCTACCTTAATCACGCAAATGGTTGAGTCAATGTTTACAGCCGCACGTGACTGCAAAGCCAGTGATATCCACTTGACGCCAACAATCGACGGAATGACAGTACGGTTTAGGGTAAATTCAAAGCTAGTCACACAGGATATAAAAATCAATAATGATGAGAAATTAGCTTTGGTTTCCGTTATAAAAAGCCAGGCAAAAATTGAAACAACGAAAAACCTGATCGCTCAGGACGGTGTCATTACCAGGCACGATATAGAATATCGCGTAAATACATATCCCTGTGCAGCTCCCTATGGGGAAAAGGTCGCGATCCGGCTGCAGGACAAAAATACCAAGCTAATCAATATCCGTGAAATGGGTTTCGATCCGTCAGATATCGAAGCTATCGAAAGAGTGTTGCATCAACCTGATGGGGTAACACTACTTTGCGGACCGACCGGCCAGGGTAAATCTACAACTTTGCTGGGCTGCCTGCGCGAATATCCTGTTGATGAATATAACATTCTGACGATCGAAGATCCAGTCGAACAGCATATTGAAGGCGTCGCCCAGGCGTCCGTCAATGATACCCTGGAAAAAGCCAGTCACTTTTCTTACTCGGAAGCGATACGCGCGGCCATGCGCCAAGATCCTGATATCCTAATGGTTGGTGAGATACGTGACAATGAGACCGCTAAGGCAGTAGCTATGGCATCACAAACCGGCCACAAAGTTTTTTCGACACTACACGCTAAAAGTGTTGTTGAAAGTATATTGCGTATGCGTGATCTGGGTGTAAATCCGCGGTCGCTGCTATGGCAAATGAATTGTATTGCCAGCCAGAGGTTGGTTGGGCTGAATTGCCCTCACTGTAAGCAAAAAGTTATCAGTCAATCGAATAAATATGTCAGGCAGTGCGACTTGGAGATACTTAAAAATGGCGAGTCCTGGGAATCGAAAGGCTGTCCAAAATGTTTTAATACGGGAATTGTTGGACGCAAACCAATTTTAGAGATCCTGCTATTTACGAATGCTGTTCGTGATTTCTTCACACAGGAACGCAGTATCTCTGAAACAGCAATATTTTTAAAAAAGCTCGGTTTTCGCTCAATGTGGGAAAAAGGGATGGAGCTTGTAGCGAGCGGTGATATTTCTTTGGCTGAACTTTGCAGCGTATTAAGCCCTGACGACGAAGAAAGTGCAGGTAATTCGTTATGACACTTTTTAGTAAATTTAAACAAACGCTGGCCGGGTTATATTTGCAACCGGATATTACCGATAAATTCATTTTTTTTGATCAGCTGGAAGGATTCCTCAGCTGTGGTATTAAATTTATCGATGCCATTGAGCAATTATCTGAATACCAGGAAAATAAAATCTTCAGGAAAAAGTTAAAAACAATAGCTGTAAATATGCGCGGGGGTATGCCTCTGCATGAAGCGTTTGCCGGCGCAAAAGTATTTTCTGATGAAATCATTGCCATGCTTGATTTAGGCAATAACAGCGGTGATATGGTAAAAATCTGTAACGGTATATCAACGCGGCTTTTTACAAAAGCTGAGATCCAGGGCAAAGTAAATAACGCGCTGTTTCCTGTTGCGATTACGTTTATCCTGGGGATTTCCGGATTTTTTGCTTATGTAAAATATGGCCTGCCAATTTTTCTAAAGATTTTTGCCGGCAACGGGATGGAAGTGCCTGTATTGCTGTCTATGACGCAAACCTTGGTTTTGCCGGTAATAAATTATTGGTATATTTCGCTCTTTGTGATTTTTGTTTTATACCAATTGCTGCATAAGTGGGTATCGTCTAATCGAATGACTGTTGATCGGTGGCGAATGAAAATACCGCTTTATAAAAAAATTTATATGTGGCAGTGCCAGGAAACATTTGCAAGTAACCTGTCTTTGATGTTATCTAATGGGATGGTCGTTATAAAAGCACTATCGCTAATAGCTCATACGGTAGACAATCACGTAATGAAAGCGGCCATAAAAAAGACCGCTGAAGATATTAGCAATTTAGGTTTAGAGCTGGATCAGGCAATTGCCAGAAATAACAGTGAAAATGTTTTTGATGGCATATTGATCCAACAAATTAAATCCGGTGTAAAAACAGGGCAGGTTGACAGAACAATGAAATCTGCCGCTAAAACCTATAAGACAAGTATTGACAGAAGAATCGACCGCATCGGTACCTATATTACCCTTATAGCCGCAGTCCCGGTATTAATGCTTGTATTACTATTGATGTATTATACCTATTATCCGTCCTTTGAGCTGATCAGGAATGCTACCAACCAGGCTACCAACTTTTAACCGGAAGGAGGTTTATAAAATGGCTCGAAAAGGATTTACTTTTCCAGAGTTGGTAATATCCATGGTGATACTGCTTATCTTGGGATCTGCATGGGTAGTAAATTCGGGAGATCTTTTGGATGTTGGGAAAAATCGTACAGCTGGTATTAATGCAGCGGCAATTACAATGTCCATATCTCAATATGCCTTTGAAGTTAATGAGTATCCTGAAAAGCTCTCAGATTTGACGAAAAAAAATGGTCAATATGGTCCCTGGTTAGATGAAACGCGGCTTAAAGATCCTTGGGATATGGATTATATATATGCTATTGATGAAACAAATGGGCGCATCGCTGTATGGTCTTGCGGCAATGATATGACTAACAATTCTGGGAGTGGTGTGCCTACGAAATTCCAGGGCGATGATGTCGGAAGTATTATAACTTTCCCAATTTTAAAATAATCAATTAGGAGGATATTTATTATGTTTAAATTAGCTGAAAATCTTAAAAAAAAGCGTAAAGGTTATACTTTAGTCGAGCTAGTTATTGTTATTATTGTTGTTAGTATTCTTGCAGGTATTTTCTTTGCTATGGGCAGCGATGCGCGTGACACAGCAAGAATATCAGTTATGAAAACTAATATGACGAGTATCAGGACAGCGTTGCTTTCCTATAGTGCGCTGAAAAAAGATGGGCAGCTACCGGCGACTCTTGATGAGCTGTTAACAGGTATAGCTAAAGAAGATGCTGTTGACGGAAGGGAGCATAAAAACCTTATTAGTGGTGAAGATGAAGACTTTTCGCTCGTCGATCCTTGGGGAGAGCCATATGTATATGACAGAGCGGCCAAAACACTGTCTTGTACGCCAAAAACGAGCAGCGGCGAATCCTTAGCTACTCGTACGATCAAAATTTAGATATAAAAAGGTGATTTTATGAAAATCCACTCTATAAGCACAACTACCCCCCCTCATCACACAAGAAACGTGGGAGTGGGCAGCTAGTCTTAATTGTAACCTGCGTTATCATCATGGGCCTGCTTGCTTTAGCAAATGCCCAGATGATACAGACAAGTTTTGGTAGTTTAGGTAGCGGTAATATCGCGCTGCAAGCACAGCAGTATGCCAGCGCTAAAGCCGATATTATCAAGGCTACTGCATATGATGATTTAGAATCTCAGTCGAAGAAAATAATACAAAATTCTAATGATTTCTGGGACGCTGTAGAACTTTCTCCGGAAGAATCTTATTCGGACGAAATAAAGCAGCGTACTGCAACGATCCACATTTATCTCGGCGAAGAAGCAGAGCCTCGGTATTCACTAAAAGTATTACGGCTTTCAAAGGAAGCAAAAGCTTCAGGTGTTCCAATTGGAACTGTAATTGCCTGGCCTTCTAATACGATGCCTACAGATGGTGGTACCTGGCTTTTGTGTAATGGTCAAAGCTGTCTTGCTTATCCTGAATTGGTCAAAGTGCTTGGTAAAATCAATGTACCAAATTATCAGGGGATTTTCCTACGCGGCTACGGCAGCCAAACCAGCAGCCACTATGGTACTGTAACACATTCTTCGGCCAGTCTCGGTGACCTTCAGGGCGATGCTATTAGAAATATCACTGGTACTTTTGGTGGAAATATGCGACCCACAACTGGTTCAGGCGTATTTTATCTGGTGAGTAATGGTCCACAAGGTAACAAAACTTCTAATGATGGCGCTATTTTCGGTTTTAATGCATCAAGAGTAGTTCCAGTCGCCGATGAGAATAGGCCAGCTAATAGGTCTGTAAATTGGCTTATAAGAGCCGCTTAGAATTTAAGTCGTTGTTTTGATCGAGCGTTCTCAAGGAGAGAAGCTTATGTTTGAT
>ERZ831601.1559-NODE-1559-length-16483-cov-4.624422_pt1 | contig 16483 bp, 8 predicted proteins | sample MGYA00519578_ERZ831601 | MGnify/ENA primary metagenome ERZ831601 (study PRJEB31850, sample SAMEA3708717) | human gut metagenome | biome: human gut; feature: human-associated habitat; material: faeces | place: China | collected 2014 ... | reverse complement strand
ACATCCTCAATACAACTCTCACAACCAACAAATGCAAAATTTAAACAGGCTCTTAGTATATTAGAATGAGCGCTCGGCATTGTTCGTAAATATTAGACTCTCCGGAAGTTGAGGTTTATCGCATTTTCCTGTTTCCCTCAGTTTGGCTGACAAAACGGGGTCGGTAATCGGATAAGCTACCGGTCTTATTGCTCCTTATCTCGGCGATAATACTAAATAACACTCCGTAAGCGAGTGATAACATAGTTTCTCCTTTGAAGTCTTTTCCTTTGCAGTGTTGATAAAAAAACGAATGAAAATGAAACGAATACTTTATTACTCTCTGGTTTTACTTACTGCCGGTAATGGGATGTTACAAGCGCAGAACTGGATTCATGGAAAAGTGGTCGATAAAGAAGAACGACCGGTAGACGGGGTGGCTGTCGTGTTGCAAACATTGGATTCTACTTATATAGATGCAGTCGTTACGGATAGTCTCGGGGCATTCATGTTGAACAAGGAAGCCGGTCCGAACTATCGTTTGTTGTTCCAGCATCTGCTGTACGAGCCGGTTTGTAAAAAAATCTCGACTGCTGATGCCGGTACGATAAGCCTGACTGAAAAAGATTATGAACTGGAAGGCGTTGTGGTAAAAGCCGAACGTCCGCAGGTCAAAGTGGAAAACGGCGCTTTGAGATACGACGTGCCCCAATTGATGAAAGATAAGGCGGTCAGTAATGCGTTCGAGGTGGTGAAACAGATACCCGGTGTGATCAGTACGGACGATGCTGTCCAACTGTTGGGAGCCGGTAGTCCGAGCATTGTGATCAATGGGCAGTTGACCACGATGTCGGTCGATCAGTTAGTCGGTTTGCTGAAGACAATTCCTGCTTCGCGGGTATGTAACGTAGAGATCATGTATAATGCACCAGCCAAGTATAATATCAAAGGAGCTATGATCAATGTCGTATTAGATAAGGAAACTGTCGAAAGGAATACTTTGCAAGGAGAAACCGGTGTCGATTATTTGCAGCGCCATTATGCGGAGGGGAAAGTCCATGGCAACTTGCTTTACTCCACATCCCGTTTCAATATAGATTTCTTAGCCAATGGGGCTAAGGGACGGAACTATATGGGAGAGGAGATCCAGGCCCTCCATACCCTGAAAGATCAGGTAACGGAGGTCAACCAATCGGGACGTGGCACCCGGAGCGGCATAGATGGAACGATGCGTTTAGGTATGGACTATACTTTCAAAAATGACGACAGGCTCTCTGCCGCCTACTATCTTACGGCCGGCAAATCCGATCTTGAGCGGACGGCCGTTACAACCTTCCAGGCATTGAAATCCGGACAGCCGGTGGAAGAACGCCTGAGCCGTACATACATAGAGGGAAACAGTGCGTTGCACAATGTCCGTATTCAATATGACGGTAACTCCGGACTGATGGCGGGTGCGGATTTTACGCGTTATCATTCACCCGGCTTCCAGACATTTGTCGATCAAAGCCATGAAACGACAGTGACGGATATGCAGAATAATTCCAAGCAGGATATTTCACAAGGAGCACTATTTATTAACCATAGCCACACTTTTGAAACCGGGTGGGCACTGAATTACGGTGTCCACGGCGGTTTCACCTCTTCGAAGACTTATATCGATTATCTATATAATAAAGGTAACGGCTATGAATCGGCTCTTGATGAACTTGAAAATAACCGCCAGAAAGAGTATAGTGGAAATGCCTTCTTGGAGGTGTCCAAGGATTTCGGTTCGCATTTCTCTGCAACAGCTTCTCTGAAAGTTGAATACTTTAAATCGGATTATACCTCTAACGGGATGAAATCCACACTTTGGAATGATTGGACCTTATTCCCGAATGCGACACTCAGCTATACGGTCAATCCGATGCACATCATCCAATTGGACATAAGCAGCGACAAAACCTATCCGTCCTATTGGGATGTGACGCCGCAGGAAAGCCCGATCAACTCTTATTCCGTTATCTTAGGCAATCCTTCCCTGAAGCCTTACCGTTCTTATAGCGGGCAGTTGATTTATATCCTGAAGCAGAAATATACGATTCTGGCTTTTTGTGACTATGTGCCCGATTATTTCGCCCAGTTGCCTTATCAGAATACCTCGGAACTGAAAAACGTTTTCCGGTATGAGAACATGGACTACCAGTTGCAATTCGGTGTAGGGGTGATCGTTCCTTTCCGGGTCGGCGAGTTCTGGAACAGCCAAGTGACTTTGTCCGGTCAGCGTATGCAGGAGAAGTTGGACCATTTTCATGATCTGTCTTTCCATAATGAGAAATACACCGGGCAGTTCAAGATGGATAATACGTTTACCCTTTCCAAGTCTCGTCCGAATTTGAAGCTGGATTTGAATGGCTATTTCGTTACCGGAGCCGTGCAGGGAATCTATGATCTCGGTCATCTCTATGATGTGTCTTCTGCATTGAAATGGCAGTTTGCCGACGATCGTGCTACTCTGATTCTGAAATGTAACAACATCTTCCGTAGCAATATGCCTCATACGATGGAAATCAACCAGTCCGGCCAATACAGCCGCCTCTGGAAACTGGACGACCAACGTTGTGTAACGGTTTCTTTTGTCTGGAAGTTCGGCGGTTATAAGAAAAAGCAACATGAAGCGGTGGATGCTTCCCGATTCGGCAAATCGATGTGATCTGTTCTTTTGACATTTAGATAGGGAAAAGAGGGTTGAACATGCTTGTATATTATTGTCGTATTCTAATTTGAGTGTCTCTCAAATAGCCGATGAATCAGGCTATGGTAATGTTCCATACTTTATCAAGCAATTTGAAAGTATAACCCGGCAAACTCCAAAGGAGTATCGTATTTCTCTTTTGCAAGGTTCGGAGAACCGGATAAAAAGTAGTACATTTGATGCCCGATAACAATTAGAACAAATGGCAGAAAGAGGAAAAAATACTGGAGGAAAAGGGAGGCAGAAACAGGTTGTAGTACCCGATATGGGACGTTTGCAACCACAAGCCCGTGAGTTGGAAGAGGCGGTGTTAGGTGCTCTGATGCTTGAAAAGGATGCCTACTCCATCGTTAGTGAAATATTGAAACCGGAGAGTTTCTATGAGAAGGCACATGAGAAAATTTATGCAGCTATCGTAGATCTGGCGATCAGCCAGCGTCCGGTGGATATGCTGACCGTCACTGAGCAACTGAAGAAGCGAGGCGAATTGGAAGAGGTAGGTGGCCCGTTCTATATTTCCCAGCTGACCAGCAAGGTTGCCAGTAGTGCCCATATCGAATATCATGCTCGTATCATCGCCCAAAAATATCTGGCGCGTGAGTTGATCTCCTTCACTGCTATGATACAGGGCAAGGCTTTTGATGAGTCGATCGATGTGGAAGACCTTATGCAGGAAGCGGAAGGAAAGCTCTTTGAGATTTCTCAGCGCAATGTGAAGAAAGATGTTACCCAGATCAATCCTGTCATCAAGGAAGCGATGGTTATGCTTGAGAAGGCTGCCAATCAAAAAGAAGGGTTGAGCGGTCTGCGCACCGGTTTCGAAGGATTGGACAAAATGACGTCCGGATGGCAAAATTCCGATCTTATCATCATTGCCGCCCGTCCTGCGATGGGTAAGACGGCTTTTGTCCTTTCGATGGCTAAGAATATGGCGGTAAACCATAACACGCCGGTGGCTCTGTTCTCTCTTGAAATGAGTAACGTCCAGCTTGTCAACCGTCTGATCGTGAACGTATGTGAGATTCCGGGCGAGAAGATCAAGAGCGGGCGTTTGGAAAACTATGAATGGGAACAGTTGGACTTTAAGATAAAAGAATTGTATGATGCACCGATTTATGTAGACGATACGCCGAGTCTTTCGGTATTCGAACTGCGTACGAAGGCTCGTCGTCTGGTGCGTGAGCATGGTATTAAGATCATCATTATCGACTACCTTCAGTTGATGAATGCAAGCGGTATGAGCTTCGGCAGCCGTGAACAGGAAGTAAGTACTATTTCACGGTCGTTGAAAGGATTGGCGAAGGAACTGAACATTCCGATCATTGCCTTGTCTCAGTTGAACCGTGGTGTCGAGGCACGTCAAGGGGCGGAAGGAAAACGCCCGCAGTTGGCCGACTTGCGTGAGTCCGGTGCTATCGAACAGGATGCGGATATGGTTTGTTTTATCCACCGTCCTGAATATTATAAGATAACGGAAGACGAACGTGGTAATTCCTTGATCGGTCTGGCGGAGATTATTATCGCCAAGCATCGTAACGGTGCGGTCGGAGATGTACGTCTTCGTTTCAAGAGCGAGTTCGCCAAGTTCATGAATGTGGACGAAGATGTTCCGGTCCGCGAGTTCTCCTCTAATATGAATAGTTCAGGCCCGATGGAAACAATGCCGCCCATACCACCGGCCGGTACCGATTTCTTGGCTCCCGGCAATAATGAGGTTCCGTTTTAATAATTCTATCCTCTTTTCAAAACATAGGTGTTTAGTATAAATAATTATTTAGTTTAATGGAGTGATATGGCAATTTGTGTTTTCAGCAATTTAATGCCTTTTTATTCTCTTCGTTAACCGGGTTCTTTCCTTCCGGTGTGTAGAGATGGTCGATGCGAGAGGCATATGCTTTTTCTATTTTCCCGCGGACGATCTTCATCGTGCTGTTGACCATGCCGTTCTGTTCGGTGAATGGCTCCGGCAGGATAGCAAAAGCTGCAGGCAGCCAGCGATCGGGGAAAAGGGCGGACAGGTCGCCTCCCTTGCGGAAACGGTCTATCTGGGATTGGATGATCCGGATTGCCTCTTCGCGTCCTTTATCGGATGAAAGATCAAGATACTGGTGCGTCAGATGCTTCTTCAGCCGGTCTTTGTTAGGGACGACGAGGGCAACGGTATAGGGACTCTGGTTGTTATACAGGATCAGCTGGTCGATGCAGGAAGAATGTTCGACGAGTGCCTCCTCGATCCCTTCCGGACTGTATTTTTCCCCGTCACTACCGATCAGCAGACTTTTGAAACGTCCGAGGACGTAGAGCAGACCGTCATGCCCCATATATCCCATATCCCCAGTGTAGAGCCACCCGTCGCGTACGGTTTCGGCAGTTGATACCGGGTTCTTCCAGTAACCGGCCATCACATTCTCGCCCCGTATGACGATCTCTCCTTTTTCGCCTGCCGGGAGTTCTTTTCCGTCGGCATCGCATATTTTCAGGTCGAGCGGACGGACCAACATACCGCTGCTGCCGAAGGTATGCCGGTGCGGGCCGTTGGTGGAAATTACGGGAGTCGCTTCGCTTAGTCCGTACCCTTGGTACATAGGAAGTCCGATTGCGTAGTAGAACTTTTGCAAGTCTTTATCGAGCAATGCGCCACCGCCGATGAAAAACTTCAATTGTCCGCCGAAGTTTTCACGGACTTTCGTGAAAAGCATGTGGTCGAACAGGCTCACGAGCGGTTTCAGCAGGAATCGGGCACCACGTCCCTTATCTTCTCCGCCGTCTCCGTTATAGATGTAAGCCACTTTGAGGGCAAAGTAGAACAAACGGGTTATATTCTTGCCCTGGGCACGGATGCCTTGTTCGATATTCTTTTTGAAATTTTTGGCCAGTGCCGGGACGCTCAGGATCAAGTAGGGCTTGAACTCTTTGATGTTGACCGGAATGTTCTTTAATGTTTCCAGTCCTGTCCGTCCGACTTGTACTGTTGCTACGGATGCTCCTTTCGACATGAAGATATAGAAACCGACCACATGCGCGAAACAATGGTCGAGTGGGAGGATTATTAATGTGCGCCATGTATCGTCGATATCGACACAAGATAGGGCTTGCTCCACGTTCGCCGTATAGTTACGGTGCGTCAGGATGACACCTTTCGGGTCGGCCGTCGTGCCTGAGGTATAGGTAATCGTCGCATAGTCGTTATTCTGTAAGGATTGTCCGACAGCAAGGAAGTCTTCCAGAGAATGAGATGCCAGATATTCTTTCCCCATCCGGAATACTTCGGACCAGGATATTTCTTTTTCTTTATATTCCGGCAGTTCGTCTATCACAATTATTTTTTCGACTAAAGGCAATTTATCCATGATAGCCCGTATCTTTTTGAGCTGGTTGCCGGAAATCAGGATATATTTCACATCGGCATGCACAAGACGGAACAGCAGGTCGTTCGCTTCTTCGAGCTTGATGGAAAGCGGGACGTTGGTCGCGCCGGCATAGAACATGGCCAGTTCGCCGATGATCCAAGCATTACGGCCTTCCGAAAGGAGCGCCATATTGTCGCCCTTCTTCACTCCGAGAGCTATCAGTCCGGCACCGGCAGCGTAGACTTGTTGCTGAACTTCCTTGTAAGTGGTCGGTTCGAAGGCATCCCTGGTTTTTTCCCACAGGAAAGGATTATCGGGATATTGTTTTACCGAATTTTCGAAAAGGTCTATAATTGTCTTCTTCATATTATTTATTTTTGTATTTGTACTTTCCCGATTTCATCCAGGTAATTACAAGCCACCTCTACCATTGGTACATTCTTGATCACGATACTGCGTTTTCCGTTCTGTTCGCGAAGCGTGCATTCGCGTGGATGCTTTTGGATGAAGCCGAGCAGCTTGTCGAAGGCCTCGCTTTCGTAGTAAGGACTTTCGGGATTAGTGACGAGAAAAATGCTCATCTGTCCTTTTTTCAGAATGACTTTTTCCATACCTAACATCTTTGCCATACGGCGAAGGCGAACGACACGGATCAGTTCTTTCCCTTCTTTCGGCACTTTCCCAAAACGGTCTTTCAGACGTTCGGTAAAAGCAAGTATATCACGCTCTTCCTCCATCTTGTCCAGTTCACGATAGAGGGAGACACGTTCGGAGTCATTCGGGATGTAGGCCGGAGGGAACATCAGTTCCAAATCGCTTTCGATATAGGTTTCACGGACATATTCGCTACCGGTGTCGGGGCGATTTTCGGTAGCGTTGGAATACAAGTCGGCAAATTCTTCCGCTTTCAGTTCGTCAACGGCTTCTTCCAGGATTTTCTGGTACGTTTCGTAGCCCAAGTCGGCGATGAAACCGCTTTGTTCGGCACCTAACATATTACCGGCACCCCGGATGTCAAGGTCCTGCATGGCGATATGGATGCCGCTTCCCAACTCTGAAAAATTCTCGATCGCCTGCAGACGACGGCGTGCTTCCTGCGTAAGACTTGACAAGGGTGGAGAGAGGAGATAACAGAAGGCTTTCCGGTTACTTCGTCCGACACGACCGCGTAGTTGATGCAGATCGGACAATCCGAACTGTTGTGCATTATTGATGATGATCGTATTTGCATTCGGTACGTCGATGCCACTCTCCACAATGCTCGTGGCGATCAGTACATCGTATTCGTAATTGACGAAATCCAGAATGATCTTTTCCAGCTTCTCCGGTTCCATCTGCCCGTGACCGACAGCGATACGGGCATCCGGCACCTCACGTTTGACAAGTGCTTCCATTTCATAAATATTTTGGATGCGATTGTTGATGAAAAAAACCTGTCCGTTACGGCTCATCTCGAAATTGATGGCTTCTCGGATGATGTCCGGGTTAAAACGTTCTACCTCTGTTTGAACCGGATAGCGGTTGGGTGGGGGAGTCGTGATGCTCGACAAGTCACGGGCTCCCATCAACGAGAATTGCAGGGTACGAGGAATCGGAGTGGCGGTCATGGTGAGCGTGTCGACGTTGGCTTTCAGCTGGCGTAGCTTCTCTTTGACGGATACGCCGAATTTCTGTTCCTCGTCGATAATCAGCAGACCGAGATCTTTGAATGTGACATCTTTTCCGACGATTCGATGGGTGCCGATGATAATGTTGATATTTCCTTCTTTCAAGTCTTTCAAAGTTTCTCTTATCTCTTTCGCCGTACGTGCCCGGCTGATATATTCGATTCGGCAGGGAAAATCTTTCAACCGTTCGGAAAATGTTTGATAGTGCTGGAATGCTAATACTGTAGTCGGGACCAGCACGGCAACTTGCTTGTTGTCCGAAACGGCTTTGAAAGCGGCACGAATGGCTACCTCCGTTTTCCCGAAGCCTACATCTCCGCAAATCAGTCGGTCCATCGGACGGTCGTTCTCCATATCGGCTTTGACATCGGCTGTTGCTTTCATCTGGTCAGGGGTATCTTCGTAGATAAAGCTGGCTTCCAGTTCGTGCTGCATGAAACTGTCTGGGCTGTAAGCGAAACCTTTTTCCTGTTTTCGTTTGGAGTAGAGGAGAATCAAATCGCGGGCGATATCTTTTACTTTTGACTTGGTGCGTTCTTTCATCTTCTCCCAGGCTCCTGTTCCGAGTTTACTTAGCTTGGGCGGTTCCCCACTGTCCTTGCCTTTATACTTGGATAGCTTATGGAGAGAGTGAATGCTGACGAATATAATGTCGTTGTTCTGGTAGATCAGTCTGATGGCTTCCTGCATTTTTCCGTTTACTTCCGTACGGACTAGCCCGCCGAATTGTCCGACACCATGATCGATATGTACGATATAATCGCCGGTCGTGAATTGGTTCAACTCCTTCAACGACAGAGAGAGTTTTCCACTTCTTGCTTTATCGCTTTTCAAGTTGAATTTATGAAAGCGGTCGAACAACTGGTGATCCGTGAAAAGGCAGACACGCAAGGTCTCGTCGGCAAAACCTTCATGGATGGTCTTGTTGACGGAGGTAAAAGGTATGTCGTCTCCCCGATCCTCAAAAATGGCCCTGATACGGGTTGCTTGCTTTTCTACATCGCTCAGTATATATAATGTATAGCCGTCTTCTAAATATTTATGGAAAGACTCGCTTACCAAATCGAAATTTTTATGATAGATCGGTTGTGCTTCCATTGAGAAAGTCAGGGTGGCATCGGCTATTCCCGTAGGCCGCGTACCAAAATGGAGCCGGCAGAAACCAAGTGCCGCATGTAGAAAATCCTCTCCGGTAATTAATTTGGCCCGCAGTTGCTCGATGTTGGCAAACGATTCTTCGTCCCCGGTGATTGGTTCTTCATTCCAGATACTGCCGATACGTTCTTTTACCCATGCCATGTCTTTGCTAGCGAGCAGTGTCTCGGATGGCAATGAATCTAGTAAGGATGAGTTGGTCCGGTTTCCTTTTGTCATTTCGGGCACGATATAGATGCTGTCCAGTTTTTCTTTGGATAGTTGTGTTTCCACATCGAACGAACGGATCGTCTCTACCTCGTTTCCAAAGAAGTCGATACGATAGGGAAATTCATACGAGAACGAGAACACATCTAAGATACTGCCGCGCATCGCATACTGCCCTGGTTCATAAACATAATCTACCTGCTCGAAGCCGTATTCGTCCAGTACGTCAGAAACAAACATATTGTCCAACCTTTCGCCGACACTGATCTTCAGCGTGTTTTCTTTCAAGACCTCCCGTGAAATTACTTTCTCCGCCAATGCTTCCGGATAGGTGACAATGATGAAGGGAGCAGTCGGATCCTGCAGCGTGCTGAGAACTTCTGTCCGCAGGATTTCGTTGGCTGGATCCACATGTCCGTACTTGATAGCACGTCGGTAAGCAGAAGGAAAGAAATAGATTCCGTCACCTCCTGTGAGTTGCACCAGATCGTGATAAAAGTAGCCGGCATCCTCTAGGTCATTCAACACACACACATAACTTCCTCTTCTTTTTGAAAAAAGAGAAGCTATTGTCATTGCGGCCCCTGAACCGTTCAGTCCTTTCAGAAATATATTACGGGACGTTTTGTTTTTTAACAGGGTATTTAATGCCGCCACTTGCGGATGGGCGGCATATTGTTTTAGTAAATCTTGTACCTCCAACGGATGAATTGAAAATTGATAATTATATATGCGCAAAATTACGGAAAATGTTACAATAATCTTCCTAAAACCAATGAAAATATCTACCTTCGCGCTTGGGTTGTCAATTGAAATGAGCAGGATCTTCTCATTTTCAATTCTCAATTCTCATTTTTCAATTAAACAGTGGATTATGTCAGACAGTATTGTTAACTGAGGCATATTTTTTGTAATGCTAATCTCCCATAACTGATTATTAAAAAGGTAGTTGTGGGTGTTTGAAATATAATGACTTAGGACTATTTGACCAGTTTTTACCTCCTTACATTGCTGGTTTAACATGGAAGTCTTGCCAGAATAAAAGGCTCCGTTTACAAATAGTTTACAGTGATGGCTTATTTCAAAGTTTGTGTCAGGGGGAAAAGAAAAGATAATACATATCCTATTTACATTAGGGTAACTCACCTTCGTCAAGTAGGATATATCAAGACAAATAAGGTATGCAAGGCTAAGTTTGTCCGGAATGGTGATATAACAGACCCTTATATCATTAAAGATGTGTATGTCCAAATAGAAGCTTATTTGGATCGTTTGAATCGTGTCAATACGGAAGGATGGAATTTGGAGAGGGTTATGAATTTTCTTAAGAATGACCGGGACTCTATTTCATTTTCTGACTTTGGCCGAGAGTTTATCTTGAAAATGGAGAATGAAGGCCGGGGAAGAAGTGCGAAGAACTATCTGTTAGCTCTTAAGAGTATGGAGAGTTACTTAGGTAACCGAAATATATCTTTTTCCGATATAACGTCCTTTTTTCTGAAGGATTGGATTTCTTCTATGAAAAACAGCAGACAGAAAAAGAATGCCTATCCGAATTGCGTGAAAACCATGTTTAGGGCCGGATGCGATAAATATAATGACTACGATACCGGTGAGATGCGCATCAGGCATGATCCGTTTCGTGTGGTAAAGATACCTCCTAAGAATATTGCAGACAAGAAGGCGCTGCCGGTAGATGTTCTCAGGCGTTTTTTTGATGTTAATATTACCTCTTTGAAACCAAGTAAACGAGGTATGCCACCAAGAGCATATATCGCCAAAGATGTATCATTATTGGTGTTTTGCCTGGTTGGAATAAATACGGTGGATCTTTACAATTTGGGTAAAGGTTGTTATAAGGATGGAAAACTCTGCTATAATAGAATGAAGACAAAGGGGCGGAGAGCTGATGAGGCCTATATTGAGATAGAGGTTCCGGATCTAGTAAAACCTTTGTTTCTTAAATATCAAGGAAGAGGGGACAGGTTGTTTAATTTCAATGAAATATATGCTTCGGATAAGACTTTTAATGATTGCGTGAATAGAGGAATAAAGGATATTGTGAGGTTGGGTGGTTTGCCTCCTGTTTCTACATATTCATTCCGGCATTCTTGGGCTACAATAGCTCAGGTTGTTTTTGAAGCTGGGTTAGATGTTGTTGGGTTATGTCTAAATCATGCGTCTCCGCTCCGGGTGACGGCTGGTTATGTAAAAACAGACTTTAGTATCATTGATCGTTTAAATATTAAGATACTGAGGTATGTCTTTGAAGAAAAAATAAAAAAAGGCGGAAATAATTTGTAGATTAAGAAAAAGCCTCTATATTTGCGGTTGAAATAGCGAGTTGGATTTTGAACGAAAGTTTGAGATCCAACTTTTTGTGTTTATATATATTGTCTTAAACTTTCCTGTAAATATCCGATAAATAACTACTTACCTGGTGCCTTCCATAAAATTAGGCACAATGACAATATCTGTTTCAAAAAATATGTTGCTTGCGAAATTGCAGCAACTTTCTCGAATAATTCCGTCGAAATCTACGACTCCGATAGTATGCAACTACCTGTTCGAAATCAAAGATGGACGGTTGTTTATTACGACTGCCAATGACGAAGGCCGGATTACGGCCAGTTTGGAATGTATGGCAGAGGAAGATCTTTCAATTTGTGTTCCTGCCTCCATTCTTGATGGGCTGAAAACATTGCCGGAGCAGCCTCTTGATATTTCTATCAATCCGGACAATAAATCGATTCTTATTAAATATCATGGGGGTAAATTTGAGGTAGTCGGATATGATTCGAAGCCTTTCCCGCAAAAGAAAAAGACAGAGATCCTGGATAAAATCAAGACTACGGCAGAAGAATTCAATAACGGTATTTCCAAAGTGATCAATTTTGCGGATACAGACGAACTGCGTCCTATCATGAACTCCGTATCTATTGAAACGGTTCCGGGTGAAATTATATTTGTTTCCTCTAACGGCTATGGACTCGGTTTGTTTAAGAGAAAAAATAAACGTTGTACGGAAACCTGTTCGGTTGTTATCAGTCGGCAGATAGCATCTGTGTTAAAAGGGTTAATCCCGTTATCTGAAGAAGAATTGGTAATTAAAGTAGGAAGCGATTGGTCAGAAATCTCTTTCGAGGATTACGAAATTTCTTTTCGAAATGTGGAAGGTCGTTATCCCAATTGGCGGGCTGTTGTTCCGAAATCTAACAATCTTGAACTGAAAGCAGATACCAAATTACTATTGGGAGCCATAAAGCGCACTTCTGTATTTTCAAGTAAAGTATCATGCCTTATAAAATTGAGTGCCAGTTATGATAAGCTTGTTGTATCAGCCCAGGACTTGGATTATTCCACTTCTGCAGAAGAAACCATTCCGGTAGAGTTTGGCGAAAAAGAGTTTGTTATTGGCGTAAAAGCAACTTTGATACAGGATATGCTTTCCGGTATTAATGACGATCGTTCAATACTTTCTTTCGGTACTCCCAGTACCGCTATTCTTATCGCACCGGAAAAGCAAGCCGAGGGCGAAGAACTTACCTATTTATTAATGCCTATGACAATCCAGTAAGTTATGAAAGAGTTCAAAGATACAATACAGAAATATTTGCAGGAGAGAGCAGTGGAAGATCCCCTGTTTGCTCCGAAGTTTACCAATCCAAATAAGAGTATTGATGAGTGCTGCCGTTACATTATGGGAGAAGCCCGTAAACGGGGAACTTCTGTCGTAATGAGTGATGCAGAAGTCTTTGGGATGGCCGTACATTATTATGACGAAGAGAATATCAAGATAGAAAAAGTTTCTGCCGGTTGCTCTGTTTCTTCTTCTTCTCATAAGGTAGAACTTTCGGAAGAAGAAAAGAATGCTGCCCGTGAAGCGGCTATCAAACGATTGACCGAAGAGCAATACCGATCGCTTAAAAAGAAGCCGGCCAAGAAGAAGGTTGATGAGAGTGTCCAACAAATGAGCCTGTTTTAATATGAAACCGAGAACGAAATTGGAAAAGTTGGTGACGGAGTTAAGCGAAAAGCTGCCTGACATCACAAAGGAACAGGTAAACTGGGCCAAAGAGCATCTGTTTGGCCATCTTGCCTATAAATGTAAGGATGAGCTATGGTGTTCCGAATGTGGTAAGATGTGGGTCAATACGAGTAAAGATAAATTGGGCGAAAAAATCGAATGTCCCCATTGTCATCATCTGCTGGACGTAAAAGTCAGTCGAAAGCAGAAGATCCATAAAGAGGCGTATATGTCCATCCTGCAAGTGAAAGGCGGGTTCCAGGTGATCCGGCATATACTATGCTGGAAAAATGTTCGGAAGGAAACTTCTCCGGTGTATTATGATTTTACAGAAGTGGTTCAAGAGTGGATTCGTGAAGACGGAAAACGTACGATCATAGCCCGACCGATTAATATGGGAGGTAACGGATTTGCGTATAGTTCACCTCTCAGCATCAAAGGAGAATATGGAAGTAATCCATATAACTATTACGGTGATTTGTATGCGATATATGGAGAGCTTTATCCAAGGAAAGAGCTGCTGCCGGAATTGAAAAAACGGGGACTGAATCGATGGTTCCCGGATGTAACCCCGTCAAAATTGATACGTGACTTGTTGAAAGGCGGAAATGATGTGGAACTGTGTCTCAAGACCGGGCAAATATCCATGTTGAAGCACATGTATAAAAACGGCTTCTGTCAACTTCGCTATAAACCGTCGTTCAACATCTGCAACCGCAACCATTACATCATTAAGGACGCTTCTATGTGGGAAGATTATATGTCTTTACTATCTTATTTCGGCAAGGACTTGCGTAACGCGCATTATGTCTGTCCCAAGAACCTGAAAGTTGCACATGATAGGCTCTTGAAAAAGAAAACGGCAATAGAAGCCAAGTTGAGACAGGAAAGGAACCGTATAGCAGCTATCCGTAGGCGTGAAAAGCTCATGAAGGATATAGCCGGCTTCTACGAACGGATGAAAAAGTTCTTTGGGATGAAAATCACGGATGGCAACATAGTCATTTGCCCGTTGGAGAGTATAACCCAGTTTTATCAGGAAGGAAAGGCGATGCACCATTGCGTGTATAGTAATGGGTATTATAAACGGTCGGATTGTTTGATTCTGTCTGCCAAAGATACCGACGGAAAGCGTATCGAGACGATAGAGGTAAACTTGAAGACACTGGATATCGTCCAGTCTCGAGCTGTTTGCAATGGTGTAAGTGAGTATCACGACCAGATAGTAAAACTGGTGAAAAAGAATATGAACCTGATTCGTCAGAAATTGATAGCATAAAAGATTTAGTTGAATGGAATATATAGAATTTCTAAGAAATAAGATGGCTATCAGCCATCAAACAGGATTTGAAATTAATTCGGAAGAAATTACCCCGACATTATATCCTCATGTAAAAGATACTGTTCGTTGGGCGGTTGCCGGTGGATGCCGTGCTATATTCTCCAGCTTCGGTATGCAAAAGACAGTCACCCAACTGGAAATACTACGGGTAATCTTGAACCATAAAGGAGGCAAGGGATTGATCGTTTGCCCTAAGCGTGTGGTAGTCGAGTTCCTAACACAAGCGGAACAACACTTGCACATGAAAGTAACTTATGTCCGAACTATGGCAGATGTGATGATATGTCCTACCGACATCATGGTAACAAACTACGAACGTGTGCGTGATGGTGAGGATGGAGTGAGAATAGATCCGTCCTATTTTACTGCAACATCATTGGATGAAGCCAGCGTGTTGCGCGGATTCGGCACCAAGACCTATCAGGAGTTTCTACCGTTGTTCTCGGGTGTTCCTTACAGGTTTGTCGCTACGGCTACACCTTCGCCAAACAGATACAAGGAACTTATACATTATGCTGGTTATCTTGGTGTGATGGACACCGGACAGGCTCTTACTCGATTCTTTCAGCGAGACAGCACGAAGGCGAATAACTTGACACTTTATCCGCATAAGGAAAAAGAATTTTGGTTGTGGGTATCTACATGGGCGCTGTTCCTAACCAAGCCTTCCGACCTCGGTTATCCGGATACTGGCTATGAGTTGCCTGAACTCCGTGTACATGAAGAGATTGTGAATGTGGACAATTCTACGGCTGGAGCTGATCGTGACGGACAGGTGAAAATGTTTCGTGAGGCTGCTCTCGGACTTGCAGACGCAGCAAAGGAACGTAGGGATAATATGGTTGAAAAGATAGCCAGTGTAGTGGAAATCATCAACCGGCCAGAGAACAAAGACGATCATTTTCTTTTGTGGCATGATTTGGAATCTGAACGAGTGAAATTGTGCAAAGCTGTTCCTGGCTGTAAGGCCGTATATGGTTCGCAAGATGATGATGAAGCCGATAAGATAATATCCGACTTTAAAGATGGACGGTTAAAATACTTGGCAGCTAAACCGGAAATGCTAGGCGAAGGTCTAAACTTCCAATATCATTGCCATAAGGCGATCATGTTTATAGATTACCGGTTCAATGACAAATTCCAGGCGATAGCCCGTATTTATCGGTTTATGCAAAAATATCCCGTTGATCTTTATTTGGTCTATGCAGAAAGCGAGGGAGAGATATACAAGAGCTTTATGCAGAAGTGGGCACAGCATAACGACATGGTTTCTAAAATGACCGATATAGTACACGCTAATGGTCTGTTTGGATTAAAGGCAGAAGAAAAGATGATGCGTTGGATGTTCGCTAGACGTGAGGAAAAATCCGGGAAGTTATGGAGAGCTATTAACAATGACAATGTATTGGAATGTCAGCTGATGGAAAGCAACTCTGTTGATCTGATCGTAACCAGTATTCCGTTTTCCAACCATTACGAGTACACGCCTACTTATAATGACTTTGGTCATAATGAGAATAACGATAAGTTCTTTGAACAGATGGATTACCTCACGCCGGAACTAATGCGTATCTTGAAGCCCGGCCGTCTTGCCTGTATTCATGTAAAAGACCGTGTTTTGTTTGGGAATGCTACGGGCGACGGTATGCCGACTATCGATCCGTTTAGCGAAATGACAGTATTCCATTACATGAAACATGGATTCCGGTACATGGGACGTATCACGGTAGATACGGATGTCGTAAGGGAGAATAATCAAACTTACAGATTGGGTTATACAGAAATGTGCAAAGACGGTTCTAAGATGGGTATAGGTTGCCCAGAATATGTATTGCTTTTCCGCAAACTGCCAACAGATACGTCACGTGCATACGCAGATCTACCTGTAACCAAAAACAAAAGCGAATACTCGCTGGCCCGTTGGCAGATCGATGCCCATGCAAGTTGGAAGTCTTCCGGCAATTCATTGTTGTCATACGAAGATATGAAAGGTGCTGGAATAGATAAGATTCGGCATTT
>ERZ831601.1552-NODE-1552-length-16546-cov-3.303135_pt1 | contig 16546 bp, 14 predicted proteins | sample MGYA00519578_ERZ831601 | MGnify/ENA primary metagenome ERZ831601 (study PRJEB31850, sample SAMEA3708717) | human gut metagenome | biome: human gut; feature: human-associated habitat; material: faeces | place: China | collected 2014 ... | reverse complement strand
AAGCGCATCCTGACCCGCACCCGTCCGCCCGCCAGCGGCGCCAGCGGCAGGCGTTTCAGGGTCAGCACGGCGGCCGGCGGCCCGTAGCGGTCATAAACAATGGCGTCGTTGAACATCGACTGGCTCCAGACAACGAAAGTCGGGATCATAGCAGATCCCGCTTCCAGTGGCTCGCACCCGCGCCAGCCCGGGTCAGCCCGGGCCGTCGCTGGCCGCCAGCAACGGCACGATGATATCGCTGAGCGGCGTCGGAATGCCGTGCTGACGCCCGCGACGCTGCACCACGCCGTTACGAATATCCCACTCCAGCGGTCGGCCATTGAGGCGATCGATCATAATCGAGGTGCTTAAGTCGGCAGGCGCCCGATGAAAGCCGGCGATAATCTCCTCCGGCACGTTGTCGCTCAGGGCGGCCCCTTCCGCCCGCGCCACCTGCAGGCATTCGCGCATATAAGCCAGTCCGAGGGCAGTGATGTCCTCCCGGGCGAACATCCCGGCGCGTCGTCCGGTCAGCACCATCAGCCCGGCAACCGCGTTCTGCAACAGTTTGCGCCAGGCCACGGTGGTAAAATCAGCCGCCAGGTCCACCGCGCAGCGGGTTCCCGCCAGCGCCTGCTGCACCCGCTCTGCCCCCGGCAGATCCGGCAGCGTCAGGCGCGGCGTGGCGCGCAGCCAGACAGAGGCATCGGCATCGCGCTGCGCCGGGAACCAGACCACCGACGGCAGCACCGTCGCGCCGCCGGTCAAGGGGGCAAACTGCTGGCGCTGCTCAACGCCGTTTTGCAGCACGCACACCACGGTGTCAGGGGAACACAGGGCCGTCAGCCAGGGGGCGATGGCCTCCGTCTGGGTGGTTTTCACCGCGACAAAGACCAGGTCGAAGGGGGCGGCTATCGCCATCGGGTCGGTGTGCACCGGGCCGGGCACCACGATCTCACCCTCGTCAGTGCGCAGCACCAGCGCCGAATGGGCGGTACGCCCGCAGACCATCGGCGCCCTCCCCCTCTCAAACAGGGCGGCGGCAATCGTGGTGCCGATGGCGCCGGGACCAATTAGCGCAACCTTAGGAAATGCTGTCATGCCGAAGACCTCCTGATGATTCACCGCCCAGATTAGGCAAAGATTGCCCTCCACAGTAGCGAGAAAGACCGGAGGTCGGCAAGCGGCGCGTCGGGAAAAGCCTTTCGCCTTCCCCGACGGAGGGCTAGTAGCGCACGCAGACGGATTTGGTTTCGCACCAGCCGTCGAGCCAGTCAGGGCCGAAATCGCGGCCGGTACCAGACTGCTTCATGCCGCCGAAAGGCAGGTTGGCGTCAATCAGGGTATGGCTGTTGACCCATACCGTTCCCGCCTGCAGACGGTCGGTGTAGTTCAGGGCCTGGGTCAGATCGCGGGTCCAGACGCTGGCGGTCAGACCAAAATCGCTGTCGTTGGCCAGGCGCAGCGCCTCCTCGCCATCGGCCACTCGCACCAGGTTCACCACCGGGCCAAAAACCTCCTCACGGCTGAGACGCAGTCCGGCGTCGGGGTTTACCACCAGCGTTGGCGGAATATAGTACCCTCCCGCATCTGGTCCGGCGCTGCCGCTGATGAGCTCTGCCTTCTGCTGGCGAGCCTCTTCGAGGTAGGCCGCCACCTTGTCGCAGTGGGCCCGGGAGACCACCGGGTTGATCTGCGCCGTCTCCTGCATCCCCGGCCCCACCTGCAGCGATTTCACCGCCTGCTCGAAGCCGCTGACCAGGGTGTCAAACAGCGGCGCTTCGATGTAGATCCGCGAGCTGGCGGCGCAGACCTGCCCCTGATTGAGGAAGCTTCCGGTCATCAGCCCCTCAATAACCCACTGGGGGTCGGCGTCTTTGAGCACAATCGCCGGATTCTTGCCACCCAGCTCCAGCGTCACGCGGGTCAGGCGGTCGGCAGCCACGCGGGCAATCTGTTTCCCGGTCGCCGTCGAGCCGGTAAAGCTAACCTTCGCCACCTGCGGATGGGCGGTCAGCGCCGCGCCGCAGCCGGCGCCGCTGCCGGTGACCACGTTGAACACCCCGTCAGGAATGCCCGCCTGGGTCGCCAGCTCCGCCACCCGCAGCAGGGTCAGCGGGGTGGTTTCCGAGGGTTTGATGACGATCGAACAGCCCGCCGCCAGGGCCGGCATGACCTTCCACATGCCGATCATCAGCGGGAAATTCCACGGGACGATGCCCGCCACCACCCCGACCGGCTCTTTTTTGGTCCACGCCTGGTAACGCGCCCCTTGCGGGAACGGGATCGAAACGTCCAGCGTCCGGCCGCTGATCTTGGTGGTCAGCCCCGCGGTGTAGCGCATCCAGTTCAGGGTGCAGCCGACCTCAAAGGCGCGGGAGATGGCAATGGATTTCCCCTGCTCGAGGGTTTCCAGTTGCGCCAGCTCTTCGCCGTGCTGCTCCACCAGATCGGCAAAACGCAGCAGGATGCGTTCACGGTCAGCCGGGGTGCGCCCGACCCAGCGGCGATCGACAAAAGCGCGCCAGGCGGACATCACCGCCCGGTCGACATCCGCCGGGCTGGCGTCGGCGGTGGTGGCAATCGCCTGCCCGGTGGCCGGATCCCAGACGGTTAACCGGTTTTCGCTCTGCGCGGCGCAGGGGGCGCCGTCGATATACAGGCCATGCTGACGGTCTAAAAACTGCTGGACGCTGGCAAGCAGCGCTATCTGTGAGGTGGACATACCCTTTCCTTATTCTTCGCGGATAGTGCTTTCAGTCTATGTCTGGTTGGCGGTTGGCGCTTTTTTCTCTGTGACATTCGTTTGCGCCGCTGTGACAGTCGCCGCAATTCCGTCGTCTGCCCTCGCAGAAATGTGCCGCGGGTAATAGTTCTTTCATATACCCGCCATCGCGCCCTTGCCTGAGGCGACACAAATGCAACAATGCGGAAACATTGTTATTACAGGAGAAGGGCGAATGATGACCACGGCAGAGGGGGGGCTGGCGTATCAGCGCTGGCTGGCGACGATCAATCAGGTCTGCGGCCATTTCGCCGCCCGGCCGCTGAAGGAGAGTTTCCACGGCGAGATTGACGCCCGCTACGCCGGCAGCCTCAAGGTCAGTACCGTCACCGCCGCCGGCGTCAATCTCTACCGCACGCGCAATGAGATAAAACGCGATAACGACGCCTGGTTCTATACCGTGTTTCAGCTCGCCGGCGAAGCCATCATCGAACAGGACGATCGCCAGGTGACGCTGGCGGCAGGCGATATCACGTTAATCGACGCCGCCCGCCCATGCTCCATCGTCTGGCAGCAGACTTCGCGTCAGGCCTCGCTGCTGCTGCCGCGCCAGCGGGTGGCGCCCACAGGGGACATCACTACCGCCTGCCGGCTGGACAAATCTCTGCCAATGGTCCAGCTCAGCCAGCGACTGCTGCTGGAAAGCATGGGCGGCACGACGCTCTCCGCCAGCGAGAGCGAAGCCGCGCTGGAGGCGATCGCCTGCCTGTTGCGCCCGGTGCTGCATCAGCGCGATCCTGCCCCTTCCCGGCGGGTAAAGCAGTTTCAGAAGATTATTGCGTTAATCGATGCGTCCATTCAGTCGGAGCATCTGCGTCCGGAGTGGCTGGCCAGCGAGACGGGCATGTCGGTACGCAGCCTGTACCGGCTGTTTGCCGACCAGGGGCTGGTGGTGGCGCAGTATATTAAGAACCGGCGGTTGGATCTGTGTGCCCAGGCGTTACAGAACGTCCATGACGATGAAAAGCTGGCGGGGATCGGCTACCGCTGGGGCTTCAGCGACCACAGCCATTTCTCCACCGCCTTTAAGCAGCGCTTTGGCGTCACCCCGGGGCAATACCGCAAGCGCTGTCGCTAATTATTTGCGCAGCCACTGGCCGTTCAATCCCTGGACGTACTCCCCGGGCTGCGCGCGGGCCACCAGCTTCTGCCCGGCCATTTTCGCCACTTCATCCACCGGCAGATTGTTGTCATCCGCCAGCTGCTGGTAGCTTTCGCTGCGCGCGGCGTTAATCTGCTTTACCAGCGCCAGCGTCTCTTTATCCTGACGCAGCGGCGCGAGATAGCCGTTCAGCGTCTCCCCCACTCGTCCCTGCTGGCGCGCTTCGCTCAGGGTCAACGCCAGCGCGGGCGCGCTAAGTAAAGCCAGCGTCAGCGCCGCGGTTAACAGTCGTTTTCTCATCGTCGCCTCAGAACAAATCGCTGCGGGATTTGAGCAGGTTTTCCACATCCTTATCGACCTTGATATGGATCTCATGCTCAATTTTGACATTCATATTGATGGTGATGGGCTCTTTCGACGCCGCGATTTCGATGCGCGGCGTACAGCCGGCGAGCAGCATTGACGCCACCATGGCCAGTAACAGCTTCTTCATTTAGGTTCCTTACATGTCTTACCGTCCGTACAGCGCCGTACGGGCAGCGTAGCATTCTGCTCGAGCCACGCCTGTAAATTGTCGCCGAAGCGCAAACTGCGCCACAGGTCGAAAATATTCTCTTCATGAGCGTAGTTTAAATGCACGGTACTGCTTTTCCCTTCCACCCGGCTGGTGCCGTTGATGCTGGCCTTAAGCGTCAACACGCCCAGATTATCGAGGTTAATCTGCGTCCACGAGCGGGAGATTTCCATATAGCGCAGCCAGTTAATCGCCGCCCCGGCGGAGACGTTATCCGCCACCAGCGCATCGGCGGTGTCTTTATCCAGCCGCAGGGTCATCGGTCCGTCATTGCGCAGCCAGCCGTCGTGGATGATCCATTGATTATTCTCCAGCCACAGCGGCAGCGCGCCGCTCACCGCGCCGGACATGGCGAACTGTTTCACCTTGACGGCGCTGGTCAGTTCGCTGCTGGAGATATGCTGCAGGCGGATCAACGCCGGGTCGCGCTGCGGCATACGCAGCTGCAGCAGCGTCAGTTTCCCGCCTAACAGATCGACGCTGACGTCGCTGAGCTGCAGCGGATTGGCCTCGCTCCACGGCCAGGTGCCCTGCAGGTCCGCCGTCAGATTACGCGCGGTGACCTGGTTGACGATTTCGCCAATGCGCAGGGAGACCGGGCGGCGGGTGCCCAGCTGCCAGTGACCGTCGCTGAAGCGGAACGGCAGGACGAAGTCGACGCCGTTGATCTGGTTATCCGGCATCCAGGCGCTGCCGCCCTTCAGGACGCCATGGCCGCCCGCCTCAAATCCCTGCCCGGCTGCCGCCGAGAAGGCCACCTGCGCGTAGAGACTGCCTTCGCGCAGGTTCATCTTCCAGTCCGGCGGCACCAGCGGCTGGAACACCGTTAGCGACTGTTTTGGCCACCACGCCTGGCCGCGCAGCCGTTCGCCATCCCAGCGCCCGGACAGACGCACCGGACCGATAGCCTCGGCATGCAGGGCGCCGGTGAACTGGAACCACGTCGGGTCCCGACCGTCGAGGGCGAATTTCAGCGTTGAGGCCGGGAGATAGCTGCCGCCGGAGAAGGTGGTTTTGGCGGCGTCCAGCGACAGCGCGCCGGTCAAGCGCGGATGCTCAGCATCGCGCAGCCAGCGGATCGGCTGCTCGAGGGTTAGACGCGGGGTGCTGACCCGCATTGTGCCGTACTCAAGCTTATCGAAGCCGGTGGAGAGGCTGCTCAGGGTAATAGCATTGTCGCGCCACTCCCCGCTGCCCTTCACATCCCAGCGCGCCTGCATCGGGGTAAAATGTCCCTCGCCCCAGTAGCGCCACTGCCAGCGGCCGCTGTCGGGCAGAAAATCGCTCGCCTGACCGTCCAGATGCAGCGTAAAGTCGCCCATCTGCTGCTCATGGGCGCGAAGGATCGCCTGCAGGCGGCCATCGACGCCCTGCTGGGTGACCTTTACCCCGGCCAGCGGCCAGCGGATTTCGTCAATATTCAGCGCGTCGATCACCCGCCCGCGCGAACGCAGCAACGCACCGGGGTGAAAAGCCAACTGCGGGCTGATCAGCGGCCCGCTGAGCTGAGCCGGCAGCGCCGCGTATAGTATCATCTCCCCCAGCTTGGCCTCACCGGTGAGCCGCAGCGGCAGATCGCTGTTATCCATGCTCAGCTTGCCCGGACCAATATTCAGTACCGCATTGCCCTTCCCGGCATGCCCCTCGGTGAGAACATTCAGGCGACCGCTGACGATCATCTGTTCGGTGCCCTGCTGCCAGTTACCCACCGACAGCGCCACCCGCCCGCGCAGCGGATACGCCTCGTAACGGGTGCGCCAGCGGCCGTCGCTGATGGTGATCCGCTCCGGAGTGATCTCCCACGGCAGGTCCAGAATAGGCTCTACCTCACCCCGCGGGGTGACCAGCAGCTGGCCGCGATTGTGCTGCCACTCGAGCTCAGCATCGATCCATTCCGCAGTCTGCGGGAATTCGAAGGTGCCCTGCATCTGGCCGTCGACCGGCAGACCATCCGGCACCAGCGGCAGATGGAAGGTCCCCACCAGCTTCACCGGCGGCTGATCGTCAGTCAGCCGGGCGCTGAACTGGCTGACGGTGAGCGCCTGGCCGCGCAGGCGCGCCTGCAGACTCAGTTCCTTCCCGGCAAAGCCGATATCCTGCTGCGCAGGCGTTAATGACATTACCAGCCGCCCCTGCCATTTCTCCCACGGCGACAGCCGCAGATTGTCAATGGTTAACCAGCTATAGGGCAACATCGATTGCCATTCGGCAAGCGTGCGCGGTGAACCGGGAGAGGGATCGCTGGCCGGCAGTTTGCTCAGGCAGGCGCTGTTGATCTCCAACTGGCCAATATGCAGCCGCCAGCGGCTGGGACGCGAGAGACGGGCATCGGTCACCCGGGCGATTTCACAGTCGCCCACCAGATAACGCAGATCGGGGATCAGCAGGGCCGACCGCGTCAGGCGCGGGCTCTCCTGCAAAGAGATACGCGTGCCCACGGGCAGCCAGATGCCCGCCAGCGTCGGCACCCAGTGGGTTAGCGTCAACAGCAGGGTTAGCGGCAATAACACCAGAACTAACACCAGCGCGATGGCGGCTTTATATTTACCCTTCATGGGCAGTTAATATCCTGATTCAACATAAGTAAAAGCCGAAAGGCGTCCATTGTGACACGTTCGACCAGTGAGTGAAAGTTTACGGCCTGTTAAAGCATAGTTGCCAGCCGGACTCGCGGCGCGACGTTCGGCCATTATCATTTAACTGTTGTTTAAGTCGCCCCTGCCACACTCCAGCCAGACGGGAATAGCTTGCGGGAGAGGCGGTGTCGTTAATTATCTCGCTCATAGAGAGCGCACAGGACCACTATCCATGGGTATTGCTGATTGTTTTTCTGCTTACCTTCACTAAATCCTGCGCATTGGTCTCGCTGGCAATCCCCGGCACCTCCGGCCTGCTGCTGCTGGGAACATTCGCTTCCGCCAGCCTCGGACATTTCCTGTTAATGTGGTCCAGCGCCAGCCTCGGCGCCATCGGCGGATTCTGGCTATCGTGGCGGCTGGGCATTCGCTACCGTCATCGCCTCACCCATCTACGCTGGCTGACCGCCGAGCGTCTGGCCCGCAGCCGCCTCTTCTTTCAGCGCTATGGCCCGTGGGCTATCTTTTTCAGCCGCTTTCTCTCTCCCCTGAGGGCTACGCTGCCCTTCGTTAGCGGCGCCAGCAGTCTGCCGCTGTGGTCGTTTCAGCTGGCTAACGTCAGCTCCGGTCTGCTGTGGCCGCTTCTGCTGCTCGCCCCCGGCGCTTTCAGCCTCAGTTTGTGGTGAAAAAACTTTGTCTTTCAAAGAGATTCCGCAAGTCCGCGATATGCTCTAGAATTAGGATTAGCACCCTCTCATTAAACTATTTTTTAATAATTGTACGATTATTTTAAATATGCTACCGTGACGGTATAATCACTGGAGAAAAGTCTTATGAAAATCGCGGTTTATAGTACGAAGCAGTACGATAAAAAGTACCTGCAGCACGTTAATGATGCATACGGCTTTGAACTGGAATTCTTCGATTTCCTGCTGACAGCGAAGACTGCCAAAACCGCCAACGGTTGCGAAGCGGTATGTATCTTCGTCAATGACGACGGCAGCCGCCCGGTGCTGGAAGAGCTGAAGGCCCACGGGGTGAAATATATCGCCCTGCGCTGCGCCGGGTTTAACAACGTCGACCTTGAGGCGGCAAAGGAGCTTGGCCTGCGCGTCGTGCGCGTTCCAGCTTACTCTCCGGAAGCGGTCGCTGAGCATGCGATCGGTATGATGATGTCGCTCAACCGCCGCATCCACCGCGCTTACCAGCGTACCCGTGATGCCAATTTCTCCCTCGAAGGCCTCACCGGCTTCACCATGTACGGCAAAACCGCCGGGGTGATCGGCACCGGGAAAATTGGCGTAGCGATGTTGCGGATCCTTAAAGGCTTCGGCATGCGCCTGCTGGCGTTCGACCCGTACCCAAGCGCCGCCGCGCTGGAGCTGGGGGTAGAATATGTTGACCTCGCCACGCTGTACAAGGAATCGGACGTGATCTCCCTGCACTGTCCGCTGACCGACGAAAACTACCACCTGCTCAATCGCGAAGCCTTCGATCAGATGAAAGACGGGGTGATGGTGATCAACACCAGCCGCGGCGCCCTGATCGACTCCCAGGCGGCCATCGACGCCCTGAAGCACCAGAAAATTGGCGCGCTTGGGCTGGACGTTTATGAGAACGAACGCGATCTGTTCTTTGAAGACAAATCCAACGACGTGATCCAGGACGATGTCTTCCGCCGCCTCTCCGCCTGCCATAACGTGCTGTTTACCGGCCACCAGGCGTTCCTCACCGCCGAGGCGCTGATCAGCATTTCGGAGACCACTCTGGGTAACCTGCAGCAGGTCGCCAACGGCGAAACCTGTCCGAACGCCATCGTCTAATGCCTTTCCCTTTTGTGCTCCTCTCCCGGGGGGAGCACATTCAGATAATCCCCACAGATCCCCGCTGCGATACCGTTACACTGGCTTGGTTTTATTAGTTATGTGAATGTTTTGGAGTGAAAATGAACAAATTTGCGGCGCTTCTGGCGGCAGGTATGCTGCTGTCCGGCTGTGTCTATAACAGTAAAGTGTCCACCGGTGCGGAACAGCTGCAGCATCATCGTTTCGTGCTGACCAGCGTCAACGGCCAGGCGGTCAACGCCAGCGACCGGCCGCTGGAGCTGAGCTTCGGTGAGAAGATGGCTATTACGGGCAAGATGTATGTATCCGGCAATATGTGCAACGGCTTTAGCGGGGAAGGTAAAGTGTCGGACGGCGAGCTGAAGGTCAAATCGCTGGCGATGACCCGGATGCTGTGCCACGACGCCCAGCTCAATACCCTGGATGCGACGATCGACAAGATGCTGCGCGAGGGTGCGCAGGTCGATCTGACGGAAAACCAGTTGACGCTGGCGACCGCCGACCAGACGCTGGTCTATAAGCTCGCCGACCTGATGCACTAGCCGGCGTTGAGGTGCCGCTGACGCTGCCCCGCGACGGGGCCGCTGTTAGTAGCCGCAGCTGCCGCCCGCCAGCGCCTGCTCGCTGCAGCGTTTGCCGTTCGGCAGCGCGCACATGCCAATCGCCGAACCATCGAGCTGACGAGCCACCGATAACGAGCCGCCTATCATGGCGCAGTTGGCCTGACCGGCGTCGCTCATCGCCGCCCGCATTCCCGGCGTGACGTGCGCCGCCGTGGCCTGCTGAACGGGTTCACTACTGCACGCGGACAGCAACAGCGCCGCACATCCTACTAACATCGCAGCTCGCATTCTCTCTCCCCTCGGAAACGTCTTAAAAAAGCAAACCCCAGAATAATAGGCAGCGTGGCGGGCGGCGTCGAGAGGGGAAGTACGTTTTTATGCGCCTCATTAACATTTTCTAGCAAATTTTCGCCTAAAGCTTGATCTGCCTCGGCCATGTCGCCCGGCGCAGGTGGTTCCTCTCCCGGCAGGCAGCCATTTTCTCCGCGAACCACGCAAAATATTGATCTGGTCACGGGTACCCGGCGCATTGAGGACACAAATGCAAAAATGGCGGGGTCAGCGGTTTGCTAAACTACCCCTTATATAATTACAGGGCGCGTCGCGGTTTCACGCGTCCATTCTTTTGCGCAATGTAAGGGTGTCTTCATATGATTACGATTGATGGTAATGGCGCGGTCGCTTCCGTCGCGTTTCGCACCAGTGAAGTTATCGCCATCTACCCGATCACGCCCAGTTCAACGATGGCGGAACAGGCTGACGCCTGGGCCGGCAATGGGCTGAAAAACGTCTGGGGCGATGTTCCCCGCGTGGTCGAAATGCAGTCGGAGGCGGGCGCCATTGGCGCCGTACATGGCGCGCTGCAGACCGGCGCCCTCTCCACCTCCTTTACCTCATCGCAGGGCCTGCTGCTGATGATCCCCACCCTGTACAAACTGGCCGGCCAGCTGATGCCGTTTGTGCTGCACGTCGCCGCCCGCACTGTCGCTACCCATGCGTTGTCGATCTTCGGCGACCATTCCGATGTCATGGCCGTCCGCCAGACCGGGTGCGCCATGCTGTGCGCCAGCAGCGTCCAGGAAGCGCAGGATTTCGCGCTGATCTCGCATATCGCCACCCTGCAAAGCCGGGTGCCGTTTATTCATTTCTTTGATGGTTTCCGTACTTCGCACGAAATCAACAAAATCGCCCCGCTGGCGGATGACACTATTCGCGCCCTGCTGCCGCAGGATAAGATCGCTGAGCATCGCCAGCGCGCGCTCAATCCGGAACACCCGGTGATCCGCGGAACCTCGGCCAACCCCGACACTTACTTCCAGTCCCGGGAGGCCACCAATCCGTGGTACGACGCGGTGTATGACCATGTCGAGAAAGCGATGGACGATTTCGCTGCCGCCACCGGCCGTCAGTACAAACCGTTTGAGTTTTACGGCCACCCGCAGGCAGAGCGCGTGATCTTCATTATGGGCTCGGCCATCGGCACCTGCGAAGAGGTGGTCGATGAGTTGCTGAGTCGCGGCGAGAAAGTCGGCGTGCTAAAAGTCCGCCTCTATCGCCCGTTCTCCGCCGCCCACCTGCTGGCGGCGCTGCCGGAAAGCGCCCGCGCGGTTGCCGTACTGGATCGCACCAAAGAACCCGGCGCGCTTGCCGAACCGCTTTACCTCGACGTGATGACCGCCCTGGCGGAAGCCTTTAACCGCGGCGAGCGCGAGACGCTACCGCGCACTATCGGCGGCCGCTACGGTCTCTCCTCCAAGGAGTTTGGTCCGGAATGCGTGCTGGCGATATTCAGTGAACTGCAGGCCGCCCAGCCGAAGCCGCGCTTTACCGTCGGGATCTATGATGACGTGACCAACCTGTCGCTGCCGCTGGGCGAAAATACCCTGCCGGCAGAGGCCAAGCTCGAGGCCCTGTTCTACGGCCTCGGCAGCGACGGCAGCGTGTCAGCCACCAAAAACAACATCAAAATCATCGGCAACTCGACCCCATGGTTCTCCCAGGGCTATTTTGTCTATGACTCGAAGAAAGCGGGCGGCCTCACCGTCTCGCATCTGCGGGTCAGCGAAAAACCGATTCGTTCATCGTATCTGATTTCGCAGGCTGATTTCGTCGGCTGCCACCAGCTGCAGTTTATCGATAAATACCAGATGGCCGAGCGGCTGAAGCCCGGCGGCATTTTCCTGCTCAACACGCCGTACAGCGCCGATGAGGTCTGGTCCCGCCTGCCCCAGGAAGTCCAGGCCACCCTGAATCAGAAAAAAGCGCGTTTTTACGTGGTCAACGCGGCAAAGATCGCCCGCGAATGCAGCCTCGGGGCGCGCATTAATACCGTGATGCAGATGGCCTTTTTCCATTTAACCCAGATCCTGCCGGGTGATAGCGCGCTGGCGGAACTGCAGGCAGCCATCGCCAAAAGCTACAGCAGCAAAGGTCAGGAGCTGGTGGAGCGCAACTGGCAGGCGCTGGCCCTGGCCCGTGAATCACTGGCGGAAGTACCGCTCCAGCCGGTGAACGCCAGCAGTCCGAACCGCCCGCCGGTGGTCTCCGACGCCGCGCCGGATTTCGTCAAAACGGTTACCGCCGCGATGCTGGCCGGCCTCGGCGATGCGCTGCCGGTCTCTGCCCTGCCGCCGGACGGCACCTGGCCCATGGGCACCACCCGCTGGGAGAAACGCAACATCGCCGAAGAGATCCCCATCTGGAAGGAAGCGCTGTGTACTCAATGCAACCACTGCGTCGCCGCCTGCCCGCACTCGGCGATCCGCGCCAAAGTGGTCGCCCCGGAAGAGATGGAGAACGCCCCTGCCAGCCTGCATTCGCTGGATGTGAAATCCCGCGATATGCGCGGGCAGAAATACGTTCTGCAGGTCGCCCCGGAAGACTGCACCGGCTGCAACCTGTGCGTCGAAGTGTGTCCGGCGAAAGACCGCCAGAACCCGGAGATCAAGGCCATCAATATGATGTCCCGCCTGGAGCATGTGGAAGAGGAGAAGGTCAATTACGAGTACTTCCTCAACCTGCCGGAAATCGACCGCAGCAAACTGGAGCGCATTGATATTCGCACCTCACAGCTGATCAGCCCGCTGTTTGAATACTCCGGCGCCTGCTCGGGCTGTGGCGAAACGCCGTATATCAAACTGCTGACCCAGCTGTACGGCGACCGAATGCTGATTGCCAACGCCACCGGCTGCTCCTCCATTTACGGCGGCAACCTGCCCTCGACACCGTACACTACCGACGCCAACGGCCGCGGCCCGGCGTGGGCCAACTCGCTGTTTGAGGATAACGCCGAATTCGGGCTCGGCTTCCGCTTGACCGTCGACCAGCATCGCCAGCGCGTGTTGCGCCTGCTGAGCGAATTCGCCGACAAGCTGCCGGCAGAGCTGAACGCGGCGCTGCACGCCGAGGCGACGCCGGAAGTTCGCCGCGAACAGGTGGCGGCCCTGCGTCAGGCGCTGGCCGGCGTGGCGGGAGCTGAAGAGCTGCTGACCGATGCCGACGCGCTGGTGGAGAAATCCGTCTGGCTGATCGGCGGCGACGGCTGGGCTTACGATATCGGCTTCGGCGGCCTGGACCATGTACTGAGCCTGACGGAAAACGTCAATATTCTGGTGCTGGACACCCAGTGTTACTCCAACACCGGCGGGCAGGCGTCAAAAGCCACCCCGCTGGGAGCAGTGACTAAGTTTGGCGAGCATGGCAAACGCAAGGCGCGTAAAGATCTGGGCGTCAGCATGATGATGTACGGTCATGTTTATGTGGCGCAAATTTCGCTGGGCGCGCAGCTGAACCAGACGGTAAAAGCGATTCAGGAAGCGGAAGCCTATCCGGGGCCATCGCTGATCATCGCCTATAGCCCTTGCGAAGAGCATGGCTACGATCTGGCGCTCAGCCACGACCAGATGCGTCAGCTGACCGCCACCGGCTTCTGGCCGCTCTACCGCTTCGACCCGCGTCGGGCGGAAGAAGGCAAGATCCCGCTGGCGCTGGACTCCCGCCCGCCGTCAGACGCCCTGGCTGAGACGCTGCTCAATGAGCAACGCTTCCGTCGCCTGAACGCCCAGCAGCCGGAAGTGGCGGAGCAACTGTGGAAAGACGCCGCCGCCGATCTGCAGAAGCGCTATGACTTCCTCGCCCAGCTGGCTGGCAAAGCGGAGAAATCGCCAAGCGAAGGTTAACCGCCCCGTCACCTTTGTCCATAAAAAAAGCCCGAACACAACGTTCGGGCTTGTCGTTTTACCGATAAACAACATCATTCCGCAGAATGAGACGGCAACAATAAATTATTGGCATGACAATAAAGGCATATAACGCGCAAATAATACGTGATTAGCCCGGGCATGTATAATTTTTATTTTGTATATTATCTATAAATGCATTCAGCATAATTATCACCATTTCATTGGTATTATTTATTTTAGATTTTACTTATATCGTAACAATTGAGTCTTACCGGATCTCAGACCGCTCCTTTAGCATGAGTTCACTTCCCACCCGGAAGTTAAAACATAAAAACAGTTAAAGGAATTTCTTCATGAAAAGAAAAGTACTGGCCCTCGTTATTCCGGCTTTATTAGCCGCCGGTGCCGCGCATGCGGCGGAAATTTATAATAAAGACGGGAATAAATTAGATCTCTATGGCAAGGTAGATGGTCTGCATTATTTCTCCAGCGACTCGAAAAAAGACGGCGATCAAACTTATTTACGTTTTGGCTTTAAAGGCGAAACCCAGATCAACGATATGCTTACCGGCTATGGCCAGTGGGAATATAACGTTCAGGCCAACAACACCGAGACCTCCAGCGATCAGGCGTGGACCCGTCTGGCATTCGCCGGTATCAAAGTGGGCGATTACGGCTCCTTCGACTACGGTCGTAACTACGGCGTGCTGTACGACGTTGAAGGCTGGACCGATATGCTGCCGGAGTTCGGCGGCGACTCCTACACCTATGCGGATAACTTTATGGCAGGCCGCGCCAACGGCGTCGCAACCTACCGCAACAGCGATTTCTTCGGTCTGGTGGAGGGTCTGAACTTCGCCCTGCAGTATCAGGGCAAAAACGAAGGCCAGAACGCGCAGGATATCAACGTCGGCACCAATAACCGCAGCAGCGACAGCGATGTTCGCTTCGACAATGGCGATGGTTTCGGCCTCTCCACTTCCTACGACTTCGGCATGGGCATCAGCGCGGCGGCAGCTTACACCTCGTCTGACCGTACTAACGATCAGATGACCCAGACCAACGCGCGCGGCGATAAAGCGGAAGCATGGACCGCCGGCCTGAAGTACGACGCCAACGATATCTACCTGGCGGCCATGTACTCTGAAACCCGCAATATGACCCCGTACGGCAATGACGGCGTGGCCAATAAAACGCAAAACTTCGAAGTCACCGCGCAGTATCAGTTCGACTTCGGCCTGCGTCCGGCCATCTCCTACCTGCAGTCCAAAGGCAAAGATCTGTACAATAACGGCCGCTATGCCGATAAAGATCTGGTCAAATATATGGACGTTGGCGCGACCTATTACTTCAACCGTAATATGTCCACCTATGTTGATTACAAAATCAACCTGCTGGATGGTAACGACAAATTCTACGAAGACAACGGTATCTCTACCGATAACATCGTCGCCCTGGGCCTGGTTTACCAGTTCTGATGCGCCTGCCCGCCGGTTCCGGCGGGCTTTCCCCCTCCCGCCTCGCTGCAGATAAAACAAAACGCTATATCTCGCGGACTAAAATAGCCGTCCGTTTAATGATATAGTCATGGCCTGTCAGTGCTTGCCCGAGGACGTCCATCATGCACCACCATCCGGTAAAATCTTCCCGAATTATCTCCGTCGCCTACGATGACGCCTCCGCCACACTGGAAATCTATTTCTATCACCAGCCGCCATTACAATATACCGGGGTCCCACCGCGTATTTTTCATGATTTTTTACAGGTGGTGTCAAAAGGCCGGTATTATGATGGGGTGATCAAAGGAAAATTTCCCGAACGCAAGCTACGTTAATGTCAAAGTGTGACTGCGGTCATGATACAAAACGTGCCCTAATACCGTACAATATGAAGGGATACTAAAACAGGAGGTTTTATGAGCAGAATGATTCTTGTCCCTATCGATATCTCTGATAAAGAATTTACTGAACGCATTATCAGTCACGTTGAATCGGAAGCGCGGATTGACGACGCCGAGGTGCATTTCCTCACCGTGATCCCTTCTCTGCCCTATTATGCCTCACTGGGAATGGCCTATACCGCTGAGCTTCCCGGCATGGACGAGCTGCGTGAGGGTTCTGAAACGCAATTGAAAGAGATCGCGAAGCAGTTCTCCATCCCGGAAGACCGGATGCATTTTCACGTCGCGGAAGGATCGCCAAAAGATAAAATCCTTGCGCTGGCCAAGTCGCTGCCAGCCGACCTGGTGATCATCGCTTCGCACCGGCCGGATATCACAACTTATCTGCTGGGCTCCAACGCCGCCGCGGTGGTTCGTCACGCCGAGTGCTCGGTACTGGTGGTCCGCTAACGCCGCAGCCCGCCGCCCGGCGGGCTTTTTATTTCCGCATCAGCCGCCCCCGCCTGGATGCTCGCTGCCGAAAGTGCCGGAAAGATGCTGACATTCCGCCCCTGAATCCGTACCATACACGCCACGGTTGCCTGTCAAACCTCAATAATTGCTACGCGCCAGCGCCACGTTGTTCAGCGGCTGGCAGAATGCGTGCTCTTCTGATGCCACACTATGAATTGAGCCACTATTACATGCTGCAAAACCAAGAAATCAGTAAAAAAGAAAAGTACAACATCGATAAGCTGCAGAAACGTCTGCGCCGCAACGTCGGTGAGGCGATTGCCGACTTCAATATGATTGAAGAGGGCGACCGCATTATGGTTTGTCTTTCAGGCGGCAAGGACAGCTATACCATGCTGGAGATCCTGCGCAATCTGCAGAAAAGCGCGCCCATCTCCTTCTCGCTGGTGGCGGTGAACCTCGATCAGAAGCAGCCAGGGTTCCCGGAGCATATTCTGCCGGCGTATCTGGAGCAGCTGGGGGTTGAATACAAGATTGTCGAAGAGAACACCTACGGCATCGTCAAAGAGAAGATCCCGGAAGGAAAAAC
>ERZ831601.1548-NODE-1548-length-16657-cov-3.198711_pt1 | contig 16657 bp, 11 predicted proteins | sample MGYA00519578_ERZ831601 | MGnify/ENA primary metagenome ERZ831601 (study PRJEB31850, sample SAMEA3708717) | human gut metagenome | biome: human gut; feature: human-associated habitat; material: faeces | place: China | collected 2014 ... | reverse complement strand
TCAGCTGTCCATATCTTTCCGGTACGGCGCCCTCTATCGGGCAGACCACTGCCAGCATTCGTTTCACCTCTTTTCCTTTCTGCCTTTCAGGTTACAGTTACACCCTTTTACTACCTGTTTCTTATTACAAATTTTCATTATACATTATCACTGACTTCCTCCAGTTCCCGATAAGCTGACTGTATCCGCTCATAGAGCTGTCCCGGCAGTTCCTGACACTCTGTTTCCAGGCCTTCTTTCGTGTACTTATTTTTGCAGCCGAAATAGATTTCATGAAGCGGTACCGAGCCGTAGTGATCTGCGCCCCGCATGGTCAATCAGATTGGAAATATCCCGTCCGGGGTCAAGATTTTCCCGTATTTTAGAAGAACTGACATCATCTAATTCACTGCCCAGCTCCAGTTTTATTGTGTCCTCATACAGGTTTTGTTTAATCAGCAGATTCTCTGACTGCTTCCACAATACCCTTATGCCCTGATGAAAACGGGTCAAATGTTCCCGGAAAAAATGCCACTTTCGGTATCTGGGGTATTTCAAACCTGCCATACGCAAATTCATATGCCGTAATAAACCGGTACAGGTAACTGAGTGCCGATGCCCGGTTATAAAATGCCAGTGCCGCCTTTGACTGCTCTCCCACTGCACTCATCAGATGTTTTGCAATATAGGAAAAATAGGCGCATTTTTCATCAAGTGACAGCTTTTCACTGCCAAACAACTCATGTCCGATAATATTGAGTGCTTCAATACTGATAGATTCCTTAAAATGCACCAGGCCTTTCATCAGATATCCAAGCAGTACTTTTTTACGCTGTTCATATGCCTCCGGTGCTTTATCACGCCCCCGGTAGCTGGCGTAATTTTCCAAAATCGTTCCAATCGTATGCAGGATGTATACTGCCGCTTTTACATTCACTCCGTTTACCATTTTATAAAAGCTATCCTCTATCAGTTCATCAAGCTCCTGCGGATATTGTTCAATCACCACCTGTTCCATCATCGCAATATTAATCCGTTTCATGGTTGCACCCGCCGCTACTTTCAAATCGTCAAGAAACATTTTAGAAAGCAGTTCTGCTTTACTGCATCAGACGGTTCTTCTGTAAAATTACACGGAAACATCACATGACGGCACCATTCATAAACCGCCTGCAGCAGTTCTTTACCTGTCATGTGAATTTCACTGCAAAGCTCCTTTTCACAGTATTGCATCAGCCTCCGGCAGCTTACCTGTTCCGAACGGATTAAAAGTGCATCATATGCTTCTTCTAAACGACAGCCTGCAAGAACCGATAAAATTTCTTCCTTTGTCATCTGCACCTGATTTAAAAAATCATTTTCGGTAAGCATTTGTATGCATTTATCCTTAAATTCCAAGTAATCTGCCTTCATCTGAATTCTCCCTGTGTATTTTATGATTTTCGACGATTTCCGGTTTTTAAAAGTCTTTTTTAGAAAATACCCTCGTCAAGCATGGCTTCCGCAACTTTTAAAAATCCTGCAATATTCGCGCCTGCAATGAGGTTTCCGTCCATGCCGTATTTCTTTGCCGCACTGTCGATGTTGTTAAAAATATTTTTCATAATCTTTTTTAACTTTTCATCAACCTCTTCTTCCGTCCATGAAAGCTTCATGGCATTCTGGCTCATTTCAAGGGCAGATACGGCAACACCGCCTGCATTGACTGCCTTTGACGGTGCAATCATAAATCCTGCTTTTTGCAGTTCTTCAACGGCTTCTGCTTTGGTCGGCATGTTGGCAACTTCGATTAAAAGCTTTGATGTCCCCTCCTCTATCATGCGCTTTGCATCTTCCAATCCGATTTCATTCTGTGTTGCACAAGGCATATACACATCTGCCTTTACACGTCCCCACGGTTTCTCGCCGGCATGGAATTCCACACCGAATCTGTCGGCATAATCTTCACAACGGTCACGCAGGGAACCTCTCATTTCTACCATATAATCCACTTTTCCCCCACTGATGCCGTCTTTATCATAAATGTATCCGTCCGGTCCTGAAATAGAAACGACTTTTGCGCCCAGTTCATTTAATTTCTTTGCAACACCCCATGACACATTGCCGAAGCCCGATAATGCAAATGTTGTACCGGCAAGCTTCTTTCCGATAGATTCAAATAATTCTTCCGTAAAGTAAACAGCGCCATAACCGGTTGCTTCATTTCTCCCAAGACTGCCGCCGTAAGGAATGCCCTTGCCGGATAACGCACCGTTTTTATAACCGCCGACAATTCTTTTATACATACCGAACATATAACCGATTTCTTTGGAACCGCAGCCGATGTCGCCTGCTGGACAGTCCGTATCCGGTCCGATGTATCTGTAAAGCTCTGTCATAAAGGACTGACAGAACCGCATAATCTCGCCGTCTGATTTCCCCTTTGGATTGAAATCACTGCCGCCCTTGCCGCCGCCGATTGGCAGTCCTGTCAGTGAATTTTTAAAAGTCTGTTCAAAACCTAAAAATTTGATAATACTCTGATTGACACTGGGATGAAGTCTGATTCCGCCCTTGTACGGACCGATTGCACTGTTAAACTGTGCGCGGAAGCCTCTGTTTACCTGAACCTTTCCTGCATCGTCCACCCACGGTACGCGGAATGAAACGATTCGTTCCGGCTCACACATACGCTCTAAAATTGCATTTTTTTCATAACGGTCATCCGCTTCTACAACCGGTCTTAAAGATTCCAATACTTCTGTCACTGCCTGGATAAACTCCGGCTCATTACTGTTTTTTTCAGATACTTCCTTGATTACTTCATCTACATATGCCATCAGACATTACCTCCGAAACCTAAATTTTTTTAATTCTGCACGATGCCCGTCGGCAACCCCGTGTTTTTACAAAATGAAGAAGCCGTTTCCGAAAACACTGCGTATGTTAGACTTGTCAAAAAAAGAAGTCAATAACCTTTTCTTTGTTTGTTCGATAATTTTTTCTTTTTAAATTTTTCCTTAATTTGTGAAAGGTTTGGAAACTCAAATTTAATGAAAATAAATCCATGTTTGTGAACATCCGGCACATCCCCCGTATTTGGTTAAGTTTTCTAAAGTTTATCTTCTTTGTTTTCTTTACTTTCTGCCGGTTATTGTTTAATAAAATTAAGGGAATTTATGGGCGGTTTTGCGCGTTTTTTCTGTATCAATAAGACAATCTTAAAATCCGAACCGGATTTTTGAAATTTTTGAAAAAAAGGATTGCATTTTAAAAAGCGCTGATGTATTATCATTACATCGACATGTAGTATTCAATACTACATGTGATTATTTTAAATACCAGTGCATATAATATTTTATAATGTATATGTCAAAACATAAAAATATCAGGACATGCCGAACACGAAAAATCCAATAAAATAATGGAAATGCAGTGTACTCGGAGATTGGAGGAAATTATGAAACATTTTAAATTAAAAGACCCCGGAAGTGCCATTACTCATTTTATCGGTATGATGATGGCAATGTTTGCCGCAACACCGCTGATTCTGCGTGCCATGCGCGCTCCGGATACCGTTCATGTCATTTCTTTAAGTATTTTTATTGTGAGCATGATTCTGCTGTATGCGGCAAGCACAACTTATCACACTTTTGATTTGTCTGAACGCACGAATAAAATTTTAAAGAAACTCGACCACTGCATGATTTTTGTACTGATTGCCGGTTCTTATACGCCAATCTGCCTGATTGTCCTGCATGGCCGCACAGGGCTTATGCTGCTGGCACTGGTCTGGAGCATTGCGATTCTCGGCATTATTTTTAAGCTTTGCTGGGTTACATGTCCGAAATGGGTTTCTTCTGTGTTATACATTGCCATGGGCTGGGTCTGTGTCCTTGCATTTACACAGATTTTAAATTCCCTGCCTGCTGCCGCATTTAACTGGCTGCTTGCGGGCGGTATTATTTATACGGTAGGCGGTATTATTTACGCATTAAAGCTTCCGATTTTTAACGCACATCACAAATACTTCGGTTCACACGAAATTTTTCATCTGTTTGTTATGGCAGGCAGCATCTGCCATTTTATTATGATGTTTGAATATGTTGCGGTTCTTCCGCTGGCTTAAGACAAAAAAGAATGATATACGTTTTTTGAGAATTCTCATAATTTCCGTATATCATTCTTTTTATTTTATTCCGCTGTTTATCTGAATTTTATTTCAGCTTTAAACCTCTACATGTCCGTTTACAACATTCCATGTTCCATACTGGTTATCTGCCGGTCCATTGTACGTCAAATCCAATGCACCGTTTCTGATATACCACCAGCCATACTCATTTAATGCAAGACCTGTATAGTTCCAGTCTAAAGCTCCATTGGTCATATACCACCAGCCGTATTCATTTAACGCCATGCCGGTATATGTAAAGTCTAACACGCCGTTGGTCATATACCACCAGCCGTACTCATTAGCTGCCATTCCGGTATATGTAAAGTCCAATACGCCATTGGTCATGTACCACCAGCCGTACTCATTGGCTGCCATTCCGGTATATGCAAGGTCTAACGCACCATTGGTCATATACCACCAGCCATACTCATTTAATGCCATTCCGGTATATGTAAGGTCTAATGCACCATTCGTTATATACCACCAGCCGTACTCATTTAATGCCATTCCGGTGTATCCAAAATCTATCATACCATTTCTGACATACCACCAGCCATACTCGTTGGCTGCCATTCCGGTATAACTGTAATCTATCACACCATTAGTCATATACCACCAGCCATAATCGTTATATGCAAGTCCTGTATATGTAAAGTCTACTGTTCCGTTGGTAATTTTCCACCAGCCGTATTCATTTGCTGCCAGTCCTGCATAACTGTAATCAACTGCATCGTTTACATAATACCGCCATACACCATCTGCATCGAAAACCAGTCCATTGCGGCCGGCCGGCTGCGGGGTATCTTCAACATGAAGCTTTACTGCGCCGAACTTCTTATTACCGTCTGCATCTGTGTTGTATACACAGGCAAGCAGTGCGCCGTCGTCTGTTTCAAAGAAGTCATATAAGCCATACTGTTCATTTGTCATTAAGACATTGCCATTGTGGTCGCAAATCATATATGCCTTATAATCATCTTCAATGGATTTACGCATATATACCAGTAAATAATCCTTCGTTCCGTCTATATCTGCATATCCCTGATAATCGGAAATTATTTTATTCCCCTGTGCATTATACAGGTCTGTTGTATAAGCACCTGCTGCATTTCTGTTTACCCCGCCGATATAGGCTTCTGATGTATGTCTGCGATTATTTGGGATTTTTCCCTTTTCCTGATAAATGTCACTATATACTCCCGTAAGATTACCATTTTTATCTAACAGGCTATATGTTCCGTCTGTATTCTGTATCCGGAATACATACTTCTCATTTGCATAATACATTCTATACGTGGACTTGCAGGCAATATCTGCACCGTCCGTAAATGCCGTCTGTTCATACTGCTCATTATACATTCCCGCAAGTCTGACATCAACATTTACCGTGTCACCCTCTGTATAAGTTCTCTGCTGTGTTAAAAGATAACCCTCTGCCGTATTGACTGCACCGACACGATTTCCCTTTAACTCTGTCGGATTCTGATATCCGTTTGCACCGTCATAGCCAAAAACTGTTCCGCTGTTATCATTGTCCAAGTCTAAAACATTAATGACAACATCTTCATTCATTGTATAATACAATCCGCTGATATTGGTATAGCCTTTCTGTGTACCAAGTCTTTGAATCTCATCCTGTACATTCATCGAAAAGCTTCCGTCCCGCTTATACCGTCTGTCTGCCGGTTCATCTGCGTGTTTTTCATATCCTGCGCTTCTGTCTGTTTTTTCTTTCCTCTGCTTGCCATTTTTATTCCTCTGCGTTTTTACATTTCTTTCATTTTTCTTAAACTGCTTTTATGCGTTGACCCTACATTTCATATTCCTTTGCATACAGCGCCGCAAACTGCACACCCAGTATGATAAAGAACAGCGGCGCAACCGTCACAATACTGTCATTTGCGACACTGTAGACCGCAAATGCCGCCGCCGCACAAAATGTCCAGCACGCGGTCGCATCCGCTAATTTCACGCTGTCCATGTTTGCTGGCTTTGAACTTCGCATAAAGCGCACAAACCGCCCAATCCCGATGAGAAATACCGCAAGCACGGCACAAAGCCCCACAATTCCTGTGTTCACCGCTGTCTGTAAGTATGCGTTGTGCGGCTTGTCAATTACGGTTGTATGCGTACCGTGGGTGTTTAAAAGTCCCACATAATCATTTTGCGGAAAATACATTGCAAAATTTCCTGCACCACGTCCGATAATCACGGTATGCGTCAACAACGGAAGCGTATTGACCCACGCATAGCCACGCCCCGTAAAGAGTGGATACAGCGCCTCTCCAAACCGCTTATTTAACGTAACGGACTCTGACAGCGCGCCGTTTTGTCCAATGCCGTAAAAAATATCATCCTGTAAGTAAAAATCCGCCGGTTCATCATAGCCCAAGTCATAATAAACCGTATTCTGACTGTACGTTACCGATACCGCTGCAAAACGGGAATCTGAAAAAGTGATCCTGTTTCCGTCATTTATTACTTCCAGCGGCTCACCCGCCTTGTTGTAAAATTCAAGCGTTCCGTCATTGCATACGGTAATAAGCGTTTCGTTTTCACCCTTTAACGTCAGCTCATTGCCTTCAAGCCGGATATCCTTTAATCTGAAAATACCGGCTGTACCCGATGATTTTGTCTGTGCATCCGATGCCCCTTGTGTATCCGCCGCATTTTCTTTATCTGCCGTGCTTTCTGCTTTCTGAACATTTGCCGTACTTTCATTGGTTATTGCATTTTTACCGATAGACATCAGTTTCCCGCCGCTTACCGCATTACACAGCACAAAGATAACCACTGCAACAAGAATCAATGCCAAAAGCTTTTTTATCTGTCCTGCCAGCCCTCTGCCTTCCATGGCACATAAAAAAATCAGTTCTGCAAATGCCAGATAAAAAGAGGCCGTCGATTTTGCCGCAGTCACACTGAATAACAGACCACAGACTAACAGAATATACCCGGCTGTTTTCCACCGTTTTTCCGATACCAGCAGCTTTTTAAACGCATACGGAAGCAGCAGAAGACAAAAGCCGCCAAAATAATTTGGATTGTAGAATGTAAGTGATACATAACTTTTATAATTATCCGTATTTATATTATCAATAAGCTGTGCGTATTTAGACGGTGCAATCAGACTTTTTACAAACGGCAGTTTTAAAACCGGTTCGTAAAAAAATTCAACTGCTGTAAGAACAATCGTTACCACGCATAAAACCAGCATTGCTTTTTCAAAAATACGCATTGTTTCTTCATAACAAAAATAATTCATTGCCCCGAAAAACAAAATACCGTATCCTATCAGCACAAAAACACCCTCGCCCTCTGACGGTGAGCCCGACAGCGCCAGCCCTTTATTTTTTGAAAATAAAAAAGACAACAGCACTGCCGCCGTATAAACGGAAAAACAAATCCATATTTTCCGGTTTTGCCTGTCACGGACCGGTGTCTGCGTAAGCACCGTATCCGGGAAAATATTTTCACCAATCATAATGCAGGCCATGACAATCGCCGCCAGCACTACCAGGACTTCCCTGTAATACAAAAAGAAATCAAACACATATCCATTGTAATTTTCAAAGACATCTGCCTGCGCATCTGTCAGTTTCCAGATTCTTAAATACGAAATCCACGGAATCACCATTGCAAATACCGCAATCATCCACGCGAATACACGCTTGTACCCCGGTACACTTTTATTTTTCATTATGCTTTCTCCTTTAAGTTTCTTATTGATTTATTATCCATGTTCCTTTTCTTTTCGTTTTATTATACCCGCCCGCAATCCCCTTTTACAAGTCCCACGCTGCATATTCCGTCTGTCTTTTTACAAATCTGCTTTCTCGTACAGGCAGCGTAACAAAAGGAGGCTTCCGACTGTTATGTCTGAAGCCTCCCACAATCTATAATACAAGCGCCCGCGTACCTTTATCTACCCACTTAAATTCCATTCCTGCCGTATGGCTGATTTTATTGCTTTGCTTTTTGTGTGAATTTTAAAGGCGCTTTATTTTCTTATCCTTTGCATACTAGTCTTCAAAATACGCCGCCGGGTCTACTGGTTCGCCGTCCTTTGTCAGCATAAAATACAGATTCGGGCCTTCTTCTACATAATATGCTGTCGGGTCGGATATTGTTCCCAAAAGCTGTCCTGCCACAACCGTGTCGCCTTTTTTTACCACCACATTATCTATCAGTCCATACGTTGTCACATAACCGTCACCGATTGCTACTGCCACGGTATTTCCCGTTTCTTCACTGTAAGTTACGGATTCCACAACGCCGTCTGCTGCCACACCGACATTAGTTCCCGCTTCTGCCGCAATGTTTACTGCCGGATTACATTTATACATTCCAAGTGTTTTAAAATAAATGGTCGTATCCATGCTGTATTTTAAAACAATATCGCCGGTTACTGGCCACATCAGCGTATCACTTTCATCAAAAGAGTACGCCGCAGCCGGATTTGCCTTGGCAGAAGTCTTTGCCGCCTGCGCTTCCTGTGATTCCTGCGATTCCTCTGCCGTGTCTGTTCCTTGTGCTTCCTTACCGGTTGTGATATTTTCCTGCGCAGCCGAAAGTCCTTCTGCCTTTGCACCGGCATTGGCAGCTTCCGCATCATCACTGCCGTCTGTCTTTTCCGGAACCTGTAAAATGTCAGAATATTCCTGTGTTACATCTTCTGTCCGAAGTGCTACATTATTCTGTCCCGATTCATTTAAGTTGACGATATTTTCCTGATTTTCTTTTCGTCCGGAATTGACCGCCACCGAATAAATTCCGTATCCAAGTGTCAGAATAATAGCAAATGATATAATTGTGCCAAAGACTTTTTCTTTATTCAGTTTGAATCCACTGTCTTTCATATGAACCTCCATTCCTTTTTCCGCCAGATATCTGACTGACCTTTGATGTTAATATGATTGCCAGTTTTCATCAAACTATACGTCTGATTACTGTGAAACAATGGTAATTCCACTGTAAAATGCCTTTAAAATCTGCTCGTAAGAACTGCCCTGTTTTGCCATAAAATCTGCGGTATAAAGGCTTACACCCATACCATCACCTAAGCCTTTTGTCGTAATTTTAATCTTGCCGTTACTGTTTTCAATCGTCATTGCCGCAGACGATAAACCCATAATTTTTGCAAATTCCGTTCCGCTCATAATGACATTACCTGCCTGTATTTTGGTCACATAACCGCTGTCGGTTTTCGACACAATCTGAATATCCTGAAACGGCGCTTCTTCGTGCAGCCCTGCCTGCTCATAGCCGCTTTTTATATTTTTGACAAAGTCTTTATACGTAAATGTTTCTACCCTTAAATAATCTGTGCTTTTAATATCCTCCGGGCAGTCCACCGCCGCAAGATACGCATATTTTTCTTCTGAAATCTCACTCCCGGACAACGTCTTTCCGGCGCTGACTGCTGTATATTTTGCCTCAATATATGCATTCTGATACATCAAAACACTGCTGCCGGTTGATGCCACACAGTCTGCAATCAACGCATAATTACTTTCATAATTTTCCTGCCATGATGCCTTCATCTGCTTTTCGGTGAAAAATTCCAGACCAAGGCTTGTACTGTCCGCCTGCATCGCCGCTCCCATCACCCGGTAAATATCGGTACGCACCATGACACTTTCCGCTTTTAATACTTCAATTTCCTGCGATTTGTCAAACCGTGCCGCAAGCACCATCACAATAAACTGATTCAAATCCACCGCCTGCGTGGCATTTTTATACTGAATAATGACTTTCCTGCCCTGTATTACGCTTTCCGACACATTCTGCTCAATTCTGCCTGTCACGGTGGCTGTTACGGCATACGGCACAAGCAGGTCTATGAGAATCACTGCTGTCAGTACGGCGGCTTTATTTCTTAAAAAAATTCTTGTCCGGTTCATCGCGTTTTCCATCTCTTTCCGTAAACCTTTTAAGGTCTGCTATAACAGTTTATGAAAGAAATCAAAAAAAATGTACAGACAGCCGGGAAAGATTTACTTTTCCGGACTGCCTGCACAATTCCGTTTATAATCATTTTTATATTCGGTCACAGACCTGCATGATTTATCAACACTTCCATTTAGTTCATCGGAACGTGGACTTTCTTTAACTTCCAGATATCAGATACATATTCTTCAATCGTTCTATCGGATGAGAACTTACCTGCATTGGCAACATTTAACATCACGGATTTCGCCCAGCCTGCGCTGTTCTTATAACGGGCATCAATCTGTTTCTGTGCTTCTGCATAAGAACGGAAATCCTTTAAGATAAAGTACGTATCTGCACGTCTTCCGCCCTGGTTACTCAGCAGTGAATTGTAAATATCACGGAACATCTCAGGGTCTTCCGGTGAATATTTACCATTAATCAGCTCTGTTAAAATCTCACGGACCGCCTGATCATTGTTAAAGATTTCCATCGGGTCATAGCCGCCTTCATTCTCATAGCGGATAACTTCATCTGAACTCAGACCAAAAATCACTGCATTTTCAATGCCGACTTCCTGAACGATTTCAACATTGGCACCGTCCATTGTTCCGAGTGTCATCGCACCGTTTAACATAAACTTCATGTTACCCGTACCGGAAGCCTCCTTAGAAGCCGTTGAAATCTGCTCGCTGACATCGGCTGCCGCAAAGATGATTTCACCGTTGGATACACGGTAGTTTTCAATAAATACAACCTTAATCTTTCCGTTGATGGAAGCATCGTTGTTAATCACATCTGCCACATTGTTAATCAGCTTAATCGTAAGCTTCGCAATCCTGTATCCGGCGGCTGCCTTTGCGCCGAAAATAAATGTTCTCGGTGTCATATCCATATCCGGATTTTTCTTTAATTCATTATACAGATACATTACATGCAGAATATTCAGCAGCTGGCGCTTGTATTCATGCAGACGCTTTACCTGTACGTCAAAGATGGAATCCGGGTCTACATCAATGCCGTTATGCTCTTTGATATATTTTGCCAGACGTACCTTGTTCTTTCTCTTAATCTGCATAAATTCCTGCTGTGCCTTTTCATCATCCACATACGGAAGCAGCTTCTTTAACTGCGGCAGGTCTGTTACCCATGCATCGCCAATCTTATCCGTAATCCATGCGGATAACAGCGGATTGCCGTGTAAGAGAAATCTTCTCTGTGTAATACCGTTGGTCTTATTGTTAAACTTCTGTGGCATCATTTCATAGAAATCCTTTAATTCCTGCTTTTCAAGAATCTCTGTATGGAGCTTTGCAACACCGTTTACAGAGTAGCCTGCGCAGATTGCAAGATGTGCCATTTTGACCTGTCCGTCATAAATGATTGCCATCTTGCGGATTTTTTCCTGGTCGCCCGGATATTTTGCCTTGATTTCTTCAACAAATCTTCTGTTGATTTCTTCAACAATCTGATAAATTCTAGGAAGCAGTCTTGAGAACAGCTCTAACGGCCATTTTTCAAGCGCTTCTGACATAATCGTATGGTTGGTATATGCAACGGTCTTTGTCGTTACGTCCCATGCTTCGTCCCACTCTAAGCCTTCTTCATCCATAAGGATACGCATCAGTTCCGCAACCGCAACGGTCGGGTGGGTATCATTTAACTGGAATGTAACTTTTTCATAAAGCTTTCTGCAGTCGTCATGGTGCTTCTTATACTGGTCTACCGCTCTCTGTACGCTGGCTGACACGAAGAAATACTGCTGTTTTAAACGCAGTTCCTTACCTGCATAATGGTTATCATTCGGATAAAGCACTTCGACAATATTCTTTGCAAGGTTTTCTTCCTCAATCGCCTTCTGGTAATCACCCTTATCAAAAGAGTTCAGATTAAAGGTATTGACCGGCTCTGCATCCCAGATTCTTAATGTATTCACGGTATTGTTGCCGTAGCCGACTACCGGAAGGTCATACGGTACTGCAATGACAGAACGGTAATCTTCCTGTATAAACATATCTCTGCCGGTCTTTTCATCACGGTAAGAACGTACATAGCCGCCGAATTTTACTTCATAACGATATTCGTCACGCTTAATTTCAAACGGATTACCGTCTTTTAACCAGTTATCCGGTACTTCAATCTGATAGCCGTCCTTAATCTCCTGCTTAAACATACCGTATCTGTAACGGATGCCACAGCCGTATGCCGGATATTCCAGTGTTGCCAAAGAATCCAAAAAGCACGCTGCAAGACGTCCCAGACCGCCGTTACCAAGTGCTGCATCCGGTTCTTGATCTTCAATCACATTAATATCAATACCAAGCTCTGCAAGCACTTCTTTAATCTCATCGTATGCCATAAGGTTAATCATATTGTTGCCGAGCGCACGGCCCATCAGAAATTCCATAGACATATAGCAGACAATTTTAACGTCCTGCTTTTCATATTCCTTGTGGGTTGCAATCCATTTATCAATGATAATATTCTTCACAGAATACGCAACTGCCTGAAACTTCTGCTGATCATCACATTCATCAATATTCTTACGATACAGAAGCTTACAATTATCCTTAATATCCTTTTTAAATTCCTCTTTGTTAAAAGTATTTGTTCTAACCATCTGCGTCCCTCCGCTCACAAAAAGTTTCTGTCTTTTCTTTAAGAAAGTAATAATATACCAATAATTATACACTGTGAACCAGATTTATGCAACATCAGTATCTTTTTTGCTTTCCTATGAATTCCATCTTATTTTCTTGTCAGTTCGTAGTACACAATACTGCCCTGCAACAGTTTTACTTCTTTACGCTCGCCGATTTCATAATACGGCGCAAGCTTTGCCAGATGCTCCTCCTCATGGACATTTATCATGTACGGGTTTACAATCAGTACCGCCTTATCCTTTCCCTCTGATACCATTTTGGAAGAAAAATATTTTACTTCATTATAGAATTCCATTTCCTGTGTATTTTCATTCTCATAAAAAACTCTCTTTTTCGTTTTTTCATCCCAGTTTAAATAATAAAACGGAAGATTGCCGCAGATAAATGAACCGTTGCTGTCCGGGATATAAATATCCGTTGTATCCGGGTGGTAATCCACATCTGCAAGCACTTTATCATATGCCTTGTCAATATACGTATACTGCGTATTATAAATGAGGTAATCCCCGTAATAAATGCTGTTGATATCGCTGACCTTTCCCGTAAAACAAAGCGTTGTATTTCCGGTATCCAGCTTTAAAAACAACCCTCTTGTCACCGGGTCAATCGTAAATACGCACTCACCGGCAAGTAAAACGCCAAATACTGCCGTCACTGCCATGCCTGCATATTTTTTCTTTAAAAATGTACTTTCCGGCAATTCTGCCGCAAAAAGCGCCATACAATAAAAAAATATCAGATACAGCAAAACATCACCCGCTACATTATATCTTGCCACCGATGCCGTAATATACAGACATGAAAACGATAAAAATGCAACAAATGCTCCGGCGATGCCGCAGATTTTACACGATGCCTGAATTTTTTTCCTGCCTTTTACTTTTAAAATAAACCACCACGCAACCGCAATGACAATACCGGCTGTCAGTATCCAATTGAAATTTAACAAAAACTGTTGTTTTAATTTAACTGCCACAAATGCCGGCTGAAAGCCCAGACAATTCTCTCCTGTGCTGTCCCAGCGCAGTCCCGGTTCTTCATTTCCGTTTTGTGTCCACGTTGCAATACCACCGATAAACTTTGTATAATACAGCTGTAACAGTGTCACTGCAAGAATTGCATATAACTTTACATCTTTAAAAATTGCTTTTACGGCATGGCTTCTCTTTTCTGCAATATGCTGGATAAAAATTCCAAACACCAGTCCGCCGACCAGCACCAGTCCTGTTTCTTTCGTCTGAAAGCACAGAAGCGAAAAAAACGCCGCAAGAACCGCCTTGTCATACACATAGCTGTATAACAGAAATATAAAAAATACCGCCAGTGCATAGTCCGGATTAAAATACATGGTCATACCGAAAAACAGTGGTGAAAATGACAGTAAAAATGTACACACCGCTGCTTTTCCTTCTGTAACCTGCGGCAGGATTTTTAAGAATATGCGGTACACACACCACAGCGCCAGTGCCGTCAGAATCAGGCTGGTCAGTGTAACACCGATGACTTCCTGCGAAAAAGCAAGTTCTCCCGGCAGATATACAAGACAGAATCCCAGTGTCGGATGTCCGCACAGCGCATAATTTTCCACAAACTCTTTAAAACCCGTATATTCAAAATGATGTGTTCCGAGAATCAGCCGGTAATAATATTCTCCCGAATCCCAGCGCGGAAGCTGTGAAAGCAGCGGCACACGACATAAAACTGCAATAAAAATAAGAATCAGTACCCACTTATGCGTATTGAAAAATTGTCGTATATTTTGCAGCGAAGCATTTTCCATACACAGATTTAACAGATATTCTGTGATAAAATAAGCCGCAGCGAAAAAAATCATTGCCAGATAGAAAATACTCCGGCTGTCTGCTGCCACCATATACAGCTTATAAAGTCCGGTTGCCAGACAGAATGTCATCGGAACAATACAGACAACCGCAATCTGACCTGCGTATTTTTTCAGATACCGGCACACCAGAGCAATCAGCACTGCTGTCACTGCCATTGCCGCTATCAGGATACAAAGTGGTCTTTTACCTCTCCATTCCAGTATATAGCCGCCGTAAATCAACGATGTCACCAGCATCAGCAGCACTGCCGCCACTGCATGATACACTTTTTTTAGAAACTCCATATTCATCTCCATTCTTTCTTTACGCTTAAAACACAAATTGCATCAGGCATATTTTTGAAATAACCTGATGCAATTTGTCCGTTGCAGTACTGTGCAGTGTTACACTAAATTCTCTCTACGCCCAGTGTTACCTGCTCACCATTAATATTCCATTCTTTTGTAAAGCCTTTTGCTTCTCCCTCTGTAATGTCTTCTGCCAGAACAATCTTTGTAATCTGTGCTGCATTTTTGTCAATCAGTGCAGAAATCTTGTCATTTCCGCTGACCGTTACATGAATCTTATCCATTACTTCAAATCCTGCATCCTTACGCATGGTCTGAATCTTGCTGATGACTTCACGGATAAAGCCTTCTTCTAAGAGTTCCGGTGTTAAATTCGTATCCATAACAACCGTAATGCCCTTATCGGAGCTTGCCACAAAGCCTTCCTGCTGTGTCATTTCAATTAACAGATCTGCCTTTTCAAGCTGGATATCCTGTCCGTTTGCCTGTAAGGTGATAAATCCAACCTTATTTAACTCATCCATTGCGGCATTGCCGTCAAGTTCACCAAGCTGCTTTCTGATTTCACCTAAGAACTTGCCGTACTTCGGTCCGAGTGTCTTTAACTGCGGCTTAAATGTGTAAGAAGTGAAATCTCTGACATCGTCCTTGTATTCAACTTTCTTTACATTTAATTCGTCTGCGATAATATCGGTAAAGAAATCATCCAGCTTCCACGGCGCTTTAATGAACATCTGTCCGATTGGCTGTCTGTTCTTGATATTGGTTGCGTTACGGCATGCACGTCCGATAACAACAGCATTTAATACGTCTTCCATGTTGTCTTCAAGCTGCTTGTCAATCCATTCCTTATGAACTTCCGGGAAGTCACACAGATGAACGCTGATTGGCGCATTTTTATCAATGCTGCATACAAGATTTCTGTAAATGCTTTCTGTCATAAACGGAATCATCGGTGCGGCTGTCTTACACAGCGTAACCAGTGTTGTATACAATGTCATGTATGCATTAATCTTATCCTGTTCCATGCCCTTTGCCCAGAAACGTTCACGGCAGCGTCTTACATACCAGTTAGAAAGCTCGTCTACAAAGTCTTCCAACACTCTGGCTGTTTCCGTAATCTTATAATTTTCAAGATTGTTGTCCACTTCTTTGACAACCGTATTTAACTTGGAAAGAATCCACTTATCCATAACCGGAAGCTTATCGTATTCCAGTGTATATTTGGTTGCATCAAAATTATCAATATTGGCATACAGTACGAAGAATGCATACGTATTCCAGATGGTTCCCATGAACTTTCTCTGACCTTCCGTTACTGCCTTGTCGTGGAAACGGTTTGGCAGCCATGGTGCGGAATTTTCATAGAAATACCAGCGGATTGCATCTGCGCCGTGTGTCTGTAACGCATCAAACGGGTCTACGGCATTTCCCTTGGACTTACTCATCTTCTGTCCGTCTGCATCCTGAACGTGTCCTAAAACGATAACATTTTCATAAGGTGCTTTGTTAAACAGCAGCGTTGAAATCGCAAGCAGTGAGTAGAACCAGCCTCGTGTCTGGTCTACGGCTTCGGAAATAAATTTTGCCGGGAACTGCTGTTCAAAAATTTCCTTATTTTCAAACGGATAGTGGTGCTGTGCAAACGGCATTGAACCGGAGTCAAACCAGCAGTCGATAACTTCCGGCACACGTTTCATCGTACCCTGGCACTTCGGACACTTGCAGGTTACCGCATCAATATACGGTCTGTGTAATTCGATATCGTCCCGGGGGGTGTTTGGGGTTTTTTTTTTTTTT
>ERZ831601.1459-NODE-1459-length-17410-cov-3.526361_pt1 | contig 17410 bp, 11 predicted proteins | sample MGYA00519578_ERZ831601 | MGnify/ENA primary metagenome ERZ831601 (study PRJEB31850, sample SAMEA3708717) | human gut metagenome | biome: human gut; feature: human-associated habitat; material: faeces | place: China | collected 2014 ... | reverse complement strand
ACAAACACGCAGCACAACAGGTCCTGGACTGCATCGGCGGAAAGGACAACATCCTGTCGGCCGCACACTGCGCCCCCCGCCTGCGTCTGGTCATCGCAGACAACGCAAAGGTCAACAAGCAGGAGCTGGAAAACGCCGAGGGCGCCAAGGGCGTTTTTGAGGCACAGGGCCAGCTGCAGATCATCTTCGGCACCGGGGTGGTCAATAAAGTCTATGCCGCCTTTATCCAGGCCGCAGGCATCAGCGAATCGAGCAAATCCGAAGCCGCCGACCTGGCGGCGAAAAAGCTGAACCCGTTCCAGCGCATCGCCCGCCTGCTGTCCAACATCTTCGTGCCGATTATTCCGGCCATCGTCGCCTCCGGCCTGCTGATGGGCCTGCTGGGGATGGTGAAAACCTACGGTTGGGTCGACCCGAGCAACGCTCTCTATATCATGCTGGATATGTGCAGTTCGGCGGCGTTTATCATTCTGCCGATCCTGATCGGCTTTACCGCCGCCCGCGAATTTGGCGGTAACCCCTATCTGGGCGCGACCCTCGGCGGGATCCTCACCCACCCGGCGCTGACCAACGCCTGGGGCGTCGCCGCCGGCTTCCACACCATGAATTTCTTCGGCATCGAAGTGGCGATGATCGGCTACCAGGGCACCGTCTTCCCGGTGCTGCTGGCGGTGTGGTTTATGAGCATGGTCGAGAAGCGGCTGCGCCGCGTGATCCCTGACGCGCTGGACCTGATCCTCACTCCGTTCCTGACGGTGATTATCTCCGGCTTTATCGCCCTGCTGCTGATCGGCCCGGCCGGTCGCGCGCTCGGCGACGGCATTTCGTTTATCCTCAGCACGCTTATCAGCCATGCCGGCTGGCTGGCGGGCCTGCTGTTCGGCGGCCTCTATTCGGTGATCGTCATTACCGGTATCCATCACAGCTTCCATGCCATCGAGGCCGGACTGCTGGGCAACCCATCGATTGGCGTCAACTTCCTGCTGCCGATCTGGGCGATGGCCAACGTCGCCCAGGGCGGCGCCTGCTTTGCGGTGTGGTTTAAAACCAAAGATGCCAAAATAAAAGCCATCACCCTGCCGTCGGCGTTTTCGGCGATGCTGGGGATCACCGAGGCGGCAATCTTCGGGATTAACCTGCGCTTTGTGAAACCGTTTATCGCCGCGCTGGTGGGCGGTGCCGCCGGCGGCGCCTGGGTGGTGTCGATGCACGTCTACATGACCGCGGTGGGCCTGACGGCGATCCCGGGGATGGCTATCGTGCAGGCCAGCTCGCTGCTGAACTACATTATCGGAATGGCGATCGCCTTCGCCGTGGCCTTCGCGCTCTCTCTGACGCTGAAATACAAAACGGACGCTGAATAATGTCATTACCGTCACGCCTGCCTGCGATCCTGCAGGCCGTTATGCAGGGCCAGCCGCAGGCGCTGGCCGACAGCCATTATCCGCAATGGCATCTGGCGCCGGTCAACGGACTGCTGAACGATCCTAACGGCTTTTGCCAGGTCGCCGGGCGTTACCACCTGTTTTATCAGTGGAACCCGCTCGCCTGCGACCATACCTATAAGTGCTGGGGACACTGGAGCTCTGCCGATCTGCTGCACTGGCGGCACGAACCTATCGCCCTGATGCCGGATGAAGAGTATGACCGCAACGGCTGCTACTCTGGCAGCGCGGTCGAGTTCGAGGGCGCCCTGACTCTGTGCTACACCGGCAACGTGAAATTCCCCGACGGCGGGCGCACCGCCTGGCAATGTCTGGCGACCGAGAATGCCGATGGCACCTTCCGCAAGCTGGGGCCGGTGCTGCCGCTGCCAGAAGGCTATACCGGCCATGTGCGCGACCCTAAAGTGTGGCGGCAGGACGGGCGCTGGTACATGGTTCTTGGGGCGCAGGATGTGCAACAGCGCGGCAAAGTGCTGCTGTTTACCGCCAGCGACCTGCGGGAGTGGCGCCTGGTAGGGGAGATCGCCGGGCACGACGTGAACGGCCTGGCGAACGCCGGCTACATGTGGGAGTGCCCGGATCTCTTTCCGCTGGCGGACACCCACCTGCTGATCTGCTGCCCGCAGGGGCTGGCCCGCGAAGCGCAGCGCTTTCTCAATACCTATCCGGCGGTATGGATGGCAGGCCGCTTCGACGCCGAACGCGGGATCTTCGACCACGGCCCGCTGCACGAGCTGGACAGCGGATTTGAGTTCTACGCGCCGCAGACCATGCAGGCAAAAGATGGCCGCCGCCTGCTGGTCGGCTGGATGGGCGTCCCCGACGGGGAAGAGATGCATCAGCCCACCCGCGCGCAGGGCTGGATCCATCAGATGACCTGCGTGCGTGAGCTGGAGTGGCAGGCTGGCACTCTGTATCAGCGTCCGCTGCGCGAGCTGGCCGCTCTGCGCGGGGAAGCCCAGGGCTGGCGCGGGCAGACCCTGCCCCTCGCCCCGATGGAGCTGGCCTTTGACCTTTCCCCCGACAGCACGCTGGGGCTGGACTTTGCCGGCGCCCTGCAGCTCACCGTCAATCGCGACGGCCTACGTCTGTCGCGCCGCGGCCTGCAGACGGCAGAGATGCATCACCGCTACTGGCGCGGCGAGGCGCGACGCCTGCGGATCTTTATCGACCGCTCCAGCGTGGAGATTTTCATCAACGATGGCGAGGGGGTGATGAGCAGCCGCTTCTTCCCGGGCTATCCGGGGCAGCTCATCTTCAGCGGTGCGACGCCGGTGGCATTCTGCCGCTGGCTGCTGCGGCCATGCATGGTAGAATAAGCGTTTTGCTTTCAGGCTCCCGGGTGCTGATGAAAACCAAACGCGTAACTATCAAAGATATCGCCGAACTGGCGGGCGTCTCCAAAGCGACCGCCAGCCTGGTACTCAACGGTCGTGGTAAAGAGCTGCGCGTGGCGCAGGAGACGCGCGAGCGCGTGCTGGCGATCGCTCGCGAACAGCACTATCAGCCGAGCATTCACGCGCGCTCGCTGCGCGATAACCGCAGCCATACCATTGGTCTGGTGGTGCCGGAGATCACCAACTACGGGTTTGCCGTTTTCTCCCACGAGCTTGAGACGCTCTGCCGGGAAGCCGGCGTGCAGCTGCTTATCTCCTGCACCGACGAAAACCCTGGCCAGGAGAGCGTGGTGGTCAATAACATGATCGCCCGCCAGGTCGACGGCCTGATTGTCGCCTCTTGTATGCACAGCGATGCCGACTATCAGAAGCTCAGCGAACAGCTGCCGGTGGTGCTGTTTGACCGCTCCCCCAGTGACAGCGCCCTGCCGCTGGTGATGACCGACTCGGTCACCCCAACGGCCGAGCTGATCTCCCGTATCGCGCCTCAGCATGCGGACGAGTTCTGGTTTCTCGGCGGCCAGCCGCGGCTGTCGCCGTCGCGCGACCGGCTGGCGGGGTTCACCCAGGTCCTGGCCCAGGCGGGGATCACGCTGCGCCCCGAGTGGGTGATCAACGGCAACTACCACCCCAGCTCCGGCTATGAGATGTTCGCGGCGCTCTGCGCGCGGCTGGGGCGTCCGCCGAAGGCGCTCTTCACCGCGGCCTGCGGGCTGCTCGAAGGGGTGCTGCGCTATATGAGCCAGCATCATCTGCTGGATTCCAATATTCATCTCGCCAGCTTCGACGATCACTATCTGTATGATTCGCTTTCCCTGCGCATTGATACCGTGCAGCAGGATAATCGCCAGCTGGCCTGGCACTGCTACGATCTGCTCAGCCAGCTGATCGACGGTCAGGCCCCGGAGCCGCTTCAGCGCTACCTGCCCGCCACCCTGCAGATTCGCCATCCCTGACGGCGCGGTTGGCAATTAGCGTTTTCGCCTGGCGCGCGCCGCCTGCCTCAGCGCCAGCAGCGCGCTGGCGAGCACCGCGCCAAGGCCGATAGTCACCGGCCAGCGGTAAGCCACCAGCAACGAGGGCAATCCACCATCCGGCGCCAGCATCACCAGATTCCAGCCCGCCAGCCCCGCGTTGCCGTTCAGCGCCCGGCTTAACATCCTTTGATGCGGGGCGAATGGCTGAATGGTCTGGTAGTGGCTGCCGAACAGCGGGGGCTGCATCTCTCGCGGGAACTGCGCCTGCACCTGGGCCAGCACGCTGGCCGGCAGCGCGTGCGATGCCGCCAGCAGATGTCCGTCGCCATTCACCAGCAGCAGCTGATAATGCCGCTCCCGGGCGAGGGTCTGGAGAGCGGCGCGCATCGCCGCCAGCGGCCAGGTCGCTTCCCGCTGCGGCGCCGGAATGTTCATCCGCCGCTCAAGGCGTTCCGCCACCCACTGCGCATCCTCCTCCAGCTGGCGGATCTGCCTCTCACGGTAAACCTCTCTGGCCGGCAAATTCATGCCCCGACCGAGCGCCAGGATCGCCAGCCCCGCGATCAGCGTGACGATAAGGCCCCTTTTTCCCGCTAGCCAGCGCGGCGAGAATTTGCCAAAGGATGGTGTATTCATACGACTCCAGAAACCGCAGGCCACGCGTGGCCCCTGACGAATGGACAACGGAAGTGGCGAAACTGTACAGGATGCGCAGCGCGGGCAAAACAGACAGGCGGAGCCTGGCGGGGAGTATTTTGTTTATTTCTGGACAGGACGGGCGGCAACGACATCCTTCGCCGTTGCCGCCCGTTGATAAGATTAGTGTTTTTTCCGGTTGCGACGCATATCGATGGTTACTGCCGCAACGATAATGATGCCTTTAATAATATCCTGCACATAGGCATCGACGCCGACAAAGGTAAAACCGCTTTTGATCAGGCCAAGGATCATCGCGCCAATCAGGGTGCCGGTAATGCGCCCCACTCCGCCCATTAAGCTGCTGCCGCCGATCACCGCGGCGGCAATCGCGTCCAGCTCGTAGGACATCCCCATACTCGACTGGCCGCTGCTGACGCGCGCCGCCAGCACCACCCCCGCCAGCCCGGAGAGCGCCCCGGCGATGGTGTAGACTATCACCAGATATTTATTCACGTTGATGCCGGACACTTTGGCCGAGGTCATGTTGCCGCCGATGGCATACACATATTTGCCATACCGGGTATGCTTCAGCGCAATGTGAAACACGGCGGCGATCACGAAGAAGATAATCACCGGCATCGCACCCTGGCCTATCGCCGTAAAGCTGTCGGAGAGGAAGCTGATCGGGTTGCCCTGAGTGTAATACTGCGCCAGACCGCGCGCCGAAACCATCATCCCGAGGGTGGCGATAAACGGCGGGATACCGGTCCGCGTCACCAGGAAACCGTTGGTCAGGCCGCACAGCAGGCCGACGCCGATCCCCGCGCAAATGGGGATCACCGCCGGCAGGTTGACCAGCGCCGGGAACATTGGCGACAGGCTATCGGAGGTTTGCGCCAGGCTGGCCGCCACCACCGCCGCAAGGGCAATAACCGAGCCGGAGGAGAGGTCAATCCCGGTGGTGATGATCACCTGGGTGACGCCCACGGCGATGATGCCGATAATCGCCACCTGCAGCACAATCAGCACCAGCCGGTTGGTATTGAGCAGGAACGACTGGTCGCGAACATACCAGCCGGCGATTTCAAAGGTCAGGGCAATCACCAGCATCACCACAAAGATGCCGGTATCTTTCGGCATTTTATGCCGCAAATTAGCGAAGAAGGAGGAACCCTCGCTGGCCGGAGCCGCCGTTAATTTCATATTACTCATTCTCTGTGCCTCAATGGGATGCCAACGACAAAATGGTTTCCTGGTCGGCTTCGTCTTTTTCCAGGATGCCGGTGATACGACCTTCATGCATCACCATGACCCGATCGCTCATGCCAAGGATTTCCGGCAGCTCAGAGGAGACCATAATCACCGCCACCCCCCGATTCGCCAGTTCACTGATCAGATGATAAATCTCCGCCTTCGCCCCGACGTCGATACCGCGGGTCGGCTCATCGAGAATTAAGATTTTCGGTTGCGCTAACAGCCAGCGCGCAATCAGGACCTTTTGCTGATTCCCCCCGCTGAGGTTATTAATAATTTGATCCATCGTCGGCGTTTTAATATTGAGCCGGCGTATTTGCTCCATGCAGTCTTCGGCCATTTTCACGTGCTGGACAAAACCGCTCTTGCCGATATATTCCGGCATTTTGACGATACTCATATTTTCCAGCACCGACAGCACCAGAAACAGGCCCGACTTTTTCCGGTCTTCGGTTAATAATGCCATCCCCTTTTCAATCGCCACGGAGGGGGAATCGATGGTCACCGGCGCCCCGTCGATCAGCACTTCGCCGCTGTCGAAGCGCTCCATACCGAACAGGCTTTCCATCACCTCGCTGCGCCCGGCGCCCACCAGCCCGGCCACGCCCAGGATTTCGCCACGGCGTACGCTAAAGCTGACGTCATGGAACACGCCCTGACGCGTCAGGTTGCGAACCGTCAGCACCTCTTCGCCGATGGTGTTATTAAATTTCGGAAACAGCTGGGTTAATTCGCGGCCCACCATCTGGGTGATCAGCGACTGCCGGGTAAATTCGGTGGTGTTTTTGCTCCCCACCCAGGTGCCGTCGCGAAAGACGCTGATCTCATCGGTGATGGCAAAGATCTCATCCATTTTGTGGCTGATATAGATGATCGCTTTACCCTGGGCGCGCAGGTCGCGGATGATGGTGAACAGGTGAGCCACCTCGCCTTCGGTCAGCGCCGAGGTGGGCTCATCCATGATCACGATATCCGCGTTCCATGAAACCGCTTTGGCAATCTCCACCATCTGCTGGGCGGCGATGCTCAGGTCGCCCACCAGCCGGTCAGCGGTTAAGCGGATATTGAGCTTATCCAGCAACGCCTGGGTCTGGCGGGTCAGCTGGCCGTGGTCGACAAAGCCGTACTTCATCGGCTCGCGCCCCAGCCAGATATTCTCCGCCACCGTCATATGCGGCACCAGATTGAGCTCCTGGTGGATCATCGAGATCCCCGAGCGCAGCGCATCCATGGTGTCGGTAAACTCCACCGGCTCCCCTTTCACGCGAATCGACCCTTTATCGGGGCGATAGATACCGATCAGGCATTTCATCAGCGTGGATTTACCGGCGCCGTTCTCGCCCATCAGGGCATGCACCGTTCCCGGACGCACGCGCAATGAGACATTATCGAGCGCCTTCACGCCGGGGAAGAACTTACTGATACCTTCGGCTTCAAGGGCAAAAGCGTTCATACATCCACCTCCGTACCACAGGTTGGCCAGGACTATTTCTGATTACGGTTGGTAAATTCAGCCATGTTCTCTTTGGTGATCAGCTGATACGGCACATCGATGATTTTTTCCACTTTCTCGCCGTTCGCCAGCTTGATGGCCGCGTCGACTGCGCCTTCACCCTGGCCTTTCGCATCCTGGAAGATGGTGGCGATCATCTTGCCGCTCTTCAGCATCTGCAGCGCGTCCGGGGTGCCATCCACGCCGGCGATGAGAATATGGTTCGGGTTTTTGCCCAGCGCCTGCAGGGCGCCGATCGCCATTTCATCGTTGTTGGAGGCGATGGCCTGGATATCCTCACCGCTGGTCATCCAGTTGCTGACCACGTCCACGGCGTCATTGCGGGTAAATTTCGCGGTCTGCTTCTGGACGATTTTGATGTTCGGGTATTTCGCTACCACCTCTTCCACCCCTTTGGTGCGGTCGCGAGTGGATTCATTCGCCAGGTCGCCGAGCAGGATCGCCACATTGCCCTTACCGTTCATCGCTTTCGCCAGCGCTTCCATCTGCAGACGGCCGGCAAGAATGGAGTCCGATCCCACATAGGCCATCTTGTCGGTCAGCTCCGCCTGCGGACGGTTCACAAACACCAGCGGGATCCCGGCTTTGGTGGCCTGATCCATGATCGGTTTCACCGCGTTGGTATCCACCGGGTTGACGATAATGGCGTCCACCCCCTGGCCGATAAAGTTCTGTACCTGCTGCAGCTGCTGGGAGACATCCCCTTTCGCGTCCTCGATCTGCGATTTAACGCCATCTTTTTTCATCTCTTTTTGCATCGAGGTACGCAGGATCGTCAGGAAGTTATCGTCAAACAGCGCCATCGAGACGCCAATGGAGACATCTTTTGCCATAACCACCGCAGGCAGCATGCAGGCTAACAAAGAGGCAACAATCGTTTTCTTAATATTCATAGTTGATCCTTGATTTTGTAGGTACGCCGGTGAATGAAACAAAATGAAAAATTAATTTCAGTTACGTTGCGGCAAATGTCTGCTGGTATATCGACGACGCTGCGGCACCTCTCGCACTCCATCGTGATCTAAATCACAAATAACGGCTGTTTTATCATCACTATTTTGAAACATCAGTCCATTTACGCCGCAACCTGGATTTCAGACCATTTATTTCATTAACAAGACATTTGAAACTTTTATAAGTAAATAACTGAAATGAAAATTTCAAAACTATGCAGTAACAGAATTTTGACAGACATCTAACATTGCCGCATAAATGAGCGAAAAATGAGAAGCAGACAACGCTTTGAAACGATCCCTCCCGGCGGGGTTGGCATTTACCCGCCGGGGAAATCCGTGTTGTCAGGAAGGGAGGCGCCGTACGCCTTAGTCCACGTTCTCGGCGCTGTAGAGGATAAAGTCGACTTTACCGTCGGCATAGGTTTGCGGCTGGTAGCCGGACTCCAGATGGCGCAGCATCAGGTCGATCGCCAGCTGGGCGTGCTGGCGGGTGTTCTGATCGAGCGTTAACGCCAGGCTGCCCTTCGCCAGCTGCTGCCGGGTGGTGTTGTAACGCTCATGGGTGATCCAGCAGACGTCGCCTTCGCGGCGGTGGCGGGCCAGCGCCTCGGCAATCTGGGTATTGCCAAGCCCGGTGTTATAGATCCCAACAATATTCCGGCTGCGGCACAGGGCTTGCTCCACCAGGCGGGTGATCTGCTCCCGCCGCTCCTCGCCCGCCAGCACGTCGCTGAGCTGCAGGTGGGGAAAGCGCTGGCTCAGCACCTCGCGGAACCCCTGAATGCGCAGGCGATGCGCGCTGTAATCTTGCCGGCCGCTGACCATCAGCACCTCGCCGGGCCGCGGCGTCATTCTCCCCAGCATTAACCCCGCCGTGCGGCCAGCCTGCAGCTGATTGATCCCCACGTGGCAGAGTCGGTCGGCGCCGGGCAGGTCCGTCGCCAGGGTGATCGCCGGGACGCCAGCCTCCCGGCAACGGCGCAGCGCGTCGTGCACCGCGGGATGGTCATTGCCGAAGACGATGATCCCCTGACGCTGCTGGCAACTGCGCGCAATGCGCCGGGCCAGCGTCGTCGGCTGCGACTCCGGGACAAAGGTGCGGTGCAAGGTCAGACGGCGATAGCCGAGGCTATCCGCCACGGCGGCAAAATCCTGCGCCAGCTGCGGAAAGAAGAACGAGTCATTGCTGCTGAGAAAGACCTCAATCTGCCAGGGAAAGCGGTGCTCCTCCGGCAGGATCCGCTTCAGCCCCGCCTCGCGCGCCGCCTGCAGCACTTTGCGCGTGGTCTGCGGCGATACGCCGCCGCGCTCGTTCAGCACCCGGTCAACGGTGGCCACGCCGACGCCAATCTGTCTGGCCAGCATCGCCAGTGAAATGTTTTTCATCGCCCCTCTCTTCATGATGGAAATCCATCAAAACGGCAGTGTCAGTGAGTTTAGCAAACCGATTATGGTGGCAGCGTCCCCTCGCCATTCTGGAGAAAAAAATGATCTGCAAACGTTTTGCCCTGGTAGGCAGTGGTTTTATCGGTCAGGTTCATGCCGCCAGTCTTGCTCGTCATGAAGGAAGTGCGCTGACGATGGTGGCCGATGCCGCCCCGGAGCGCGCCCAGGCGCTGGCCGCCCGCTATGGCGCCCGGGCGGTGACCGTGAGCGAGGCGATCCATAGCGACGCCATCGACGCGGTGCTGATCGCCAGTTCAACCCCGTCGCATGCCGAACTGCTGGAAGCCGCCGCCCGGGCGGGCAAGGCGGTCTATTGTGAAAAACCGATCGACCTCTCCCTGGCGCACGCCCGTGAGGTGGTGGAGCGGGTGCTCCCCCTGAACGTGCCGGTCACTGTCGGCTTTAACCGGCGCTTCGATAGCAGCCATCAGCAGCTCCGCCGCCAGCTGGAGCAAGGGCTGATCGGCCGGGTCGAGCTGGTGCAGATGGTCTGCCGCGCCTCCAGCATGCCGCCGCTCGACTATCTGCGCAGCTCCGGCGGCCAGATGCGCGATCAGGCGATCCACTTCTTTGATCTCCTGCGCTTTCTCACTGGCGATGAAGTGCGCACCGTAGCAGCGATGGGCGCGGCGCTGGCCCTGCCGGACATTGCCGAATTTGGCGATGTCGACACCTCCATCCTGATGATGCAGATGCGCGGCGGTGCGCTGGCGCAGCTGGACAATACCCGCCGCACCGGCCACGGGTACGATGAACGGATCACCCTGCTGGGCGCCGAGGGCGCGCTGGAGTCCGGTAGCCAGTCGCCGGCGGGCCCTACCCTGTGGCGCGGCAATCAGCGCATTGAGCCGGGCCTGTGGCCGGACTGGTTCAGCCGTGTACAGGGATCTTATTACCAGCATCTTGACGCCTTTATTCGCTCCCTGAATGGTGAAACCGTCGCCGACCTGCCCGGCCTGCTGGACGGCCTGCAGGCGCAGGCCATTGCCGAAGCGGCGGTTCAGTCCCTGCAGCATGGCCAGTTTGTCGCCGTCGACGACTGTCGCTGAGCGGGTGCGATGCAACCGCTATCAGGCGCTGTACCTGCCTTTATGCCGGGCGGCGGCGTCGCCTTGCCCGGCCTACATAACACAGGCATTAATACACCGTAATATCAATCGGTTGCATAGATATCACAGGCCCGCGCAAGCGCAGCGCCGCCGGGCAACAGACATCAGGCATCGTACGCGTCCTTTTGCCGGGCAATGGCAGATACGCTCGCGCTATCTGCCATTGCCCGGCCGGCTCCTTAGCGTTCTTCGTTAAACACCGCGCCCACCTGGCGCCGCACCTCATCCATCACCTGCAGATTCTGCAGCACCCGACTGAGCGGCCGCAGCGGCGAGTCCTGCACCCCCTGTCCGATGCACCAGGCAAAATGCTCCGCCTGCCAGAACAGCTGGTCGTAGCGATTGCGCGGCTCTTCCCAGCGCAGCACCTGCCCGCCCTGACTGGCGGCGAGCGTGAAGCCGCCGGGGGCGTAAAACTGGCCGTCGATCGTCAGGGTCGCCTGGCGTCCGGCCACCACCGCCCCGCCCGGCGTGTTGCTGAACAAAGTGGTGTTTAACATCCCCTGCATCCCGTTCTGCCAGCTAAACAGCATCGACGTCTGACCGTTAAGCCCCTCCGCCGTGGCGCTGCCGCGGGCGACAATCTCCTGCGGCATGCCGCCCACCATCAGCGCAAACGAGGTCACATAGCTGCCGAGGTCCATCATCGGCCCGCCGGCAAGATCGGCATTGAAGATGCGGTGGTCGCGGGTGAAATACTCGCCGTGATCGGCCAGCAGGGTATGCAGGTCGCCGAGCGCCCCATCCTCCAGCAGCTGGCGGATCACATCATATTTCGGCGCGTAATCGCACCACATTGCCTCCAGCGCCAGCTTCTCCTGGCGGGCGGCTTCGGCCTGCAGCTCACGCCCTTCGCCGAGGTTGAGGGCGAAGGGCTTCTCAATCAGCACGTGTTTGCCCGCCTTCAGCGCCTGCATGCCGTCGGGAAAGTGATGGTTGTGCGGCGTCGCAATATACACCGCATCAATATCCGGACGCGCCAGCATCTCCTCCACCTGGCCGTAAGCCTGGGGGATCCCCCATTCCGCGGCCACCCGGTCGGCCTTCGCCTGGCTGCGGGAAGCCACCGCCACCACCTGCTGCCGGCTGTAGGTTTTCAATGAGTGCACAAAGCGCTCGGCGATCCAGCCAGGACCGATAATGCCCCAGCGCAGGAGGGGAATGCTCTGCGCCGCCGGGCGGCGCGGGGTTGGTAAGTGTGACGGAAACATAGCGGCTCCTTAGTCTTTAACCACGTTCACCCAGCGACGGCTGGCCATCGAGGCTTCAATCGCCGACAGCACGCGCTGATTCTGCAAACCAAATTCAAAGTTGGGATAGCAGTCGCCCTCCCCGCAAATCCCCTGCACCAGGTCATGCACTTCGATCACCTTGACGTCAAAATAGCCCAGCCCGCCGCCGCCAAAATCGAAGCCGAAGAAGCCGGCATAGGCCGGGATCTGGCTCCCGGCATACAGCGTCTTAAAGCCGCGGTCATGTTTGTCATCGTTGAAGCGATAGACCTGCAGCTCGTTAAAGCGCTCCCCGTCCATATACAGCGTGCCTTCGGTGCCGGAAACCTCCCAGAACACGCCGAAGATCCGCCCGGCGGCGATGCGCGAGGCCTCAATCACTCCCGCCGCGCCGCTGTCGAAATTGACCAGGCACTGAACCTGATCGTCATTTTCCCGCCACTCGGCATCGGCCGCGACCCGGCTGGCATACCCGGCATCGGTTTGCGGCACCGGACGCTGGCGCAGGCAGGTTTGCGCGCTGGCGGTCACTTCACGGATCCCGCCCAGCAAAAACTGGGCGACGGACAGGGTATGGGCGCCGAGGTCGCCAAGCGCCCCGCTGCCGCCGAGGGTTTTCGAGCAGCGCCAGGACCAGGGCAGGTTCGGGTCGTTATAAAACCCCTGATCAAAGGTGCCGCGAAAGCGCACCGGTTCGCCAATATCTCCCCGGGCGATAATCTGCTTTGCCAGCAGCGCCGCCGGCGTTTTGATGTTGTTAAAGGCCACCATGGTCTTCACCCCCGCGCGCCGTGCCGCCTGCGCCATCTCCTGCGCCTGCTGCTCATTGACCGCCAGCGGCTTCTCGCAATAGACATGTTTACCCGCCGCGATCGCCGCCATCGCCATTGTGTAGTGCAGATGGTTCGGCGAGGTGATATCCACCACATCAACCTGCGGATCGATTACCAGCTCGCGCCAGTCGCCGTAGGCCTTTTCCGCCCCCAGTTTCGCCGCGTGGCGTTCGGCCATCGCCTGATCCTGATCCGCCAGCGCGTAGAGATGCGGGCGCTTGGGCAGATCGGGATAGAACATCGCCGCGCGACGGTAAGCGTCGGCGTGTGCCTGCCCCATAAAACCTGAGCCGATAAGGCCGATATTTAACCGCGCGCTCATGATGCGTACTCCTCTGACGATGAAGGGGAAGATAAATGGTGCGCCAGCCAGGCATAGGCGCGGCTGGCGGCGGCGCCATCGCCGGATCCTGCTCGGCTTCGATAATCAGCCAGCCGCGGTAGTCGCTGTCCCGTACAAAGTCGAGGATCGGCGCATAGTCGATGCAGCCGTCGCCTGGGATGGTAAACAGCCCGGCGCGCACCGCCTCGTTAAAGCTCAGGTTTTCCCGATACAGACGCCCCAGCACCTGCGGACGCACGTCTTTCAGATGCAGATGGCGGATACGGTGGCCATATTTGTGCAGTACGCGCGGGATCTCGACCCCGGCGACAAAGGCGTGCCCGGTATCAAACGCCAGCCCGACGTTGTCATGGGTGTGAGACAGAAACCGCTCCAGCTCGTCATCGTGCTCCACCAGCATCATCAGATGATGGTGATAGGCCAGCTGGAGGTCATAGTCGCGCAGCAGCAGGTCAGCAAAGGTATTCAGCTTGTGGCAATACGCCGCAAGGCTGACGCGGCTTAACGGCGGCGAGAGCGAAATAGGCTCATCAAGCGGGGTTTCACCTGGCAGTTGCCCGCATTCGCCGTAAACCATCACCTTCGCGCCGAGCTGCCGGAGGAGCTGGGCGTGCTCCCGCACCGCCTCCAGCTCCGCTTCCACGCTGCGGTCGGCCAGCAGGCCGCTGTACCAGCCGGACGCCAGGCGCAGGTCAGCCGCCGCCAGCAGCGGGCCCAGGGTTGATGCCTGGCGGGGAAATTTCCGTCCTAACTCAATGCCCTGATAGCCCGCCTCCCGCGCCTCGCGCAGGCAGGTATCCAGGGGAATATCACCGCCTAAATCCTCGAGTACATCGTTGGTCCAGCACAGGGGGCTCACGCCCCACCGCAGTTGCTCTGTCGCCATCTTGTTCTCCTTTCCACCCTGTGGTCTTGTCTGGCGTCACTATAAGCAGGTGACGACCGACGATGAAAACGGAGAAATGATGGAAATCCATCATTGCGCTGGCGGTATATTCGCTATTTCAGGTAACCCTGAAAAATAAATGGAAATAATGCTTGCCGCCGGCTTATTTTGCGGATAAAAATTACTGGCTTAATAACCCGCTTCAGAGGTTATCCCTTTCATTCGAAATATGATGATAGCAATATGAAAAAAACTCAACACCGCACCAGCGCGGGCTTTTGCCGTGCGCCAAGGACAGGCCTGCTGTTATTTGCCTGAATGACACATAGCCGCTTTAAAACATCAAATAATTAACATTCTCTCTGCAATAATATGACAAGCAGTGGGAAGGTTGGCTTGCGAAATAAGCATGAAACTTTGATGTTTTACTAATAAATAACCCCAGAGCGTCTTGCTAATTACTTATCAGGACTGGTTGGGTTATTTTATTCTGACGCCAACGGGAGAATACACCAACGTGTATCCCTCTCTATGGCCCGGCACGCCGCTATCGCGATGAGAAACAATAAGATGAATAAGACCTGGCTTTTCACCACCCTGACCCTGGCGCTGGTCGCCGCCGCGCCGGCCCACGCCATTAGCGCGAAATACCGGGAACAGCTTGAACGTTCCGGCTGCACGCAGATGACCGATGGGACCACCTGCGATATTCATAAAACCAAAGCCGAGAATGCCGCCGCCGCGCAGCAGGCCGACAGCGGCTTCGGCCCCTGGGTGGGCACCTGGTATGTTTATACGGAGTATGGCGATAAAATTGATGAGATTACCGTCACCGCTAAAACGGTGAAAACCCGCGGCCATCTGGTTGAGGCGGCGAAAGCCAGCCAGGGTAAACTGACCTTCCGGGTGAAAAGCTCAGCCTTTACGCTGAACGACGCCTTTAACGGCGTATGGGCAAACGGCAGCCAGCGCGGCACGTTGCAAAAAGTCCTGTAATAACATCGCTCTGCCGACAGGCCGGGGATAATGCAGACAGAACCTCCCGGCGCAGGCCGGGAGGGAGTGCAATGGATTACTTCTGCGGACGCATGGCCGGGAAGAGGATCACGTCGCGGATGGTATGGCTGTTGGTAAACAGCATCACCATGCGGTCGATACCGATACCCAGACCGGCGGTCGGCGGCAGGCCGTACTCGAGGGCGGTCACGTAGTCTTCGTCGTAGAACATCGCTTCGTCATCGCCCGCCGCTTTGGCGTTCACCTGATCCTGGAAGCGCTGCGCCTGGTCTTCGGCATCGTTCAGCTCGCTGAAACCGTTACCGATTTCGCGGCCGCCGATGAAGAATTCAAAGCGGTCAGTGATTTCCGGGTTGACGTCGTTACGGCGCGCCAGCGGAGAAACTTCCGCCGGGTATTCGGTGATGAAGGTCGGCTGAATCAGATGCGCTTCCGCCACTTCGTCAAAGATTTCGGTAACTATGCGTCCCAGCCCCCAGCTTTTCTCTACCTGAATACCGATAGATTCCGCCAGCGCTTTCGCCGCGTCGAAGTTATCCAGATCCGCCATGTTGGTTTCCGGACGGTGTTTCTTGATCGCTTCGCGCATGGTCAGTTTTTCAAACGGCTTGCCGAAATCAAACACCTGGTCGCCATACGGCACTTCGGTTTTGCCCAGCACCGTCTGCGCCAGGGTGCGGAACAGCGACTCGGTCAGTTCGATCAGGTCTTTGTAGTCCGCATACGCCATATACAGTTCCATCATGGTGAACTCTGGGTTATGGCGTACCGAGATCCCTTCGTTGCGGAAGTTACGGTTGATTTCAAACACGCGTTCAAAACCGCCAACCACCAGACGTTTCAGATACAGTTCCGGCGCGATGCGCAGGTACATATCGAGATCCAGGGCGTTGTGATGGGTAATGAACGGACGGGCGGACGCACCGCCAGGGATCACCTGCATCATCGGCGTTTCGACTTCCATAAAGCCGCGGGCCACCATGAACTGGCGCATGGTGGCGAGGATCTGCGAACGGATACGGAACGTATGACGCGACTCTTCGTTGGCGATCAGATCCAGATAGCGCTGGCGATAGCGAACTTCCTGATCCTGCAGGCCGTGGAATTTATCCGGCAGCGGGCGCAGGGCTTTGGTCAGCAGGCGCAGCTCGGTGCAGTGGATCGAGAGTTCGCCGGTTTGCGTTTTGAACAGCTTGCCGCGGGCGGCGATGATATCGCCGAGGTCCCATTTCTTAAACTGTTCGTTGTAGACGCCTTCCGGCAGGTCATCGCGCGCCACGTACAGCTGAATGCGGCCGCCGACGTCCTGGAGGGTGACGAAGGAGGCTTTGCCCATCACGCGACGGGTCATCATCCGACCAGCCACCGCAACTTCAACGTTCAGGGAAGCGAGTTCATCGTTGTCCTTCGCATCGAATTCAGCATGCAATTGGTCAGAGGTATGATCGCGACGGAAATCGTTGGGGAAAGCTACGCCCTGCTCACGCAGCGCAGCCAGTTTTTCGCGACGAGCTTTCAGTTCATTATTAAGGTCAATGGCCTCATCGGCACCTTGTGCTTGTTGTTCAGACATATGGATTCCTCATAACCTTGCTTTCAAACTAGCTTCGATAAATTGAACCAGGTCACCCTTCCGCGCGGCCTGTCTCTGGGAAGACACCAGAGCACAATCTTAACGATCCTGGATTCACTCCAAGCTGATCTCACTCAGCTATGGCTTCAGTAACGGTATTTTTTATCGTTGGCCTCCGCGCATGCCAGAATATCCTCCTCCTGTTCACTAAGCTGTGCAAGGAGCGACTTCGCGCTCCGCTGTTGAGGTAATGCCCCCGGTCGCGCTGCGCTTACCGGGGCTACGAATCGCGGCCCGGATAAGGTGTTTACGCCACGAGCCGGGACGAGCGTCAGGCGCCGCCGCCGGTAATTTCACCGGCAGCCGCACGACGTTTGCCAACGCTACAGGCCGCGGCAAAGGCGATAATGACCATCACCGCCACGCAGCCGAGGGTCCATTCGCCCATCTGCGCGAAGAAATGCTGATAGGCGGCAATCGCCGTATCGCTGATTTGCGATTCGGTGGTTTGCTGGGCGACCACGCCCGCCAGCCAGTTGGCCACCGCGCCGGTGGCCAGCATATAAATGCCGGTCAATACGCCGGTGACGCCGGGCATGTTCAGACGGGTGATTTGCGCCATCGCCACCGGGTCGATAAACAGTTCGGCAAAGCCCATCATCGCCAGCCCGGCGACCATCATGCCCATTGAGGCCTGACCGTCAGCCGCGCCATGGCGGGCATTGAGCGCCAGCAGCATAAAGCCGCCGCCCATCAGCAGCAGGCCGAAAGAAAATTTCAGCCAGACGCG
>ERZ831601.1451-NODE-1451-length-17457-cov-6.570624_pt1 | contig 17457 bp, 8 predicted proteins | sample MGYA00519578_ERZ831601 | MGnify/ENA primary metagenome ERZ831601 (study PRJEB31850, sample SAMEA3708717) | human gut metagenome | biome: human gut; feature: human-associated habitat; material: faeces | place: China | collected 2014 ... | reverse complement strand
GTCCCCCGTCCTCGGGCACGTTCGGGGTCGGACGCGCGGACCGATACCGCAAACACGTGATGTCTTTACGCAAATCCCAAGGGTTTACCCGCGGCTCATTCAGGCAGGAATCCGCGGCCGTCCGGGATCCAGAGAACGACGAAGCCCCTCGTCCGCTGCAGGACAAGGGGCTTTTCGGGATTTCATGCACGCACGCCCGAAGGCTCGCGGACTGCGTCCGTCATTCGAGCACGGCGCCGCTCATGCCCGAGGTCACGAGCTTGGCGTAGCGGGCGAGGTAGCCCGTCGTGATGCGCGGGGCGCGGGGCTTCCAGGCGGCCCTGCGTCGGGCGAGCTCCTCGTTGGTGAGGTCGACGCTGATGGTGTTCGCGGGGATGTCGATCGTGAGCATGTCGCCTTCCTCGAGGAGTCCGATCGGACCGCCCACGGCGGCCTCGGGCGAGACGTGGCCGATGGCGGCGCCGCGGGTTGCGCCCGAAAAGCGGCCGTCGGTGATGAGCGCGACGCATCCGCCGAGGCCCGAGCCCATGATGGCGGAGGTCGGGTTGAGCATCTCGCGCATGCCGGGACCGCCCTTGGGACCTTCGTAGCGGATCACGACGACGTCGCCGGGATTGATGCGACCGCCGTAGATGGCCTCGAGCGCATCCTCCTCGCAGTCGAAGACGCGGGCGGGCCCCGTGTGCACGAGCATTTCAGGGGCCACGGCCGAACGCTTGACGACGCAGCCGTCGGGCGCCACGTTGCCCTTGAGGACGGCGATGCCGCCTTCCTTCGAGAACGGATCGGAAACGGGACGGATGACCTCGGCGTCGAGTATCTCGCGACCCTCGATGTTCTCGCCCACGGTTTTGCCCGTGACCGTCGGCAGGTTCGTGTGGAGCAGACCCGCGCGGGCGAGCTCGTTCATGACGGCGGGGATGCCGCCCGCCTCGTCGAGCTCCTCGATGTAGCGGTGGCCCGCAGGAGCGAGGTGGCAGAGGTTGGGCGTGCGCGCACTGATGGCGTTGGCCTCCGTGAGATCGAGTTCGAACCCGCACTCGTGCGCGATGGCGGGCAGGTGCAGCATCGAGTTCGTGGAGCAGCCGAGCGCCATGTCGACGGTGAGCGCGTTCTCGAACGCCTCCTTCGTCATGATGTCGCGCGGACAAATGTTGTTCTTCACGAGCTCCATCACCGCAAGGCCCGCCTCCTTGGCGAGGCGATAGCGCGCGGACATGACGGCGGGAATCGTGCCGTTGCCGGGCAGCGCCATGCCGAGCACCTCGGTGAGGCAGTTCATGGAGTTGGCCGTGAACATGCCCGAGCAGGAGCCGCAGGTCGGACAGGACTTGTTCTCAAGCTCGAGGAAGGTCTTCGCATCGATCTGGCCCGTGCGAAAGCGGCTCACGCCCTCGGAGATGTCGGAGTAGGAGAGTTTGCGGCCGCAGGCGCGGCCCGCGAGCATCGCGCCGCCCGAGATCACGATGCTCGGGATGTTGAGGCGGGCGGCGGCCATGAGCAGGCCGGGCACGTTCTTGTCGCAGGCGGCCACCAGCACGAGGCCGTCGAACGGATGCGCCGTGGCCATCGCCTCGACGCTGTCGGCGATGAGCTCGCGCGAAACGAGCGAATACTTCATGCCCTTGTGGCCCATCGCCAGACCGTCGCAGACGGCGATGGCCGGGAAGACGATGGGCACGCCGCCGCCCAAGGCGACGCCCTGCTTCACCGCGTCCGTAATCTTGTCAAGAAAGACGTGTCCCGGAACGATGTCGTTCTGCGAGGAGACGACGCCGATGAGCGGGCGCTCAATCTCCGCATCGCAGAGACCGAGAGCCTTGAGAAGCGCGCGCTGGGGAGCCGCGTTGATGCCTTTCTTGAGGGGATCAGAACGCATGTAGAAGTATCCTGTGGTGAATTGATGAAGAGAGCCTTTCAAGTGGCCGTCCGATCATTCTATGGGAGCCTCCGGGGCGATTCCGATGCATCTACACGAGATGTCTTAGGAGAAAAGTCCGAGGAATCTCGAGCGACGTCAAGAGGCGCGCAAATATAGGCCGGGAGCCTTCTTCCCCTTCTCTTCCCGCTTGAGGGACGGACCTTCCGGCATGCCGTCGTACAATGTTCGAAACATCCGGTCAGGACTCAAGACTTCGATTGCGGCCGCATCCGCCGCAGGAGACCCCCAACATGAACTTCTCGCCTCTGCAGCTCCGCAAGCCTGCACTCGCCGCTCTCGGCGAACGGGCCGAAAACCTCTTTCGCGACCATCACTACCGCGAGTGCACGCAGGTCATGCGCCAGTTTGCCGAGGGCGTGCTGCGCACGATCCTCAAGGACGACAGGCACACCTATTCGGAGATGATGCGCACGCCGCTCGTGCGCCAGCTCGCCGACAGCCTCACGTTCGAATACTTCCGCCGCATCCGCGATCTGGGCAACGAGGCCTCGCACTTCAGGCTCGGGACGTCCGGGACGATGCTCGAGACGGGCGAGCGCCACTACCGCGTGCGCACGGCCGACGACGCCGCCGAGTGCCTCAAGTACGGGCACGGGATCGCGGTCTGGCTCATGTCGCTTCTCGACCGCGAGTTCCGCTATCCCGACTTCAGGCCGCTCACGCCGCCCAGGGCGAGGATCGCCGCGCAGGGCGCCCCCGTCGTCTTCAACCCCGACCAGCAGGCCGCGATCGAGCTCTCGCAGGGGCGCCATCTCGTGCTCGCACCGCCGGGCTGCGGCAAGACCGCCATCCTCACCGAGCGCATCGCCGTCGCGCTCAAGGACGGCGTGAACCTCTCCGACATGCTCTGCCTCACGTTCACGAACCGAGCCGCGCGCGGCATGAAGGAGCGCATCGACGAGCGATTCGCGGACCGGTGCATGGACACCCTTTATGTGGGCAACCTCCACCGCTTCTGCTCCCGCCTTCTCTTTGACAACGACGTCGTCTCCGAGATCTCGACGATCCTCGACGAGGACGACGTCCACGACGTGATCGAGGGCCTTCTCATCGAGAACATCCCCGGCGGCTGCAGAGGACGGTCCCTGCCGGGCAACGCCGCCGACTACATCATGGCGCGCTCGGCAAGGCTCTTTCAGGAGGCGCACGGCTTCCCCGAGGAGACGTTTCTTCGCACGCCCGAATTCGACGTCAACAAGAAGAATCAGGACGAGCTCGACGCCTTCGGACTGATCAAGGTCGACGACTTCGGCCGCTGCATCGAGCTCGACCATGCCGCGATCGACGCGGCCGCAAGGCGCTACCTCGAGTACAAGACCGCGCAGCACCTGCTCGACTTCAACGACCTGCTCCTCAAGGCCTGGGCCTGGCTCGACGCCACCCCCGAGGCCTGCGGGCGCTACGCCTGGATCCAGGTCGACGAGGTGCAGGACCTCTCGCCCCTGCAGCTCGACATCGTCAAAAAGCTCTGGAACGACTCGATCGACAGGAGCGTGTGCGTCTACTTCGGCGACGAGCAGCAGGCGATCTTCTCCTTCATGGGCGCCAAGCTCGACACGCTCAGGGCCCTTCACAAGACGCACGAGATCCACCGCCTCTACAGGAACTTCCGCTCGCCCGACTACCTGCTCAACATGTTCAACACCTATGCGCAGCGCGTGCTCGAGTGCGATCCCGAGTTCCTGCCCAAGGCCGAGAAGACGGTCGCAAGACCCGAAGGGGCCCTGCGCGCCATCCGCACGGCCACGCCGCAGTCGCAGCTGATGCTGCTGTGCGACCTGCTCGAAGGGCGACGCCCCGAGGAGACGACGGCCGTCATCGTGCCGAGCAACCGCGAGGCCGACGCCGTCAGCGCCGCCTTCAAGGCACAGGACATCGAGCACTTCAAGATCTCCGGCAGCGACATCTTCAGGCAGAACATCCTCAAGGCCGCCAAGGCCTACCTGAGCGTGCTCAAGGACGACTTCAGAAGCGCCCCCTGGGCCCAGCTCGTCTATCGGCTCAGCTCGAAGAAGAACCTCTCCCTCAAGAAGATCCGAGACTACCTTGCCGTCGAATTTCCCAGGCGCGGGCTTCTTGCCTCCGACCTCATGCTCTACAGCACGCATGACGAAAAGGAGCCCGTCAGCGCGCTCGAGGACTTCATGCGCGCCTACGAGGGCGAGCTCGTCGTCTTCGACACGGAGACCACGGGCCTTGACATCGGCCTCGACGAGGTGATCCAGATCGCCGCCGTCAAGCTGCGTGCGGGCGAAGTCGTCGAGCGGCTCGTGCTCTACCTTGAAACGGAGCGCGAGATTCCGAAGATGCTCGGCAACATCCCGAATCCGATGCTCGAGGAGTACGAGGCGCACCGCGCCGAGCTCGTCACGCCCGAGGCGGGCTTCAAGATCTTCCTCGACTTCGTGGGCTACGCGCCCGTCGTGGGCCACAACGTCGAATACGACGCCAACATCGTCAACGCCCAGTACGCCGTCCTCAAGGACCAGCTCAGGCGCGTGCGCGGCGATGCGGCGGGACCCGACGAGGACGTCGACCGCACCGAGCTCGTGCGCCGCTTCGACACGCTCAAGCTCTCCCATGCGCTCGAGCCCGCGATCCTCAAGGCCGCGGGCCTTGCGCGCCTTCCCTCGCACAAGCTCAAGGACCTCATCGCGGTCCTCGGACTCGAGGGCAGCAACACCCACAAGGCCGACGACGACGTCGAGGCGACCGTCAGCCTGCTGCGCTGGTTCCACGCCCAGGCCCGTCCGCTCGTCGAGCTCCAGCGGCGCTTCCTCTCCAACCCGAGCGTCGTGCGCATGTCCGACACGCTCAGGAAGATCGTGCTCCCGATGTTCCTCGAGCACAGGAACCTCATGTACCGCAGAATGCCCGCCGACGACGAGGCGATCCTCGTCCAGGTCTTCAGGCAGTTCATCGAGGCCCTGCCCAACTACACGGACGACGAGGGCGAGATCGAGAACATCCGCAAGAAGCTCCCGCTCATCTACGAGTACCTCGACCGCGTGCTCATCAACACGACCTCACAGCCGACGCTCTACGCGCAGCTGCAGAGAAACCTCGTGCAGATCAACTCCCTCAAGGAGCCCGACCTCTGCTCGAGCGACATCGTGCGCGACCGCGTCTTCATCTCCACGGTCCACAAGGCCAAGGGGCTCGAGTTCGACAACGTCATCGTCACCAGCGTCATCGACGGCACGTACCCGTTCTTCAAGAACCACGACAAGGCCGACATCCTCGAGGACGCCCGCAAGCTCTACGTCGCCATCAGTCGAACGAAGCGCACGCTCGTCCTGACGATGCCCGCGGCGAACGCCTGGAACTACGCCCAGAGGCCCTCGCGCTTCCTCGAGAGCATCTCAACCTACTTCGAGAAGTCCTCGGCATAGCCGCTGGAAATCCTCTCGAACAGAAACGGCCCCTGCCTTCACGGGGGCCGTTTTCGTTGACGGACACGACGTCAGGCGGCTTCGGCTTCGAGGGCGCGCTCCTCGAACCTGCGCTTGATGCGCTTCATGAGGCGCACGTAGAGGTAGAGCAGCGGCATGACGGTGACGGCCCAGCTGATCGGATAGACGATCATCAGGGTCACGTAGTCGGGGCTTGCCGCGAAGACGGTCCAGACCCAGATGAGGCGCACGGAGCACACGCAGATGAGGGTCGCCATGGCGGGCGGCATCGAGTAGCCGTAGCCTCGCATGGCGCTCGAGGAGACCTCCATGAGCACGCTGATGGGCTCGAAGCTCGCCACCCAGAAGATGCGCGCCATCGCGAGCTCGACGACGGCCGGCACGTCCGTGAAGAGTCCGAGCATCGTGCGTCCGAAGACGAGCACGAGCGCCACCATCAGGACGGTGGCGACCATGTTGAGGCCCGTGGCGACGTAGGTCGCGCGCTTGCAGCGCTCGAGGTTCTTCGCGCCGTAGTTCTGGCTCACGAAGGTCGTGGCGGCCAGACCGAAGGCGTTGATGAAGCAGTAGATGTTGATCTCGATCGTGAAGGCCGCGACCGAACCCGCCATGGCGTCCGCGCCGAGACTGTTGATGGCGGACTGGATGACGAGGTTCGAGATCGAGAAGACCGCGCCCTGAAGGCCCGCGGGCCAGCCGATCCTCACCATCGGGCGCAGCGCCGTCATGTCGATCCGGAACACCTCGCGCGGCTCAATGTGAAGCGGGCCATCGGCCGTTATGAGGCTGAAGAAGAGGAGCGAGGCGGCGAGCGCGTTGGCGAGGACGGTCGCGAGCGCAACACCCGCCGTTCCCATGCCGAAGGCGAGCACGAAGAAGAGATTGCCCGCAATGTTGACGAGGGTCGCCGCCACCAACGCCCAGAGCGGCGTCTGCGTGTCGCCCTGGCTTCGCATCACAGCGGCGAGGAAGTTGTAGATCGCAATGAAGGGCATGCCGAGCAGATAGACGCGCAGATAGGTGAGCGCATCGTCTCTCACGGCCTCGGGCACCGACAGCCAGTCCATGGCGGGCCCCGCGAAGCACTCGCCAACGATCGCCGCGCCTATGCCGAAGATCACCGCCGTGGCGAGCGCCGTGTGCACGGCCCTGTTCGCCCGCTCGGGCTCCTTCATGCCGAGCAACCTCGCCACCACGACGTTGGCGCCGAGCGCAAGACCCATGCAGAACGCAATGATGAGGCCGATGACGGGCACGTTGTTGCCCACGCCCGCCATCGACTCGTTCGAGACGAAGCGCCCGAGCACCGCAACGTCGGCAGCGTTGAAGAGCTGCTGGAGCATGCCTGTGAAGGCGAGGGGCAGGGCGAAGACGATCATCTTGTCCCAGATCGATCCGTTGAGCATGTCGATCTTCTTGTTCTTGCGGCGCATATCCTTGCGTTGTCCTTTGGCTGGCTGTTGTTCTGCCGTCGAGTCCGGCACTTTCGTTCTTCCGTTCATTCTACCGCCCCCCTCCCGCCCTTCCAAGAGTCCCGAAACGAGCGCGGAGCAGTCTTTTGAGCGACCTCACCCGCGCTTGGCGCGTCGGCCCTTCGCGGCGAGGCGATAGCGTTGCCTCGGGTTCTGGCGCGCCTCGGTGGGCTCGATGACGCCCGCCTCCACAAGACGCTTCACGCGCTTGGCGGCCGTCTGGCGGGAGACGCCCGCAAGGAGCGTGATCTCCTTGACCGAAAGACTGCCCGCCTCCGCGAGCCTCTCCCTGAGAATCGTCTCGAAGTCGGCCTGATCCGCACCCACCAAAGGCGCTGCGGACTCGTCCGGAGCCTCCGCCCTCACCTCTTCTCTTATGTCGGCTTTTTCCTCCTCGGCCGCCTTTGCGAAGATGACCGTGAAGGCGGCGGGCGTGGTTTCGACGCGCACGGCGAGGCCGTCGGCCCCGCAGCCGAGGATCGCGGCAAACCCGAAGCCCGTGCCTTCGGCGGCGAGGCCACCTGCGAGCGGCGTGAGGGAAAGCATGCGCGCGAGCCTTTCGTTTCGGCTCGCCCTGAGGCCCGCGTCCGAGGCGAGCGCCTCGGGCGCCATGCCGAAGAGTCCGCCCGGGCTCCTGATGTCGACGGCGTCCTCGAAGACGCGCACCCGCACGGGCATGCCTCGTCCTTCAGGCGAATAATCCCTGTGCTCAAGGGCGTTGACGAGCGCGGCGCGAAGGGCTCGGGCGAAGGCCCCATCCGTCGTTTCCGCGGCGGGCGCCCACGACGCCATGACGATCCTCTCCGCCTCCGCGGCCATTTCGGCGGCGGGGCCGGGCACGGGCTTCATGAAGAGCACTCTGCGGCCCTCGTCCGCGCCGTCGCCCCTCGGTCCCTCGAGGACCGACACCTCGAGCACGAGCCTCGGAAAATGCTTCTGCGGGAAGATCGAGCCGGCGACAAGGCCGCCGAGCGTCGGGCAGATCCTGCCGTCGACGCGGGTGAGGACGCCGAGCTGCATCAGGGCCGTCTCGTCGGAGAGTCTCGCGAAGACGTTCGGATGACGCTCCCTCGCAAAGCCGAGCATCGCGGCGATCCGCTCGGCCTCGAGCTCGTCGGGATTCGCGTGCTCGACGGGCTCAATGTCAAAGAGCGGCGGACAGCGCTCCTCCATCATGCGGTAGCGCTCATAGGCGGTCAGAGGCCTGGTGCCCTCGTCAGTTCTCAGAAAGGCGCCCGCACGGCCCGCGCCCTGCACGCGGGCGGGCCTGCGCCTGCGGTCGACCTCATGCACGCGCAGCCAGGCGACGGGCCGTCCGTCAACGGACGCAATCCCCGCCTCCGCGCGCACCTCAGGCTCCACCGCCCCGAGCGCCCCGCGAAGGGCCTCGACCGCCGCCTCGGCATCGAACCCCACCGCAGACCGCCATCCGTCCTCAGGATCGGGGCCGATCAGAATCCATCCGCCCGCCGTGTTCGCAAGGGCCGAAACCGTCGCTGCAAGACTCTCGTCGGGCGCCTTGAGCACCTCGACGCTCCTGCGCAGATTCGCGCCCCTCATGAGACGCGCCAGCACGCCGCCCGCGTCCTCATTCCCGACTTCAGACATGCCGTCCTCCCGACTTGACAAATCAACTGTAAACCCTTCCGCCGGGGTGCACTCCGTCCGCTCCCGCAGCCCCGTCGCGCAACCGGAAATGGCCCCGCGACAGCTCAAACTGTAAACATGCGGTACCGGAACTGTCAACCCCGCCCGCTGACAGTAACGCATACTTTAAACTACAGATCAGACATATTTTACCTTTACACTTGCCGACCCTCTTCCTCCGGCCGGCTCACGGAAAAGCATCCCGGTCATTTCCACTCACGACTGTAAACCACGCCCAATCACCTTTCAACCCTTTACAGTTGCAATCCCTCTGTCACTCGAAAATGCATCGTCATGCAACAACTGGAGCTTCAGCTCGACGGGTTCCGAAGCGCTTGTCTTCAGAGCCTGCGAGCCCGCCGTCTCGCCCCGAAGGACGGGCTGAACGCTGGTCGAAGATACTTTGCGAGCTGATTTTCATCGAGCGGCCTCGGCGTATTTTGAGGTCCTCTTTGGCGCGAAGACCGTACGTCCCCTTGAAGTGGCCTTCAAAATGCACCATGCCGCAACGGACGTTCTGATCCTCGAACCGATCCTTCGGGTATGGGCTGCACGAGGTTCCATCATCCCGGATACCTCAGGCGCACCCGCGTACTCGGAGCCGCGGACATCGTCGAGCGCTTCATCGTGAAGCAATCCTGAAAACAATTCGGGCGCCCGCAGCATCTGCCGCAGGCGCCCGAATTGTTCTTGTCCGTCCCTCGACGGCGCCCTTTCCGGTCTTAGCCGCAGACCCAGAGGGCCGTGCGGTAGACGACGAAGGAGAAGGCGTAAGCGAGGAGCGTGTAGGCCACCCACAGGACGGCCGGCGCCTTCCAGGTGCCCATCTCGCGCTTGATGGCGGCGAGCGTCGCGAAGCACGACGGGCTGAAAACGAAGAAGGCGAGGAAGGAGAGGCCCATCGGGATCGTCCAGCTGTGCTGCAGGATCGGCACGAGGGCGTCCTCCGCGTCGCTCGCGGTCGCGTAGAGCGTGCCGAGCACCGAGACGGCCACCTCGCGCGCGCCCATGGCGGGAACGAGCGAGATGCACATCTGCCAGTTGAAGCCGATCGGCGCAAAGAGGGGCTCCAACGCGCGGCCGAGCATGCCCGCGAAGCTGTAGTTGATCGCGGGATCGGTCGCGCCGGCGGGCGCGCCCGGGAAGGTCGTCAGCACCCAGAGGAAGACCGTGAGCGCCAGAATGATCGTGCCCACCTTCTGCAGATAGATGCAGGCGCGCTGCCAGAGGCCGTGCGCGAGCGCGTCGATGCGCGGCAGGTGGTAGCTCGGCAGCTCGAGCATCAGCGTGCGGTTCTCGCCCTTGCCCGTCGTGTGCTTGAGGATCCAGGCGACGACGAGCGCGCCCACCATGCCGAGACAGTAGAGCGCGAAGAGCACGAGGCCCTGCAGGCCCACGCCCCAGACGGAGACGTCGGGCACGAAGGCCGCGATCATCACGGCGTAGACGGGCAGCCTCGCGCCGCAGGTGAGCAGCGGCGCAATGGCGATCGTCGCCCAGCGGTCGCGTTGGTTGCCGACGATGCGAGCCGCCATGATGGCGGGCACCGCGCAGGCGTAGCCCGAGAGAAGCGGCAGGAAGGAGCGGCCCGAAAGGCCCACCGAGCCCATCGTGCGGTCAAGCAGGAACGCCGCTCGCGGCAGGTAGCCCGACTCCTCCATCAGCAGGATGAAGAAGAAGAGGATCAGGATCTGCGGCAGGAACACCACCACGCCGCCCACGCCGCCGATGACGGCGTCGACGAGCAGGTCCTTCACGAACCCGTCGGGCAGGTGCTCGGCGCACAGCTCTCCGAGCATGTTGAAGCCCTCCTCGATCCACTCCATCGGATAGGCGGACCAGGCGAACACCGCCTGGAAGACGAAGAAGAGGATGATCATCAGGATCGTCACGCCGAGCCAAGGATTGAGCACGACGCGGTCGATGCGGTCGGAGAATTCGTCGGGGAAGATCTTGTCAAGCCCGAGCTTGCGCAGGATCCTGTTGAGGCGCGCAAGGTCGTCCTCCTCGGTCGCCTCGGGCACCCAGGACGACCAGGCGGACGGGTCGGAGAGAAGCTCGGTGAGCCTGTCGATGCCCTGCTTGCGCACGGCGATCGTCTCGACCACGGGCACGCCGAGCTCGCGCGAGAGGTCCTCGGCCTTGAGCTCGATCCCGCGGCGGCGCGCGAGGTCCATCATGTTGACCGCCACCACGGCGGGGAGCTTCAGGCGCTGCGCGGCCATGACGAGCTTGAGGCCGCGCCTCAGGTTCGTCGCGTCAAGCACGCAGACGACGAGATCGGGCCTGCGCTCGCCGCGCGCGATGCCCTTGAGGACGTCGACCGTCACCTTCTCGTCGGGCGAGCGCGGATGAAAGGAATAGGTGCCCGGAAGGTCGAGCACGCGGATCTTCTCGGGCGCGCCGATGAGTTGGCCCTCGACGCGCTCGACGGTCACGCCCGCATAGTTGGCGACCTTCTGCTTCGAACCCGTCAGAATGTTGAAGAGCGACGTCTTGCCGGCGTTCGGATTGCCGAGCATCGCGATGAGCGGCCCGGACGGATAGATGTCAACGGTGGAGACGGCCATCAGTCGCGCCTCCTCACCTCGATGCAGCGGGCCTCGACCAACCTCAGCGCAAACGTCGAGACGCCGATGCGGACCGCGATCGGATCGCCGCCCAGAGCGGCCTTCTGCAACACCACGCACGGTTCGCCCGCGGTGAAGCCGATTTCCTCAAGCCAGATCTCCCAGTCTTCGGGAGCGCCTTCGGCATGGACGCCGACCACCTCGAGCTCGTCTCCGATGGCGGCCTTGTCCAGAGTGAATGTGTCGGACATTTTTATATATGGGGGGCTGATCCTTCGTGCCTCGGGCCGCCTCAGGGGTTCGGAAGCCCGGGTCCAGCCCCGTGGGTGAGGGCTGAGAAGGAAAATGATTCTCTTTTAGGTGACTCGCATTTTACCCGTTTGCGCAGCCGTCGGCTCGATTCCCTGAAAAAATTCCTCGCCCGCTTGGACCGCCTCCGCCTCCCGAAGAGGCGCGCTGTCACCCAAAAATGACAGTTTTCCCTTACGACGAATACTCCCAAGGGGGTATTTGCACCCATTTCACCCTAGTCAATCTGATGTATAACCCTTGAAAATCAATGGGTTAGAATGAAGGAATCCCCTGCCATTCAATGCGGTTCGCGCCTGACGCCGAACCCGCCTCACCAACGGAGTTCCCCCCTGATGACCGAGATGACCGCTCCCGCGCGCGTTCGCGAGATTCCCTATAACTACACGTCGCTCTCGGACCGCGAGATTGTGATCCGTCTCCTGGGCGAAAAGGCCTGGGACACGATTGAGTCTCTTCGCGGCTCTCGCCGCACCGGCCGTTCCGCCCGCATGCTCTTCGAAGTGCTCGGCGACATCTGGGCGGTCGAGCGCAATCCCTATCTGGTCGACGACCTGATCGTGCACCCGAAGCGCCGCAAACTGCTCGTGCGCGAGATGAGCCGCCGCCTCGAGGCCGTTCGCCAGCGCGCCGAGGGCAATGCCGACGTGCTTCGCCTCGTCTCCGAGGCGAGCGCCGCCGTGTGCCGCTTCGACAACAGCTTCCCGAAGCTCATCGAGCGCCGTGCCGAAGTGAAGCGCCGTCTGTCCGCGATCACCGATCCGGACAACATCCGCTTCGACGGCTTTGCGCGCGTCACGCACGTCACCGACGCCACCGACTGGCGCATCGAGTATCCGTTCGTCGTCCTCACGCCCGACCGCGAGGAGGAGATCGCGCCCCTCGTGCGCGCGCTCTTCGAGCTCAAGCTCACCATCATTCCGCGCTCGGGCGGCACGGGCTACACGGGCGGCGCCGTTCCGCTGCACCCCGACACGGCCGTGATCAACATGGAAAAGTTCGACCGCCACAGCGGTCCCGTCATGCGCCGCCTGCCGGGCGTCGAGGGCGAGCATCCCGTGATTGAATGCGGCGCGGGCTGCGTCACCCGCCGCATCGAGGAGGCCGCGGCCGCCGCAGGCCTCGTCTTCGCGGTCGACCCCGCCTCGGCCGACGCCTGCTGCATCGGCGGCAACGTCGCCATCAACGCGGGCGGCAAGAAAGCCGCCCTCTGGGGCACGACGATCGACAACCTCGCCTGGTGGAAGATGGTCGACGTCAACGGCCGCATGATCCGCGTCGAGCGCGTCAACCACAACTTCGGCCGCATCCACGAGGTCGAGACCGCCGAGTTCGACATCCACGAGCTCTCCGACGAGGGCGCGGTCGTCAGGACAGAGCGCCTCTCGATTCCGGGCCGCACCTTCCGCAAGGCGGGCCTCGGCAAGGACGTCACCAACAAGCTTCTCAACGGCCTGCCCGCCATACAGAAGGAAGGCACGGACGGCATCATCGTGAGCGCCGCCTTCGTGCTGCACCGGATGCCCGACTTCGGCCGCACGGTCTGCCTCGAGTTCTACGGCACCGTGGCCGAATCCACACCCGCCATCGTCGAGGTGCGCGACTTCGTGCGCGGCCATCCGACGGTCGAGCTTGCGGGTCTCGAGCACATCGACTGGCGCTACGTGCGCGCCGTCGGCTACCGTGCCAAGCTCGAGGGCCGCGGCATGCCCAAGATGGTGCTTCTCGCCGACATCGTCTCCGACAACGAAGCCGACCTCGACGCCGTGGCCGAACGCTGCTGTGAAATGGCGCGCGCCCGCGGCGGCGCGGGCTTCATCGCCCGCACGTCCGCCGATCGCAAGGCCTACTGGAAGGAGCGCTCCCGCACGGCAGCCATCGCCAAGCACACCAACGCCTTCAAGCTCAACGAGGACGTCGTCATTCCGCTCGAGCGTCTCGGCGAATACTCCGACGAGATCGAGCGCATCAACATCGAGTTCTCCTTCAAGAACAAGATCCGCATCGCGGGCGCCTTCATCGAGCGCCTCGCCGACACCGCGCTCGACGAGCGTCCCGGCATCACCTTCGCGCGCGACCTCGCGGCCCGCGTCAGGACCCGCTGGGAGGAAATGCGCGCCGCCATGGACGGCGACGCCGCGCCCTATCTCGCCGAAGGCGTCGAGCCCCGCGAGGGCGAGACCGTGTTTCTCGCCATGCGCGACGGGCGCCTTCGCATCTCCGTCAAGCGCGAGATCCTCGAGATCCTCGCCGCGACGCTGCCCGCCGACGTGATGGCCGAGCTTCACGCGCTCCACAAGAAGCACGTGAGGAGCCGCCTCTTCGTCGCGCTCCACATGCACGCGGGCGACGGCAACGTCCACACGAACATCCCCGTCAACTCCGACGACTACGGCATGATGCAGGACGCCGAGCACACGCTCGGGCGCATCATGAGCTGCGCCGTGAAGCTCGGCGGCGTCATCACGGGCGAGCACGGCATCGGCCTCACGAAGTTCGAGTTCGTCACCGACGAGGAGCTTCGTCCCTTCCGCGAATGGAAGAACAGGATCGACCCCGAGGGCCGCTTCAACAAGGGCAAGCTCATGCCGGGCGGCGGCCTCGAGCGCGCCTACACGCCCTCGTTCGAACTCTTCCGCGCGGAGTCCCTCATTCTCGAAAATTCGGGCCTCGGCGCCATCTCGCAGTCCGTCAAGAGCTGCCTGCGCTGCGGCAAGTGCAAGCCCGTCTGCACGACGCACGTCCCGCGCGCCAACATGCTCTACTCGCCGCGCAACAAGATCCTCGCGCTCGGGCTGATGACGGAGGCCTTCCTCTATGAGTCGCAGACCCGCCGCGGCCTTTCGCTCAAGCACTTCAACGAGCTCGTCGATCTGGCCGACCACTGCACGATCTGCCACCGCTGCGTCAAGCCCTGCCCCGTCAAGATCGACTTCGGCAAAGTGACCACTGCCGTCAAGGCCTTCCTCAACCGCTCGGGCCACAGGGATCTCAATCCCGCCGCGCTCGCGGGCGGCGCGCTCGTCGACGCCGTCAACCCGATCGCCGTGCGTGCGCTCCACGCGGGCGCCGTTCGCGCGGGCTTCTCGCTGCAGCGCCTCGGCAACGAGCTCGCCGAGAAGTACCTCGCCGCGGACCTTGCGCGCATTCGTGAAAAGCCCGCCAACACCACGGGCCGTCCGAGCCTCAAGGACCAGGTGATCCATCTCGTCTCGACGCCGCTTCCGGGCCGCATGCCCAGACAGACCATGCGCGCCGCGCTCGGCATCGAGGACGAGATCACGATCCCGATTCTTCGGCGTCCCGACATGCCCGCCGACGCCGAGGCCGTCTTCTACTTCCCGGGCTGCGGCTCCGAACGCCTCTTCGGCGACGTGGGCCTCGCCGTCGAGGCGATGCTCATGCACGCGGGCGTCCAGACCGTGCTCCCGCCGGGCTACCGCTGCTGCGGCCACCCGCAGCTCGCCTACGGCGAGACCGCCAAGGCCGAGAAGATGATGACGGAGAACCGCGTGCTCTTCCACCGCATGGCCAACACGCTCAACTACCTCGACATCAAGACCGTCGTCGTGAGCTGCGGCACCTGCATCAAGGCGCTCGACGAGTATGAGTTCGACCGCCTCTTCCCGGGCTGCCGCATCATCGACATCCACGAGTTCCTGCTCGAGCGCGGCATCACCATGCCCGTGCACGCCGACACGTACCTCTACCACGATCCGTGCCACACGCCGCTCAGGCTCAACCCGCCGCTCGAAACGGTCAAGAAGCTCACCGGCGCCAACGTCGTGCAGTCCGAGCGCTGCTGCGGCGAGTCGGGCCTCTTCGCCGTCAAGCGCCCCGACATCGCCTCCCAGGTGCGTCACCGCAAGTTCGAGGAGATCGAGAAGGCCAGGGCCAAGGCCGGCATCAAGGGCCACGTCAAGATGCTCACCACGTGCCCCGGCTGCCTGCAGGGCCTCTCCCGCTATGAGGAGCGCGCCGACATGGACGCCGAGTACATCGTCGTCGAGATGGCCCGCCAGATCCTGGGCGCCAACTGGCGCGACCAGTTCATCCGCACCGTGAAGAACGGCGGCATCGAGAAGGTTCTCGTCTAGGAACGCCTTCTCTCCGGGCCGCCCCCTTTCCCTGCCCCGCAGTTCGCAGCCGCGTCCGACGGCTTCGCGCCCCGGCGTCCAAACACGCCGCCTCATGGTTTTTCCTCTCGCGCGTGCGTTTCGAAATGCAAGCGTATTCTTCAGAACAGGCTCGGGGCGCGCGCCCTGACTTATCCTTCGGCTAAGAGAAACAACACAAAGAAGGAACCCACACATGCTCAACGACTAGCAGAAGGCCGTCGTCAAGGCAACTGCTCCCATCCTCGCCACCAACGGCGAGGCGCTGCTCGCTCACTTCTACTCGCGCCTCCTCACCCACAATCCTGAGTTCCAGCAGCTCTTCAACATGACGCACCAACGCACGGGCTCCCAGCCGCGTGCGCTCGCACATGCGGTCCACGCATACGCGACCCACATCGACGATCCGTCCGTGCTTGCGGGCGCCCTAAGGCATACCGCCATGCGGCACTGCTCGGTGGGCGTTCGCGCCGAGCACTATCCGATCATCGGCCGTCATCTGATTGCCGCCATCCGCGAGGTGCTCGGCGAGATTGCGACGCCCTCCGTCATCGACGCCTGGTCCGCCGACTACAACCAGCTGGCCGCCATGATGATCGCGTTGGAGCAGGACCGCTACTCGAGCGCCGCCCAAGCGCCGGGCGGCTGGAGCTGCTGGCGCGGCTTCGTGCTCACCGACAGGCACGAGGAGACGGCCGACGCCGTGAGCCTCACGCTGGGCCCCGCCAACAACGGCTCCGTCGTTCAGGTCCGCCCCGGCGAATACGTCTCAGTGCGCGTCTACATCCCCGGAGAAAACCTCGTCCAGCCCCGCCAGTACACGGTGACGGCGACCAATGAGAACTCGATCCGCATCACCGTCCGCCGCATTTCCGCAAGAGACAGCCTCCCTGCAGGCATGGTCTCGAACGTCCTCTGCGACCTCGCGGCTGGCGCCCTCGTCGACCTCTCCGCGCCGACGGGAGGCTTCCGCCTGCCCGAGGGCGACGCCCCGCTCGTCTTCATCACGGCGGGCATCGGCGTGACGCCCGCGGCCGCCATGCTCCGCAGCGTGGACGAGATCGAGTCGCGCATCAGCGGCCATGAAGGCCGCCATCTCATCCTGCGCACCACGGCCGACCATGGCCGTCCGTCTGCGGAGGACTTCGCGGCGCTTGTCACCGACAACGCCGACTACCTTCTCTGCGGTCCCGCAGGCTTCATGAAGGCCGCCGCCGAGGCCCTCAGGGCCGCAGGCGTCCTGTCCGCCCGCATCCGCACGATGTATCCGAAGGAAGAGTCGCTGATGTGCTGGCACCTAGTGAATCCTCTCCGCCCAATTATTAATTGGACGGGGCTTCCCTGCCTTTTACCGGCACGGACTGCCTGGGCACAGATAGCGAGCAAGCTCAGAAATCTGCGTTCACATGGAACGCAGCTCCGCGCAAACCCGAATTAGGGTGTCCAGGGTGCGTGTGACCCTCTTGGCACATCCCGGAACTTTTGCCGAGATGCGCCGCCATTTCGTCACCGAAATGGACTTCTCGTACTCCCTCAGGAAGTACCGAGCTCCTATGTTGTACGAAGAAGACAGGTCGCACGAATAGCGCTTGCCTGTCTGAAACGTACACATGCTGTAGTTGTTCGTGTCTCTTGTAACGACACCGGTGCCGTCAAAGGCAAGCTTCGACGTGTTCCAAGCACAGACGCGACGAATGCGGATTCCGCACCGGTGCGCCTTGTGCTCCACCATCTTCTGGACAGACTTGGCTCGCCAGTGATGGAGTCGCTGACGTTTCGAGCCGCGTTTACGGCCCGCGAGATCAAGGGGTTCCATGACAATGACGTCGACCTTGAATTCGTTCGCAACTCCTGCGATGAAGTTGGCCGTCTTGACGGCAATGTCCTGGTTGACACCATTCGCTCTCGCCCAAAGCCTCGGCGTGCGTTTTGCACCGTTGCTTTGAGCTTTCCTGATGCGCCGCAAGGCACGTTCCAAAGAGTCTTGCT
>ERZ831601.1423-NODE-1423-length-17689-cov-3.560451_pt1 | contig 17689 bp, 14 predicted proteins | sample MGYA00519578_ERZ831601 | MGnify/ENA primary metagenome ERZ831601 (study PRJEB31850, sample SAMEA3708717) | human gut metagenome | biome: human gut; feature: human-associated habitat; material: faeces | place: China | collected 2014 ... | reverse complement strand
CCGCCCCGCTTTTTTTAGCGTCAGAAGTCGTAGCTCATTGAGACGCGGACGGTACGCGGATCGCCTTCGAACAGGTAAGTACCGGTATCGTCAATGCCAGACCAGTACTTCTCGTTGGTCACGTTGGTCACCCCGACGCGCCAGATCATTTCGTTCTGGTCGGCGTTCAGACGCATACGATAGCGCAGGCCTAAATCCAGGGTGGTGTAGCTATCCAGCTTCTTGGTATTGGCCGCATCGGCATACTGCGAGCCGCTATGATTGACGCGCGCGGTGGCGGTCAGGCCTTCCACCGGCTTGATGTCATATTCGGCGCCGAGTACCGCGTAGAAGTTAGCCACCCCGATGGCATCTTTACCGTCGGTTGCGCCTTCAGCGGTTTTAGTCTGTTTGGCATCCAGCCAGACGGTACTGGCGTTAAGACGCAGTCCCAGCATCGGCTCGCCAAAGACGTTCATCTCTACGCCGCGGTTACGCTGCTCGCCGTCGAGGCCGTAATTGCCAGCGGTATCGGAAATGGCGTTCGGTTTTTTGATTTCAAACAGCGCCAGCGATCCTCCGATCGTACCGTAGTCGATCTTGACGCCCACTTCGTCCTGCTTCGAGTGCGCGATCCCGGTACTCTGCCCGGCATTGGCCGCCGTCGTCGGCGCCACAGAGCCCGGCTGCAGCGCTTCGGTATGGTTAGCATACAGCGACAGCTGCTCCCACGGCTTGTACACCAGGCCAAACGTCGGCATCCAGCGGCTTTGGGTATAACGCGAAGAGGTATCTTCCAGCCCGGTGGCGTTGCTGTAGTTGCGCACAACCACTTTCTGATGACGAGCAGCGGCGGTAAACAGCACTTTATCGTTAAAGAAGCCGAGGGTATCACTCAGCAGCCAGCCCTGCGTACGGCTGCGCGAGGTGACCAGCGGATCGTGGTAGTTGCCGCCAAAATAGGCGTTATCCGGCATCGCCACATCATGGTTGTCATAGATATTAGTGGTCGGGTTCCTGGCCGACATCCGCCAGGCGGTCGCATCGGTATGCACCTGCGCCGCATAGCCGAGGTTCACCTTATGCGAAATCGCGCCGGTATTGAAATCGCCGCGTACCCCGCCCATGCCGCTGATCGCGTCGATAATGCGGTTAGTATCCAGGCGGCCCACCGTCGCATCGCCGTTTTTATTCAGAAGCTTCGGCGCGCTGTAGGTACCAATTTCATGCGAATGCTGGCCGCCGAGGGCGCTGTATACCGTCCAGCTATCGGTCAGGTCATATTCTGCCTTCGCCATGCCGAACTCGCTTTCAATATCGCTATAGCCCCACTTCTGGCTGTAGTTTTTGCTGTTGTCCGGCAGCGCCGGAACGAAATCCACGCCGCTGATATTGACGCCCATCGTACCGCCGTGGAACGTTTTCTTCTGATAGCCGAAATCGAGCGAGGAGCGGAAACGGTCGCCGCGGTAATCAAGCCCCAGCGAAGCCAGCGTGGTACGGCGTTTATCATTATCGATAGCGCCTTCACCCTCGCGGTGCACCAGGTTGACCCGGGCGCCGAACTGGTTGTTGTCGCCGAAACGGCGCCCCAGGTCGAGGGTGCCGCCCACCTGAGAATCAGAGGTATAGTCGACGCCAACGCGTGCGGTCGGCAGATCTTCCGCCCGCTTCGGCTCGAGGTTAATCATCCCGCCGACGCCGCTGCTGGCCGCGCCGTTAAGCAGGCTGTTAGCCCCTTTGAAAATTTCAACGCGCTCCAGCATCTGGGTGTCCATCACCTGACGCGGCACCACGCCCGCCAGGCCGCCCATCGTCATGTCATCGCCATCGAGCTTAAACCCGCGGATTCGATAGGTCTCGGCGAAGTTGCCGTAGCCCTGTACGGCCTGCACGCCAGCGTCGTTACTGACGACATCGGCGATAGTTTTCGCCTGCTGATCCTGAATCAGCTTCGAGGTATAGCCGATGACGTTAAACGGGACGTCCATCGCTTTTTGTTCGCCAAGCATCCCCAGACGGCCGCCGTGGGCGATCTGCCCGTCGAGGAATGCCGGAACCACCAGGTCGCCGCCGGATTTAAAATCGCTGGTTTCGTTAGCCTCGACGATGAGGGTCTCTTCGCCAGGCTGCTTCGCAGCAGCAGCGTCCGCGGCCATCGCCGTTTGACTGGCGGCGCCGATGGCTAAGGCCAGCAGCGTTTTACGCAGCGGGAAGGATGAATAGTGCGTGGTGTGCATAATTTGCCCCATGGATGAGGATAAATGAATCAAAGGGCCCGTCGCCGGACCCGTTATTTTTATTGCGCGTTCAGGTCGATACGTACGACGCTGTCCGGGCCTTTAGTGGAGTGGTCTTTATTGAAGGGCTGTTTGACGGTGACAAACAGCGTCTGACCATCGGCGGAAAGCAGCAGGCTGTTGGGATTGGCCGGCAGCGCCCAGCTTTTCTTCAGCGTGTAGCGGCTGGCGTCAAGGCTAATGACCTTGCCGGATTCACGCTGTGAAATATAAATTTCGTGGCGTTTCTTATTGAACTGCACCGCCAGCGAATCGCCGACGTCGAGCTGTTTAAGCAGCTTGCCGCTGTGGATATCCAGCACCAGAGTGGTTTTCGCTTTCGAGTTGTCGGTCACGAACAGACGGCCGGTGTCGCTATCTTCGGCCATATTAAGCAGCAGCGCCGGCTTGTCGCCCAGCGGCTTCCAGCGCTGTTCAATGCGTTGGTTACGCGGGTTGATCACCAGAATTTCACCGCTGCCGTTAGCGGCGTACACGCGACCGGTTTGCGCGGAGTAGTGCAGGCCGGTCATCCATTTACCGGTATTTTTAATCCGCGTTTTCAGCTTCAGGGTAGTGGCGTCAACCACCCAGATTTGCGCCGGGTCGGCGACCGCGCCAACGTAGAGAGTATTATTCAGCAACAGCAGCTGACGGGCCCCATAAGGGCGACCTTTTTCATTGCGCTCGCTGAACAGCAGGCGGTTTTTTACCTTGCCGGTGGCGGTGTCGATAGCGCTGATGCCGCCGTCCAGCGAATTGCTGACATACAGCGTTTTACCCTCCGCAGAGAGCTGTAAAGCGAAGTTTTTCAGATCGGTATGCGTCAGGCCGATGGTATTGAGGGTGTGCGGATCCAGTGTGTAAACCGCCCCGCCCTGTACATTTTTAAAGCCTTCAGCGCTGGCGACGTACAGCGCATCACCCTGCGGGCTTAACGCCATCTCGTACAGCCCTTCCGCTAGCTGGCGCTGCAGCGGTTGCGCCACGTTAGGGACTGGCGAGTCGACAACCGGTTGGGAAACGGCAGAGGAATGAGGCGTCGCGCAGCCGCTTAACGCCGCGCTGATGGCCAGCGTCAACGCCGGAAGTGTGTATTTCATTGGATCAACCCTATAAAAAATCAATGACCCGATGGACGCGCAGCGGCCGATATTGTGTGTTTCCAGCCTGCTGTCTTTACGTCACCCTACGCCTTCGCGACTCTTAGTGAACGACTCACTGGCGCAGCTCGAACCTTGCCAAAATTACGAATGAAAAAGAGAATGAGAACTATACTCATTATCTAATGTCAAGCAAGTCCTGGCGGGCAAAAAAGATAATCTGCTAATTTTTTTTACGGCAATGGCGGATTAGGAGGGGAAGACAGGATCCGTGACGGGAAAAGCGTCCCGGAAGCGATGCCGTGCACCGCCCGGGTTGCAGGCCAGAAGGCACACAATGTGTTGCCTATCTGGCGCAAAGCGACACATGACAGCGCTATGTCGCTGAACGGCGATTAATAGCGCACCATCACCGACTTCAGCTCCGTATAATCATCGATAAACGCGCTGCCGAATTCGCGCCCGATGCCCGAGCCCTTGATGCCGCCGAACGGTACCGCCGGGTCGAGGAAGGTATGCATATTGACCCATACGATGCCGGCCTCAATCGCCTCCGAGTAGCGTAGCGCCTGACGAATATTATCCGACCAGACGCTGGCCGCCAGGCCATACGGTGAGGCATTCATCCGCGCCAGCGCCTCTTCTTCACTGCGATAGCCGATAAAACTGCACACCGGACCGAAGGTCTCCTCGCGCATCAGGGTGCTCTCTTCGCTGCGCACTTTGACCGCGGTCGGCTGCAGGAAATAGCCCTCCCCCGGCAGCGCTTCGCCGCCGCAGACGATGGTATCGCCCTCGTCGCGGGCGGTCTGAATGAGCCGCAAAACTTTGTCATACTGCTGGCGGTTGGCCAGCGGCCCCATCAGCGTCCGTTCATCCAGCGGCGACCCCGGCGCAAAAGCGCTGAGCTTGTCTTTCAGCAGCGCCAGTACCGCATCCAGTTTTCCCTGCGGCAGATAAAAACGTTCCGCAGCGGCGCAAATCTGCCCCTGGTTCAGGTAGCCAGCTTCAATAATGCCGTTGACCATCGCCTCCGGCGTCAGGTCATCGAGGAACAGCGCGGCGTTTTTGCCCCCCAGCTCAAGGGTCACCCGTTTACCTGACGCACTGGCCGACTGCTGGACTTTTTCACCGGTGGCCACCGAGCCGGTGAAGCTCACCTTGGCGCAGGCCGGATGCGTAATCAGCCGTTGGGCAATCTCGCCGCCGGCGCCGTTGACCACGTTAATCACCCCATCCGGGATACCCACCGCTTTTGCCAGCTCCGCCACGCGCAGCAGCGTCAGCGGCGTATATTCGCTCGGCTTGAGGACGATGGTGCAGCCGCAGACCAGGGCCGCCGCCAGCTTCCAGATGGCAATCATGATGGAGAAGTTCCACGGCACGATGCCAACCACCACCCCCAGCGGCTGGCGGCGGGTAAAGGCGGTATATTTCTCCCCGGCCATCGATGGCAGCGAGACATCCAGCGTTTCACCGGTGACTTTCCCCGCCCAGCCGGCGAAGTAGCGCAGGAACGCCACCGACTGGTCCAGCTCGAGCATCCGCGCCAGCGTGATAGTTTTGCCGGAACAGAGACTTTCCAGCTGCGCCAGCGCTTCGCGATGCTCTGCCAGCGTGTCCGCCAGCTTCAGCAGCAGCGCGCCGCGCGCCAGCGTCGGCATCTCGCGCCACTGACTAAACGCCTGGCGGGCGCTCTCCATAGCGCGATCCGCCTGGTCACTATCCGCCGCGGTGACCTCGGCAATCGCCTGCCCGGTCGCCGGGTTGATCACCGCGAACGGCGCGCCGCGGCCCGCCTCACGTTGACCGGCAATAAACTGCCCGTGCGGCTGGCGTAAGAAGGCGGTCACTTCCGCCAGTAAGGTTATCTCGCTCATCGTCAGCACCCGTTTTTCAGCAAAGTTAACCCATCACAGCACGGCTTCCCGCCGCAGCCTATCGTTCTAAAGAACGTCATTCTTCCGGACGATATTCAACGCCCGCGCGGCGTGCTGTGATGAGGGTCTTGAGCCAGGCAAGACCACAGGGTAACGCGATGAACATCAAGATCGATGCGCTGAACTACTACGGCGCGACGAAGAAATATCACCTCCATTTCCCGGCGCTACGGGAAGATATTGAAGCCGATGTGGTAATTATCGGCGGCGGCTTCTCTGGCATTAACACCGCCCTTGAGCTGGCGGAACAGGGGATCACCAACGTGGTGGTGCTGGAGGCGCGCCATCTCGGCTACGGCGGCACCGGGCGCAACGGCGGCCAGGTGATGGCCGGTATCGGCCACGATATCGAAGCGGTAAAAAAGCACGTCGGCAAAGAGGGGCTGGAGACGCTGTTTAAAATCGCCAACCTCGGCGCGGGCATCATTCGCGAACGCATCCGCAAATACAACATCGACGCCGATTTCGTGCCCGGCTACGGCTATCTTGCCTATAACCAGCGACAGCTTAAAACGCTGCGCCAGTGGGAGAAGGAGTTTAAAGCCGCTACCCCGGATGAAGAGATCGAACTGTATACCGGAAAAGAGGTGCAGCAGGTGGTGGGCTCCGAGGTCTACTGCGGCGCGCTGAAACATATGGGCGGCGGCCAGATCCATTCACTCAATATGCTGCTCGGTTCGGCGCAGGCCGCCCATTCGCTGGGGGTGAAGATTTTCGAATCCTCGCCGGTGGTGGAAGTGAATTACGGCAAACAGGTGCGGGTACGCACCGCGATGGGCAGCGTCAAAGCCGCCAAACTGCTGTGGGCCTGCGACAGCTTCCTCAACAATATGGAGCCGGAGATCTACAACAAGACGCTGGTCACTTACTCCTACCAGGTGTCGACCGAGCCGCTCTCCGATGAACTGATCGAACGCATCAGCCCACTGCGCGGCGCCTTCAGCGATATTCGCCCGGTAATTAACTACTACCGCGTCACCCGGGAAAACCGCCTGCTGTTCGGCAGCGCCACCCGCTTTGTGGAGTATACGCCGAACGATTTCGCCGCCTGGAACCGCACCTTGCTGGCGGAGGTCTTCCCCTATCTCAGGGATGTGAAGATCGATTTTGCGTGGGGCGGGCCGATGGCCTGTAGCGCCAATCTGTTCCCGCAGATCGGCACCCTACGCGATCACAACAACGTCTTTTACGTCCAGGGGTACTCCGGCTTCGGCGTCACCCCGTCGCACATCGTGTGCAAAATCCTCGCCGAAGGGATCAACGGCGGTTCCGACCGCTATCGCCTGCTGAGCAGCATCCCCCACGCGACCATCCACGGTCGTGACAGTCTGCGCTTGCTATTAGTCACGGCCGGAAAACTGATGCATCAAACCGCCGGTTTCTGGAAAGGCCGGAGTTAACCAGGAGAACGCTATGCACGCTTTTAAACTTAAACACCCGGTACCTGATCTGCAGCCGATCGGCAGCGTCAGCCTGCTCGGCGCGACGCCGACCGCCGGCGACCCGCAGGTAGCGGGCGCGATGATCTACGGCGAGCCGCAGGACGCCTTTACCTGCGGACTGTTTTCGTCCACTGAGGGGAGCTTTACCATGACCTATCCGTTTACCGAGCACGCCACCGTGCTGGAGGGCGAAGTGGAGCTGACCGTCGCCGGCGGCGAGCCGCAGCGCTTTGCGCCGGGCGACAGCTGGTTTGTTAAACAGGGCACCGAAGTGGAGTGGAAAATTCTGACGCCGCGCTTTGTGAAGCACTACCTGGCGAACGTCGAGACCCGCTAACAAACTGATAATGCCCGGCGGCGCATTACGCCTTCTCCGGGCTACCAAATCGCGCAGCGCTGTAGCCCCGGTAAGCGGCAGCGCCACCGGGGGGTTTGAGGCCAAATTAAAGGCAGGCCGCACGGACCGTAGGCCGGATAAGGCGCAGCCGCCATCCGGCAGAAACAGGCGCAACGTGGCAAGACGGATGGCCCCGGTTTTCGGGGTCATATTGTTTATCCGCCGCGACATTCATCGACTGCGTCACAGAATCATGCGCCGCCCTCCACCTTCCGGACGATATTCGTTGAGCAGGATGCCCGCCTAAATTATGACTATCCGGGAGTGGCGCTGGCTATTCCCTGCTACCCCATTATTGTGCAGAGGTTGACTATGTTTAGTAACAGACTCGCCAGCCATCTTGAGCGCGGCGTCGTCGGCTTCCCGACCACCCTCGCCAGCTCCGTCGGGCTGATCATGGCCAGCCCGGTGATCCTGACGGTCACCAGCGGCTTCGGCATGGGCGGCGATACCTTCGCGCTGGCGGTGCTGCTGGCCTTTATTATGATGCAGGCGCAGGTCACCACCTTTGCCGAGGCGGCGACGCTCATTCCCACCACCGGTTCGGTGTACGACTATATCTCCTGCGGCATGGGCCGCTTCTTCGCTATCACCGGCGCGCTGTGCGCCTATCTGATCGTCCATATCTTCGCCGGGACGGCGGAGACGATCCTGGCGGGCATTATGGCGCTGGTGAACTTCGAGTCGATTAACGCCCAGATGGCCGCTCACCAGAATACCTGGATGGTGGGCGTCGGCATGGTGGTGATTTTCGGCTTGCTCAACGCCATCGGCGTGGAAATCTTCGGCAAGGTCGAAGTGGTGCTGACCTTCGGCATGTGGACCACGCTGACCATTTTCGGCCTGTGCGGCATTTTTATGGCGCCGGTCACCCATCTGTCCGGCTGGTTCGGCACACCGCTGAACGTTAGCGATATCAACGGCCTGTTCGGCTATATCGGCATGGCGATGTTTATGTTCGTCGGTTGCGAACTGGTGACGCCGATGGCGCCGGAGATCAAACAGGCCCACCGCACCATACCGCGGGCGATGGCGCTGGGCCTGCTGGGGGTCGCCAGCTGCATGTTTATCTACGGCGCGGCGATCAACCGCCAAGTGGAGAATACCGTGCTCGACGCGGCCAACAACGTCCATCTGCTGGATACACCGATGGCGATCCCGGCCTTCGCCGAACGGGTGATGGGCCACGCCGGCCAGTACTGGCTGGGGGTCGGGCTACTGTTGGCCGGCTGCGCCACCATCAATACGCTGATGGCCGCCGTGCCGCGTATTATCTACGGCATGGCGCTGGACGGCGCGCTGCCCCGTTTCCTGACCTGGCTGCATCCGCGCTTTAAGACGCCGGTGATCGCCATTGCCATCGGGGTGGCGATCCCCTGCCTGCACGCCTGGTATCTGAACGGCGATCTGGACCGCATCGTGCCGCTGATCCTCGCCGCGGTCTGCGCCTGGGGCGTCGCCTATCTGCTGGTTACTCTGTCGGTGGTGATGCTGCGCATTCGCCGCCCGGACCTGCCGCGCGCCTACCGCTCGCCGTGGTTCCCGCTGCCGCAGATTATCTCCAGCGTCGGGATCATCATCGCTATCGTCAATATCACGCCGCCCGGGATGGACAGCCGCCAGGTGCTGGTGCCTTTCGGCATAATGCTCGGCCTGACCGCCGCTTACGCCCTGTTCTGGACGGTGTGCGTGCAGCGCGTCAATCCGTTCAAGCCGCTGGTAGTGGAAGAGGTGGTGGAGCGCGCCATCAACAATTATGAAAAACAGACCCGCGGGGAGATGACGCCAGATGTCCTCCGTCCCCTGGTTTGAAACGCCGTTAATGAACGCGGTGCAGCGCGATCTGGCGGGCTGGCCCAGCGAAAAGCTGAGCGAACGCAGCGCGCTGCTGCGCTTGAACGACGCCACCGCCGTCACCTTCAGCGTGCGTCAGAAGCGGCTGTTTATGGCCAGCATTCACAGCTGCGAGTTTGTCGTCGAGGGGCCGGTGACCCGGCCCGTGCGCGGTAACATTCGCGCCCATCAATCCGGCTGGTGGAAACGCCAGCCGATCCGCTTTATCGGCGGCAAAGACAGCGCGGAACTCGCTGGCTATCTCAACGGTTTTCCTAATCTCCAGCAGACCTTAAGCGAGCTGGATTACCGCCGCTTTTCGCTGACCTTTGATAGTAGCGGCTGGCGCTGCAGCATTGAACCCTGGGCCGCCAGCGAAGTGGTCTGTAAAATGCCGCCGCTGCGCCGTTATCTGCGGCTGGAAGCGCAGCAGCGGATGCTGCTGCTCAGCGTGCTGGCGATGGTTAATCAGGCGGTAAGTCAGTGGATGCGCGGTGAAATCGCAGAAGAGAAAGCATTGACTTCCCCGCCATCACCGCGGGGAAGCTGAGGTGGTTTATAGCAGGCCAAACTGCTGCGCCAGCCGATCGATGGCCTGGCGCTGGAACTGCGCGAATGCGGCGCGCGGCTGCTGCTGCTGAATAAATTCCAGCAGCGGATCCTGGACCTCAGTGCGGATGCCGCTCAGGGCTTCCATCACCGCCAGGCCGCAGAACGGCACGTAGGATTCGGCGTAGCCGCCCTCGTGCACCATCACCAGTTTCCCGCCGCACAGGCGATCCGCCGCCTGCTGGACCTGTTCGGTCATCGCCCGGAAGCTATCGCTGTGCAGCTGCATCCGCGCTAATGGATCCATGGCGTTGGCGTCATAGCCGCAGGCGATAATAATCAGCTCCGGCTCAAAACGCGCCAGCGCCGGAATAACGATAGTTTCCAGCGCATAGCGCCAGCTGTCATCCCCCGCCCCGGCCAACAGCGGAATATTGATGTTGTAACCTTCGCCCGCACCCACGCCGCGATCGTCCTCGCCGGCGTAGCCCGGCGGGAAGCAGCCGTCCTGATGCAAGGAGATAGTCAGTACATCGTCGCGCTGCAGGTAGATATGCTGGGTGCCGTTACCGTGGTGAACATCCCAGTCAATGATCGCCACCTTGCCCAGCCCCAGCTGCGCTTTCGCTCGCTCGACGGCAATGGGAATATTGGCGAGGAAACAAAATCCCATCGACTGGTCCGGCAGGCAGTGGTGTCCGGGCGGGCGCGACAGCGAATAGGCGTTATCCAGCTCCCCCTTCAGCACCGCTTCCACCGCCGCACAGGCCAGCCCGGCGGAAAGACAGGCAATTTCATAACTGCCCGGCCCCAGCGGCGCCTCTTTGCCGAGCATGCCGCCGCCGTTATCGCTTATCGCCTTGAAGCGCTCCAGATAGCTGTCGGGGTGGATCCGCCGCAGGTCCTCAAGGCTCGCCGGCGCCGCGCTGCGCAGCGCCAGCTGCGGCGTCAGCCCGGAGACATCCATCAGGTTTTTCATCCGCCGTTTGGTCTCTGGCGATTCAGCATGACCGCCGCCGGCGGGCGGCTGTACCCACCCGCCCACTGGCAGCGTCACCGCGTGCAGACCGGTACTGTGCCAGAAACAACGTTCATCAAAAAAGAAACCGGTTTTTCTTTTCACTCTATCCTCCCGTGGGCTAAGCCTTCCCGGCGGCGGACGCCGCCACAATTAAAATCAGTGACAGCAGCGCGCAGACGCCTGCCGCCGCCGATCACCAGATTGATGCTGTTCATTAGCCGACCGCTGTTATCGAGCCCGGCCACGCGGGCGAGAATAAAGGGCAGCACGAAGGTCCAGGTGAACTTAAACAGCAGCGCCGCGATGGCGTAACGCACCAGCAGCGGCTGGCCGATCAGCAGCCCAACGCTGACGATCAACAGGCCGTAGCCCAGCCACACCGGTAAACGATCGGCCCGCCGGGTGCCGCGCAGGGCTGCGCCGCCGGCGCCGATAATGCCGCAAACCGTCGCCGCCGCCAGCACCAGACCGACCTGCGTCGGGCTCAGCCCCGCCGCGCTGCCGATGGTGCCGATAAAGGTCCACACGGCGCTGAGGCTGATATAGAAAGTGAGCACCGCCAGCACCGCCAGCGCCTGACGCCACAGCGCCGTCGACGGCTGCTGGCGGGAGACTGAAAGCGGTTGAAAGCGCGGAGGGAAAGCGGATACCAGCGGCAAACAGCAGAGCATGATGGCAGCGAGGATCAGATACACCACCTTCAGGCCAAAGGTCGCGAACAGGCCGGGCAGCGCCAGCAGGCCAAGCATCCCTAACAGCAGTTGCCCGAGCACCCAGAAGGCGTAGACCCGCGACGGGTTCGGCGTTCCGGCCGCGCAGCTGATGCACAAAATCATCAACGTGCCGCCCGCCAGCGAGGCGATAAAGCGCGCCGCCAGCAGCGTCTCGTACTGGGTGACCACCGCCGAGGCGAGGTTGGCGGCCAGAAACACCACCCCGGCCGTCAGGGCAACCCGCCGCCAGTCGAGGCGGCTCATCCACCACCACGCCGGGAGCGTCGCCAGGCTCATCGCCCCCAGCTCCGCTGAGAACAGCCAGCCGATCTGCCCGGGTTTTAGCTGCCATTCGCTGGCCAGCTGCGCCGCCACCGCCGGCGCGGTCATCAGAATACCCGGCGCAATAGCGGCAAAAATCACGATCGCCGCCAGCAAACGCAGGGACACCATCAGCCCGGCGGGCCGGGAAAGCGCATTATCAGTGAGAGGTGTACTCGACATCGTAGGGCGTGCTCCGGTCAAAAAAGCCTCCCCCCGGAGGATCCTCCAGGGAGTGATACCCACAGGCATCAGGAAAACGCCGTGCTGCCACGGCGCGCGCGGGATGCGAAAGTCAGATTACAGATGCAGCGTACGCTGAGCGGCCGGCATCCAGGTTCGGGAAACCAGTTCGGTACGATTGACCACTTCGGTCTTGGCGAAAATATTGCGCAGGTGCGTTTTTACCGTCGAGAGCGAGATATCCAGCTGGCGGGCAATCAGCTTATTGCTGGCGCCTTCGCGCACCATGCCGACGATTTCCCGCTCTTTCGCCGTCAGGATGGCGGGCAGATCATCTTCTTCCTGCAGGCAGTCGCGGATGGCCAGCTCTACCAGCGGCAGCACCGCCTGGGCCCGCTGGCGCTCTTCGCTGGAGAAAGGCACGTCGCGCATCAGCGAGATACCGGCGACGATCCGCCGCTCGCGGCGGATAAAGATCTCGGTCATGTCGCGCACGTTATTCGGCAACATAAATTCATGATAGTAATGCCGGTTGCGGTCGCAGAGCCGCGGCGTCATCGCCGCCACGGTGGTGTTCTGGTGGCTAAAGTGCGACGGCAGAAGCGGATCCAGCGGCTGAAAGTTTTCCAGATATTGTTGGTGCGTATTATCGGAAATATTATGCAATATATAGTTTTCGGGTTTTAAACGATTATTTACTCGATAAAACACCGCTGAAGTTAGTGGAATTAACTGGGAAATAGTCTGTAAACAACGGGCTATTATCGCATCATTACGGCTGGCTTTTAACAAAGCAGACATGATAGGGCCTCCCCGTCGAGATGATGGTACATGACACATGGATGACTACTGATAATTGAAGCATACATTTCACATTTAAGTAACACAATCATTAACATATTAACAATGTGATAGCCGTTACAAACTTTTCAGCAATACATTGTTATATAAAGCATTTAAAAAACACCCCGGCCATGCTTTACGATAGCGGCGTTAAAACATAAACAAATAAGATTAACACCCGGCGTACCTGCCCCTGGTGATAAAAAAACCCTATTCCCGACGCGTGATTCTCATCCTAAAGAACGATGGATTTTTGTTTTTTTTCACTTATACCCTTAACAGGATGCATTTAATTTTCGCCGCGGCTTAATCATGTGATTACGCCTGACCCGCTGTTGCCAAAATAATATCAACAGTACCGGTCATTAACCGAGGATAAGCCGATGCTGAATATCGCCGCCCTGCGCCAGCAGCAAATTCCGCTGGCCGCTGAACCGCGCTCGCCGGTGCCGTTTCATATTCTGATGAAGCCGATTGGCCCCGCCTGCAATCTCGCCTGCCGCTATTGCTATTACCCGCAGGACGAAACGCCGGTCAACAAGATGGATGACGCGCGGCTGGAGCAGTTTATCCGCCGCTATATTGCCGCCCAGCCCGCCGGTGCGCGGGAAATCAACTTTGTCTGGCAGGGGGGCGAGCCGCTGCTGGCCGGCCTGAGCTTCTACAAAAAAGCGCTCGCCCTGCAGGCGCGCTATGCCCCCGACGGCGTGACTATCAGCAACAGCCTGCAGACCAACGGGACGCTGATCAACGACGCATGGTGCCGACTGTTCCGCGAACATGGCTTTATTATCGGGTTGAGCCTCGAAGGCAACGAAGCGCTGCAGGACTACCATCGTCCGGATAAACGCGGCCGGTCGACCTGGTCGGCGGCGCTGCGCGGCATTGACCTGCTCCATCAGCATCAGGTGGACTTTAATCTGCTGGTGGTGGTGCATAACGAGATGGCGGCCCACGCGGCGGCGATTTATGACCGGCTGGTCAGCCTCGGCGCGCGCTATCTGCAGTTTCAGCCGCTGATGAGCGAAGGCGCGGCCCTGCGCGAAGGATACCAGCTCAGCGCCGATAACTGGGGACGTTTTATGGTCGGCATCTGGCGACAGTGGCGGAAGCGCTGCGATAGAGGGCGGGTGTTCGTTATCAATATCGAACAGGCGTGGGCGCAGTATTTCACTCATACCAGCGGCAGCTGCGTGCACAGCGCCCGCTGCGGCAGCAACCTGGTGATGGAGCCCGACGGACAGCTCTACGCCTGCGATCATCTGATCAACGCCGAACATCGGCTGGGTCGCCTTGACGAGCAGACGCTTGCCGCCGCAGTTGACGCCTCGGTGCAACTGCCTTTCGGTCAGCAGAAAAGTCTGCGCCGCGAATGCCAGACTTGCTCGGTAAAAATGGTCTGCCAGGGCGGCTGCCCGGCGCATCTCAACGCCGCAGGCAACAACCGCCTCTGCGGAGGCTACTACCGCTTCTTTAGCGACATCCTCGCGCCAGTACGCCCCTTTTCCCGCGACCTTAACGGCCTGAAGGCCTGGCGGGCCGCGTTTGTTGGGACTGCGCATACTGCGTAGCGCCTTACCCTGATGATATCCCCCTCTGAACAGGAGAGTCAGTCGTGAACAAAAAAGCCATGGCCGCGGCGGTCAGCATGATCCTCGCCGGTGGCGCGCACGCCGCGCAGCAGGAGCGTCCAAACGTCATCGTGATTATCGCCGATGATATGGGCTACTCGGACATCAGCCCCTTTGGCGGCGAGATCCCCACCCCCAATCTGCAGGCGATGGCCGAGCAGGGAATGCGCATGAGCCAGTATTACACCTCGCCGATGTCGGCCCCGGCGCGCTCAATGCTGCTCACCGGCAACAGTAACCAGCAGGCTGGGATGGGCGGCATGTGGTGGTACGACAGCACCATTGGCAAGGAGGGCTACGAGCTGCGGCTGACCGACCGCGTCACCACCATGGCCGAGCGCTTTAAAGACGCGGGGTATAACACCCTGATGGCCGGTAAATGGCACCTCGGTTTTGTTCCCGGCGCCACGCCGAAAGATCGCGGCTTTAATCACGCCTTCGCCTTTATGGGCGGCGGCACCAGCCACTTTAACGACGCGATACCGCTGGGGACCGTTGAAGCCTTCCACACCTACTACACCCGCGACGGCGAGCGCGTCTCCCTACCGGATGATTTTTACTCCAGCGAAGCCTACGCCCGCCAGATGAACAGCTGGATTAAAGCGACGCCGAAGGAACAGCCGGTCTTCGCCTGGCTGGCCTTCACCGCCCCTCATGATCCCCTGCAGGCGCCGGACGAGTGGATTAAGCGCTTCAAAGGCCAGTATGAGCAGGGTTACGCCGAGGTCTATCGCCAGCGCATCGCCCGCCTGAAAGCGCTGGGAATTATCCATGACGATACCCCGCTGCCGCATCTGGAGCTGGATAAAGAGTGGGAAGCGCTAACGCCAGAGCAGCAGAAATATACGGCGAAAGTGATGCAGGTGTATGCGGCGATGATCGCCAATATGGACGCGCAAATCGGCACCCTGATGGAGACGCTGAAACAAACCGGGCGCGATAAAAATACCCTGCTGGTCTTTTTAACCGATAACGGCGCCAACCCGGCGCAGGGTTTCTACTACGAATCTACCCCGGAATTCTGGAAGCAGTTCGATAACAGCTATGACAACGTCGGCCGCAAAGGATCATTTGTCTCCTACGGCCCGCACTGGGCCAACGTCAGCAACGCCCCCTACGCCAATTATCACAAAACCACCAGCGCCCAGGGCGGCATCAATACCGACTTTATGATCTCCGGTCCCGGGATCACCCGCCACGGTAAAATCGACGCCTCGACGATGGCGGTGTATGACGTGGCGCCGACGCTATATGAATTCGCCGGCATCGATCCGAACAAGTCGCTGGCGAAAAAGCCGGTGTTGCCGATGATCGGCGTCAGCTTTAAGCGCTATCTCACCGGCGAAATACAGGAGCCGCCGCGCGGCAACTACGGGGTTGAACTGCATCATCAGGCGGCCTGGGTCGATGGCGAATGGAAGCTGCGACGGCTGGTGCCGCGCGGCCTCACCGCCGGCGACGCGCCGTGGCAGCTGTTTAATCTGCACGACGACCCGCTGGAGACGCATGATGTCGCGGCCGAACATCCCGATCGGGTTAAAGCCATGAGCGAGGCCTACGAGGCATTTGCTAAGCGCACCATGGTTACCAAAGCGCAGGGCAAAATGATCGACTACGTCGGTATCGATAGCAAAACCGGGCGCTATCTGGCGGTCGACCCCGCCACCATGAAGCCGGTGCCTGCGCCGCAGGCGATCCCTGTGAGCGAGATCCATTAACCACCACGGCTATCGTTCTTCCGGGCGATAGCCGGGACCTGACGCGCTTTTTAAGGTAATCGGAAACCCCATTACAGGAGAGTGCGGATGGCGAGAGTCGTGGTGATAACCGGTGGCGGAACCGGAATTGGCGCCGCCTGCGCGCGGCTGATGCGCGCCGCGGGCGACCGGGTGTTTATTACCGGCCGGCGCGAAGCGCCGCTGCAGGCTGTCGCCAATGAGACCGGCGCCACGGCGCTGGTGGGCGATGCCGCCGACGGCGAGGTGTGGCGCCAGCGGCTGCTACCGGCGATCCTCGACCAGACCGGCGGGATTGATGTCCTCATCTGCAGCGCCGGCGGGATGGGCAACAGCCCCGCCGAGACCAGCGACCGCCAATGGCGCGAGGCGCTGGACGGCAATCTCACCAGCGCCTTCGCCAGCGTTCGCGCCTGCCTGCCTTCGCTGATTGCCCGCCGCGGCAATGTGCTGTTTGTCGCCTCCATCGCCTCTCTGGCCGCCGGGCCGCAGGCCTGCGGCTACGTCACCGCCAAACACGCTTTAATCGGCCTGATGCGCTCCGTCGCCCGCGATTATGGCCCCCAGGGGTTACGCGCTAACGCCGTCTGTCCCGGCTGGGTCACGACGCCGATGGCGGATGAAGAGATGCGCCCGCTGATGCAGGCGGAAGGGCTGTCGCTGGCTGAGGCTTATCAGCGGGTCTGTCGCGATGTTCCGCTGCGCCGCCCCGCCAGCCCCGAGGAGATAGCCGAGGCCTGTCAGTTTCTCTGTTCGCCGCAGGCCGCCATCATCAGCGGCGCTACGCTGGTCGCCGACGGCGGGGCCAGTATCGTCGATGTTCCCACTCTGGCGTTTGCCTAACGCCCTACTCTGTTCAGGAGCCCCTATGACTTCAGAAGCCGTATTTATCCAGGTCGGCGCGCTGGCCGATGGTTTTGCGCCGCACGGTAACCTGCTGGCTACCGCCAGCCTGCCCGCCGGCGAAAACTTTACCTTTTATGTCGCCGGGAGCGAGCCGCAGCAGCTGGTTATCGAAGATGAGCAGACGCTAAGCTGGAACGGCAAGCGCGCCCCCTGGCGAGCGACCGCCCTGCGCCCGGACATTCTGTTTATCGACTTCCTTGACCCGGAGCGGGATAACGCCAGCATTAGCGCGGTATGCAACCTGACGCAGCGCAATGCCACGCTGGTATACGGCCAGCTACCGGACGAAGCCGCCGCGCGGCTGGACGCCTTCAGCCGGGTAGAACAAGGGTTGCCGCTGACCGCGGTTGAGGCCCGTTTCGTCTTCGCCCGCCTGGATGCCCAGCCGGGGCCGCTGCCGGGCTTTACCGATGCGCTCATTGGCATGCGCAATCAGTACACCTACAGCCCGACCGAGCGCTATGAGCACATCTATCTCAACGACAATTTTTACGCCTGGCAGTGTCTGGACGGCGTGGAAAAGGGGCTGGCGGATGTCGATCGCTGCCATTACGTGCAGGTGGCTGAGGATCTCTATTTGTTCGTCTGGCGGGAGAAAATCATCCCCACGCTGGGGGTGATCCTCATCGATCTGCAGCAGATGCGCACTGACGGCAAGATCATGGGCTATCAGGGCAGCGATTTCGGCGCCCTCAGCAATTTCCCGGTCGGCGCCAGCGCGAAGATCCTCAACGTCACCCGCCATCAGGAATAGTAGGGCGCCGCCGGGCACGCTTTCAGGCACCGCACCCGTCATTTCGCCGGGTGGCGGCT
>ERZ831601.1422-NODE-1422-length-17718-cov-3.651135_pt1 | contig 17718 bp, 14 predicted proteins | sample MGYA00519578_ERZ831601 | MGnify/ENA primary metagenome ERZ831601 (study PRJEB31850, sample SAMEA3708717) | human gut metagenome | biome: human gut; feature: human-associated habitat; material: faeces | place: China | collected 2014 ... | reverse complement strand
ATACATTCTTCTTGCATGGGATTTCCATCTCCTTTACATTCATTTCCCGACCAGCGCGTTGAGTTTCTCCACTATATCCATACTTCCCGACCGGAAACCTTCCAGATCGAGTGTAATGTACAGAAATCCCATTTCTTTTAATGTCCTGCAGATCGTCTCCCGCTCGGCAATCGCTTTTTCAAATTTATCCGCATCCACCTCGATCCGGACAATATCGCCATGCAGGCGCAGGCGCACATTTCCGCCAAACACGCTTCGAAGATAATCTTCGCCTTTCTCAATCCGCTTCAAAACTTCCATGTCAAAGGAAGTTCCATATGGAAGGCGGGTCGCCATACATGGCATGGACGGACGGGATGCAACGGAAATTCCTAAGTCAGCCGCAAATGCCTTGACATCCTTTTTCTCCAGTCCGCACTGTGCAAGTGGACTGACGACACCCAGCTCACGGAGTGCCTGGATACCCGGGCGGTACACATGCAGGTCGCTCTCATTGGTTCCGTCCATCACGCACGGAATCCCCTCTTCTTTTGCAAAATCCAGAAGTGTCGCGAACAGGTGGTGTTTGCAGATATAACAGCGGTTGACCGGATTCGTCCGGATGGCTTCCAGCTCCATCTCATTGACCTGGATAATTTTATGGATCGCGCCCAGCTCCTTTGCCACCCGCTCCGCGATCTCCAGATCACAGGCTGGGTGCAGCATGGTGTGAAATGTCACGGCATAAACCGGCATTCCCGTCTTCTTCGCCGTATCACACGCCAGCTTGAGAATCAGGCTGCTGTCCACACCGCCCGAAAAGGCGACACAGACCGGTGCCTTCGCTTTTTCTGCCATGAACTGTTTTAAAGCTTCTCTTTTTTCTGTCTCTGATATCATTGGTTTATTTTCCATGGTTCTTGATTCTCCTCTTAATTATCTAACGAGAATGCACTGTGCCGTTTTTCAATCTAAAAAGTGCTTACTGTAAACTAATACTTCCGTCTTCCATTACTCCGTGGAATACTTCCATGAAGCGCTTCCCTGTCTCCCGGCAGATCGCGCGCACGCTCTCATACTCCGGATAGCACGTATCCACGCCGCCGCGCTTGCAGATTTTTACCTTTGCTGCCCCGTAACGGGTCTGGATCTCCTTTACTTCCCGTGGCAGTATCGTCCTCTCTACTGGATAGCGGCGCACACCGATCGTGGTCGTACAGGAGAAGACAAGCTGTTCTAATTCTTCCCGTTTTTCTGCCGTTGTCAGTACATGAAGCACATACGCCGGACGGTTTTTCTTCATATATGCCGGTGTGTACCACACATCTCTGGCGCCCGCTTCCAGAAGCACCTCCATCGCATATCCCAGCGCCTCGCCGGTGCAGTCGTCCAGGTTTGCCTCCATGACCCACATGGAGCTCTCGTCGTGACCGTCTTTTCCAGTTTCTACTTCCACCGTTTTATCCGTCAGAAGCATCGCCCGCAGGATATTCGCGTGCGCGAAATCCTTATTTCCGGCGCCGATACCGATCTTTTCGATCTGGTACTTCTTCGGAAGCGCCGCTTCTGTCCGGAATGCCGCCGCGATCGCCGCGCCGGTCGGCGTTACCATCTCTCCTTCGACATCCCGAAGCGTCAGTTCCAAGCCCTGTGCCGCTGCGATATTTGCCGTCGCCGGAACCGGAACCGGCATTAAACCGTGCTGGCAGCGTGCGAATCCATGACCTTCGGAAAGCGGCGATATCACCACGCGGTGGATTCCCAGATCCTCCAGGCAGAATGCCGCACTGATAACATCCACAATCGAGTCAATTGCACCGACTTCATGGAAATGAACCTCGCTGACCGGGATTCCGTGTGCTTTCGACTCTGCCCCCGCCACAATCTCAAACATCCGGCGCGCCAGGTTTTTAACGCGGTCAGATGCATCCAGACGATCGATGATCTCGAAAATGTCATGAATGTTGCGGTGGACGTGAGGATGCATATGATCGTGGGTGTGAGCGTGATCATGGCTGTGCTCATGGTCGTGGGTGTGAGCGTGATCATGGCTGTGCTCATGGTTGTGAGTGTGTTCATGATCGTGATGATGCTCATGGTCGTGCTCATCATGGCTATGTTCGTGGTCGTGATGATGCTCTTCTTCCTCTAAATGTACATCGAAATCATACGCATCGATTCCACATTTCTTCGTCCGCCCAAAATGCAGATGATACCCGGATACGCCCAGACTGTCCAGTGCCCGTACCAGTTTTTCCCGGCTTGCTCCAAGATCCAACAGTGCGCCAACCGTCATATCTCCACTGATTCCAGACGCACAATCCAGATATAAGATTTTCTCATCCATTTTTACTTCTCCCTCTACTTTTCTCATTTTATTGATACATTTCCGTTTTTCGCTTTTATGTAATTATCACAAACCACTATCACTCTGCCGTCTTCTTCGGCTCCCGAACCGCCAGGCGGTTGATCTGCGCCGCCAGATATGCTGCGCCGTAGCCGTTATCTATATTTACAACCGAAATGCCGTTCGCACAAGAATTAATCATCGTGATCAATGCCGACAGTCCATGAAAACTTGCACCATAACCGACCGAGGTCGGAACCGCAATGACCGGATTTTCCACCAGCCCGGCGACAACTGTGCCAAGCGCGCCTTCCATTCCCGCCACCGCAATCACGCAGTTTGCCCGCGCAATCGCCTCGCGTTTGGATAAAAGGCGATGGATGCCCGCCACCCCTATATCATAGTAGCGCTCCACGCGGCAGCCGAAAAATTCTGCCGTTTTGGCAGCTTCCTCCGCAACCGGGATATCCGCGGTTCCGCCTGTGCAGACTGCCACCAGCCCTTCCAGCTTCCACGGTGTCTCCGATGATTTTCTCGCCTGCAAAATTTTTGAAACCGGATCGTATTCTATCTCCGGGATGCGCGCCCGCACTAGATTCCACTGCTCTGGCGTCGCCCGCGTTCCGAGTACTTCCCCATTTTCCCGGTACAGCGTCTCGAAAATATCCGCCAGATAGGCATCCGGCTTTCCTTGGCAGAACACCGTCTCTGGGAATCCCGAACGCAATTTCCGGTGCAGATCCAGCTTCGCATACCCTAAATCTTCGTAAGGAAGATTCTTGAACGCATTCTCCGCTTCCTCAATACTTGTATCCCCCCGTTTTACCTCTTCCAACAGCTTCCGAACATCCATTTTTCCTCCTCCTTACCAAATCCCGAATTATTAATCTCTTACTATCGCCCATCTTCTTGTCCTTTGGACAAGAAGCATCCCTCGCTCTTATGAGCTCGGTCAATCCCGATTTTCTCTGTCAATATGTGAACCGGCTAAACTGCTGCCATCTTTTCCTGCAATGCCTTTAAATCAATCTGCCGCGTGCAAATCCGCTTCAAAAGAGATTCCGAATGGCTCACAATCACCATTCCCAGCTCCCGCCCCTTTGCCTCATGCAAAAGCGCCTGCCAGATCTGGCTCTGGGTCACTGCGTCAAACATCGCGGTGATCTCATCCGCCAGCAGATACCGCGGATTTGCCGCCAGCGCTCTGGCAATACAGAACCGCTGCAGTTCGCCGCCGGAAAGCTCCGATGGAAACCGATCCAGCCATTCTTCCCGGATGCCAAGCCGTCCCCGGCTCTCCTCATCCACCTGACCGCCCTCACTGAGAACCTGGCGCATCCGCCAGCGTGGGTTGAGCGCCTGCTCCGGGTGCTGCCAGATTAACTGCACCGGCATACAGCCCCGGATATTCTCAATTGGTATGCTGTCAATCTCTACCGTTCCCTCCTCCGGTCTCTCATATCCCGCTAGCAGGCGGCACAGCGTCGTTTTTCCATATCCGCTCGGCGCCACCAGCCCCACGCGCTCTCCCGGCTCAATTTTCAGGGAAATACGCGTCAGCACGTGGCGCCCTCCATTTTCATATGAAAAAGATAGGTTTTCCACCTTTAGTGACATCTCATTCTCCTCCAAAAAATTCATGTTCCGGCAGTGCCCGGTAGAGCGCCTGCGTGTATGGCTCTTTCAGATTCCGTCCCTCCCGGAAGTTCTCCGGCTTTACTTCCTCCAGAATCGTCCCGTCATAAAACACCAGAATCCGGTCCGCCATCTCAATCGCCAGTTCCAGATCATGAGTAATCAAAAGCACCGCTGCCCCGTCCTGTGCCATCTCTTTTAAATGACGGATCACATGGCGCGCGGTCATCGCCTCCAGCCCCGGTGTCGGTTCATCCGCCACAATCAGCCTCGGCTCCTGCATCAGTGCCGCTGCCATCAGGACGCGCCGCGCCATGCCGCCCGACAGCTCAAATGGATAACATTTTTCCACTGATTCATCCAGCCCGTACCGCTTCAAAAGCTGGCGGCATTTTGCCCGCGTCGCTTCATCTTTTCTGCCGCCACAGATCTGATCCCCGACCCGCATCAACGGATCGAAGTAGGAAACCCCCTGCGGAATCAGAGAAATCCCATTGCCCCGCAGCCCGGCAAGCCGCGTCTCATCCAGAACCTCTCCCTGATAGGAAATTTTTCCTTCCATCCGGCAGTTGTACGGCAAGATTCCCAGAATCGCGTGCGCCAGCAGGCTTTTTCCCGAACCACTCGCCCCGACCACCGCCGTCAGCTCCCCACTGAAAAGTTTGCAGGAAAGGTCGCGGAGCGGATGGAGTTCGCGCCGTCTAAGCCCACGCGCGTACTGCGTAAAATATAAGTTTAGATTTTGAATTTTCAATATCGGCTTTTCCATGGAATCACAATTTTCACGCAATCTCCGTTCTTTGATAACGTCTGTCTGTTCCAAATCTGATAGCCGCATCGTTTTTGATTGTTTTTGTCTTAATCGCATCATTTTATCAAAATATATGTTTTTCTGCCTCATTCCCAGCATCCTCTACTCATGCGCGCTCCCCGGATCCATCAGCCGCCCCAGGCTCTGCCCGATCGCCTGAAATCCCAGCGTTACCAGCACCAGTGCCGCGCCCGGAAAGAGCGCCAGCCACCATTTTCCGGTAATCAGGTACGACATACTCTCGGATAAAATAACACCGATCGCCGGTTGCTCGGAGGAAAGACCGAAGCCCAGAAAGGTCACGCCCGCCTCATGAAGAATCGCATGGGGAAAGAGAAGAATTAACCCGGTCACAAATTGCCGCGATACCTGCGGGACGATGTGGTTCCAGGCAATCCACCAGGGCTTTTTCCCCAGTTTTTCGGAGATCTGCACATACGGACTTTCCCGGATCTGTAAGATTTCCGCCCGCAAAAGCCTCGCCAGCGACGCCCAGTGCGTCAGGGCAATCCCGGCTGCTACCCCCCGGAATCCCTTTCCCAGACTGTAGGAAATCAGGAGCAGGAGAAGCATGTGCGGGATTCCCATTACCAGATTAATCAGCCCGCATACCAATGAATCCATCAGTCCCCCGCCAAGCGACGCCAGCAATGCAAGCGCCAATGCCACCGCGGCGCTGATCGCCGCGGTCAGAAGCCCCAGCCGGATGCTTAAAGAAAGCCCCGCAACCGTCCGTTTCAGCATATCCCGCCCCATCCAGTCGGTTCCAAACAGCCCGCCGGTTCCCGGAGGCAGGTTTTTTCTCGCAAAATCGACCTGCTGTGCGGCATCCTCCCAGACGATTCCAAGCACTGTCACCAGAATCAGGAAAAGGAGGGAAATTCCCAGCAGCCAGAGTGTTTTCTTTCTCATGCCCTGCCTCCTTTCCTAAGTCTCGGATCGACCAGCCGGTACAGCCCATCCGCCGCTGCATTTCCTGCAAATACAAGCACGGCACTGATGAGTGTAATTCCCATCAGAAGCGGGATATCGCTTCCCAGCCCCGCCGTGACCGCCGCCTGTCCGAGTCCCGGATAGGAAAAGACCTGTTCCACCAGCACCGAACCGCCGAAAATCTCGCTGATCGAGCCAAATTGCAGCGTAATTACCGGGAGAAGCAGGTTGCGGAGTCCATGCCGAAAAATCAGCCGCCAGCCGCTCTCGCCCCGCGCCCGCGCATAGAGTACGTAATCACTTTCCAGAATCTCAATCACTTTTTCGCGCGTGTGCATCGCAATCGAAGAAATCCCTGTCAGTCCCAGCGTACACGCCGGCAGAAATGCGTGATACAGGCGATCCGCCAGGCTGACCTCGTCCGCCGCCATTCCCACCGGGACACTGAACCCGATTGGGAAGACGGGAAGCTGCACTGTAAAGAGAAGCAGCAGCACCAGCGCCAGCCAGAAGGACGGCGTTCCCGCGATCACGATGCAATAGCCCGTAATCAGGCGATCCGTCCACTTGCCCCGTTTTGCCGCCGCTGCAATTCCTAAAAATATCCCCACGATTCCCGAAAACAGCCACGCAGACAGAAGGAGCCACACTGACGCAGACGCCTTTTCCGCGATCACCTCCAGCACCGGTCTGCGGTACAGAAGGGAAATGCCAAAATCACCATGACAGATGCCCGAAATCCAGTTAAAGAAGCGCTTCCAGACCGGCACACCAACGCCCCAGTACGCCTGCAGCTTCTCGATCTGCTCCGGCGCCATCGAGCCGAGCGCCGTCTGCCCGACATTCGTCTGCAGCGGATCGACCGGAGACATCGACACCAGCAGAAACGATACCAGACTGACTGCCAAAAGCAGCAGCATCAGGTGCAGCAGACTGCGCCCAAACCATTTCATCCTACTCATAGTACCACCGATCGACATTGTTGACGATGGACCAGCCGTGACCGTGCGGATGCACCTTCTGCTCTGCGACATGAAGCCCGTCTCTCACCCAGTACAGATGATCGACATTCACCAGCCAGATCCACGGAAGATCACCCTCGGCTGAAACGCCCGTCTCGCCGTCCCACTGCGCCTTTTTCCACAATTCATACGAACTTTCCAGATCCGGTGCTGCCAGGGCCTCATCCATATAAGCGTCCACGGTCTCATTCGCATACGGCGAATATTCTGCCCGCCCCGTATCTGCCTTTGTATGGTAAATATTATAAAATTCCATCGGCGTGTGCGCGCCCCAGCCCCAGAGAAGCGGCTGCGCCTGTGCCTCGTCATACGCAGTATCCCAGCCGGTGCCGCGGATCGATGCGTCAATTCCAATCTCTTTTAACTGCTGTGCCGTATCGGCTGCCAGCGCCTGACGCACCGAATCCCCGGTCGGATAGAGAAATTCCAGAATGGCTTTCACTCCATCCTTTTCGCGGATGCCGTCGGCATTTTTCTTCCATCCCGCCGCATCCAGCATCTCTTCCGCCTTCCCCACATCATAGGAAATGTTCTCCATTTCATCGTTGTACCACGGCATCTTGTCACAGACACTATATGCCGGGCTGCCGTAACCATTTAACACATGATCGATCATTTCCTGCCGGTCAATCGCCAGGTTGATCGCCCGGCGCACCTGCACATCCGCGGTAAAATCATTGCCGATTTTTACGCCATCCCCCCGTACCGTCTCCGGCACTGCCGGGAGGTTAAATCCACGGTTGTCCACCGTCTCACAATCCAAAAGACTGAATTCTGGAACCGACTGGTCTGCATAGGACGCCGCCGTGTACGCCACATCCACCTGCCCGGCGCGCACCGCCGCAAATGCCGCATCCTCTTCCATAAAGAGAATCGTGACCTGCCGCATCTTCGGCGCATCCCCATAATAATCCGGGTTGGCTTCCAGAATCACCTGCTGCCCCTTGTCCCACTGTTTCAGGATATATCGCCCGGAACCGATCGGATGTGTGCCGTAATCCGTTCCATATGCATGCTCCGGCACAATTCCCGTCACCGCCATCGTGTATGACCAGATAGCAAACGGGCGTTCCATCTCAAACACAACCGTCACATCATCGATCGCCTCCGCCTGTTTCAGCATTGAAAAATCGTTGACGGAACTCGTCTTTTTCAATGTGTTATAAGTGAATGCCACATCCTCCGCGGTCAGCGCCTCGCCATCCGTGAATTTCGCATCGTCGCGGATCGTCACCGTCCATGTCATTCCATCCTCGGAGGTCTCCACATCTGTCGCCAGATCATACCCGATACTCAAATCTGCTTCTGTCACCGTCAGGGTGCTCTGGATCAGCGGTTCATGCATATGCTCGCCCGCGCCCCAGCCATATGCCGGATCAAAGCCCGCCTCCGGCTCTGAAGTCGGCGGCATCGCGATAATAACGCTTGTTTGGGTATTTTCCGTCTGTTCTGCGCCGGAACCGCCTTTCTGCGCCTGATTTCCAGCGTTTCCGCATCCGGAAAGCATGACTGCCGCCGCTAAGGCAGTGACGCCAAGCGCTCTGGCTTCTCCGAACACTTTTCCAGTGATTTTGCCTGTATTTTCTCGTTTTTTCATATTTTCTGTTGTACTCCTATATCTTTCTTTATGAAACAAAAGGATATCAGAAAAGCGCGATCCCTGCTGAACCGCCGTACCTTCCTGGTATCCTTCTCCATTTTTCTTATTTATCTCAGTTAAAAAAGAATGTGCCTTGGCACATTCTCGCGCCGAGCGCGGTCGCTTGCGACATGTTTCTTCTTCGCGCGAGTGCGCATCCCGCGGAGCGTTTTTTGTTTCATAGGACGCAATTCCCTATGAAACGAGAAGACTCCCACCTCTTTAGGTGGTGAGTCCTGATTCCTATTTTTTCGTTCCCCCGCTTCTGCAAGGCAGCATCTGCTTGTGCAGCGCTGTTTTCTTTTTCTTATATACATTTAGACTCATTTTAGATGTCTGTTATCTTATTATTATTCCGTCGGCGTCGTCTTTCTCACATTCGTCTCCAGGAAACGGTTATATCCGAGCCAGCCCGGATTCTCCCCGCCGCTCTTTAAGACTTCCAGCATCGTCTCCATCTTCGCATCGGTATTGTCCGCGAAATTCAATGCCAGCGCCTCCAGAAGCGCCGGTTTCTTTGGGGAACCGTACTCTAATTCGCCGTGGTGCGCAAGGATGCAGTGCTTTAACTCCGCCGCTGTCTTTGCCGGGAATCCCGGAATCTCCTTAATACGGTCTGCAACCATCATCGTGCCGATCACGATATGACCTAAGAGCTGACCGTCGTCCGTATAATCATTTTCCGGAAATGCGGATAATTCCTGCACTTTTCCGATGTCGTGGAACAGCGCCGCCGTCAGAAGCAGATCGCGGTTCAGCGCCGGATATGACTTCGTGTAGAAATCACAGAGTTTCATAACACTTAACGTATGTTCCAAAAGTCCGCCCACAAAACCATGATGCACACTCTTCGCCGCCGAATGGAAGCAGAATTTCTTCACAAATGCCTTATCTTCCAGGAAATAGCTGGATGCCAGCTTTTTCAGGTACGGATTCTGGAAAGACTGCACCAGAGCCGTCAGCTCCTGATACATTATCTTGATATCCTTTGAGCTGACCGGAAGGTAATCACTTTCCTGATACTCGCCCTCGTCCGCCTTGCGTATGCGCTTGATATTTAACTGGTTGGAACCCTGGAAAACCGTCACATCGCCGTCCACATAGACGTACTGCAGCGGCTCAAAATCATTGATGCCCGGGGAACTTAAATCCCAGATTTTGCAGTCTACCGTGCCTGTTTTATCCTGAAGCAGCACGGAAGCGTACTCTTTTCCGTTTTTCGTCACCGCGTGCTGTTTCGTCTTACATAAATATACGTCCGAGACTCTCATTCCTTCCCGGAACTGTTCAATATATCTCATTCTGCCTATATCCTCCTGAATTTCTATCTGGCGCGCAGAGATACCAAAAATGGAATTTCCGTGTATCCGTCGCGCCCTTTCCGCATCACATTTACCGATACAGACACGCCGCTCGCGGAATTTTCAATCTGCGCCTGGAGATCTTTGAAACTTCCGATCTCCTTTGTGCCAAATTTCACAATAATATCGCCGGGCTGGATGCCAGCGTCATATGCCGGGCTGCCGGAGACTGCCTCCGTCACGTAAACGCCCGCCGGAATGCCGCTCCCCTGCATCGCACGGCTCACATCCTGTCCCAGGATGCCCAGATATGCCGCCGAAGCGCCATTCGTCAGCCGCTCCAGAATCGGCTTGTAGCTGGAAATGGTGTACGCCGCCGTCCGATCCGTACAGCTCTCGCTGCGGCAGGACTCCGATGTCCAGCCGACCATCTCTCCGGCTGTATTGATCAAAAAGGTACCCGTCTGCGAATTGCTGCTGATATCTGCATACAGGATCCGCGTCAGTCCATCTGTAATCTGCACATTGCGCGCCACGTAGGATACCGTTCCGAACGAAAGCGAATGCACCTGTCCGGACGGACCGCCGATACCTACGAGGACATCGCCTGCCTTGACCGTATATGAATTGGCAAGTGAAAGCACCTGCACCTTTTTCCGCTCTTCTTCCGGCAGATTGCCGGACGGCACCGCCACAACTGCCATTCCGAGCACTTCGTCAATCTGGCGCACTGTACCAGCGATCTTCGTTCCATCCGAAAATCTCACATTGATCGAATCTGCCGCCCGCACCGCATCGGCGTAAGTAAAGATCAGAAATTCTCCATCACTCTCCGCGATGACTGCACCTGCATAATCACCCGTATTTTCCACCGGATTTCCAAATATATCCGTATCCTGTTTGCCGGAGCTGACCGTCACGATCGACTTATCACCCTGTTCCCCGATTCCACGCAGCACCGACGTCATCGAATTGAAATTGTCTACGGAAAACTGATAGCTGGAAAGCGCCTCGCTGACCGCCTCATCAATCTCCTGCTCCATTTGTTCCGGCTGCGCTGTCATATCCGCATCTGCACCGTCCGACGGCGAAACAGAGTCCGGATCGTCCTTGGAAAACTCGACTGAGGATGTCTCCTGCATCCCATTTTCCTGAAAACACCGATCCGCAAACGGCTTTACCGCCGCAAACGAAACCGCCGCGACTCCTCCAAATGCGGCTGACGCGCATACAAAGAGAGCCACCCGCTTCGCAATCTGTTTTCTGGTCAGCGGCGGCTTCACTATCGTTTCTCTCATGAATTCCCGTTTTTCCTTTTTTTCAAGTTCTTCTGAATCCGGCATTTCACTTTCCCCTTTGCATAACATATCCTAATTATACTTTCCTTCTTAAGGTTATGCAAGAAAAAAGTGCGAATGCTTGGCTAGACGGCGGGGAATGTGATATAATGTGAACACTTGACGAGGTCTTTTCGAGTCTAGTGAGAACTTATACCTGACCATTTAATGAGGTCTTTCACGAATTTAGTGGTCACGGTATCATGTGAACACCATTTAAATTAAGAGGATTACCACAACATGAATGAAAAAGCATTAAAAACTCTCGAATATACAAAGATCATCGACCAGCTCACGGAGTACGCCTCCACGGAGATGGGAAAACAGATGTGCCGGGAACTGCAGCCGTCCTGTGATCTGGGGACGATCCGGCAGAGCCAGACGGAGACGACCGATGCCCTGACGCGCGTCCGCATGAAGGGAAGTCTCTCCTTCGGCGGCGTGAAGGATGTGCGTGGTTCCATGAAACGTCTGGAAATCGGAAGTTCCCTGGGGATCCCGGAGCTTCTCTCTGTCAGCTCCCTGCTGACAGTCGCTGCCCGCGCGCAGAGCTACGGACGCCATGAGAAATCCGAAGAATTTCCAGATGATTCCCTTGATGAGCGCTTCCGCGCCCTGGATCCGCTGACGCCGGTCAACAATGAGATCAAGCGCTGCCTGCCATCCGAGGATGAGGTCAGCGATGACGCAAGTCCGGGACTTGCCAAAGTGCGCCGCTCCATGAAGATCGTGGGCGGACGCGTCCATACCCAGTTAAATTCTATTTTAAATTCCAGCCGGACCTATTTACAGGATGCCGTCATCACAATGCGCGACGGGCGCTATTGCCTGCCGGTCAAGGCTGAGTATAAATCCCAGGTTCCAGGCATGGTGCACGACCAGTCCTCGACCGGTTCGACTGTATTTATCGAGCCGCTCGCGATCGTCAAGCTGAACAACGAACTGCGCGAGCTGGAAATCCAGGAAAAACGGGAAATTGAGTTCGTTCTGGCAGCTCTTTCCAGCCAGCTTATGCCTTACACCGACGCGATCCTCTCGGATCTTTCGATTCTGGCAGAGCTCGATTTCATTTTCGCAAAGGCAGCTCTTTCCCGCCACTATAACTGCGTGGAACCGAAATTTAACAACAAACGGTATATCAATATCAAGGACGGACGCCATCCGCTCTTAAATCCGAAACAGGTCGTTCCGATCAACATCTGGGTTGGCGATTCGTTTGACCTTCTGATTGTGACGGGTCCAAACACGGGTGGTAAAACCGTTTCTTTAAAAACCGTCGGACTCTTTACCCTGATGGGGCAGTCAGGACTCCATATCCCGGCATTTGAGGGATCCGAGCTGGCTGTTTTTGACAATGTATTTGCCGACATTGGCGATGAGCAGAGCATCGAGCAGAATCTGAGTACATTCTCCGCCCATATGACGAATATCGTTTCGATTTTAAATGAGGCGGACGCCAATTCGCTCTGTCTCTTCGATGAGCTCTGTTCCGGTACCGACCCGACCGAGGGCGCGGCGCTGGCGATTGCGGTTTTAAATTTCCTGCACAACATGACCTGTCGGACGATCGCAACCACGCATTACAGCGAATTAAAAGTCTTTGCGCTGACCGCGCCAGGCGTTGAAAATGCCTGCTGCGAGTTCAACGTCGAGACTCTCCGCCCGACCTACCGCCTGCTCATCGGTATTCCAGGAAAAAGTAATGCATTTGCCATTTCCCGCAAGCTGGGGCTGCCGGATTATATCATCGACGAGGCGAAAAACCAGATGGAGCAGAAGGACGAATCCTTCGAGGATCTGCTTGCCAATCTGGAAAACAGCCGCGTGACCATTGAAAAAGAGCGCGAAGAGATCGCCTCCTATAAACAGGAAATTGAAACGCTGAAGAACCGCCTCCAGCAGAAGGAAGAACGTTTCTCCGAGCAGAAGGAAAAAATGCTTTCCAAAGCCCGCGAGGAAGCTCAGAAGATCCTTCAGGATGCGAAGGACACCGCCGATCAGACGATCCGCAACATCAACAAGCTTGCCAAGTCTTCCGGCGTCAATAAAGAACTGGAAGCTGAGCGGACCAAGCTGCGCGGCAAGATCCAGGATGTAGACAAGAAACTGGCAGTTAAGAAAACCGCCGCACCGAAAAAAGCCGTTTCCGCGAAAAAGCTGCGTCTCGGCGATACCGTGCGCGTTCTCTCGATGAATTTAAAGGGAACCGTCAGCTCCCTGCCGAACGCCAAGGGCGATCTGTATGTACAGATGGGAATTCTGCGCTCCCTCGTCAATATCCGCGATCTGGAAATGGTCGAGGAAGCATCCATCACCGGACCGGGACTTTCCGGCACGCATACGGGTGGTTCCCGCGGATCCGGAAGCGGAAGCAGCAAGATCAAGATGTCCAAGTCCTTCAGCGTATCGCCGGAGGTCAACTTGATTGGCATGACCGTCGATGAGGCGATCCCGGTACTCGACAAATACCTGGATGATGCCTACCTGGCGCATCTTCCGCAGGTCCGCGTCGTACATGGTCGTGGAACCGGCGCTTTGAAAGCGGGCGTACACCGCCACTTGAAGAAATTAAGCTATGTCAAGGAATACCGGCTTGGCGAGTTTGGCGAAGGCGATACAGGCGTTACAATCGTGACATTTAAATAAGAAATATCCATAACTGTGAAGGTACTGAACAGTTACAAATATCCAAAAAAACAGGAGGAATCAACATGGCTGAAAAGCAGCGCATTCTCATCGTAGATGACGACTACAACATTGCTGAACTAATCTCACTTTACCTGACGAAAGAATGTTTTGAAACGAAAATTGTCGGAGACGGGGAAGAAGCTCTCCGGGTATTTCCCGAATTTCAGCCCAACCTGATTCTCCTTGATCTGATGCTTCCGGGCATCGACGGCTATCAGGTCTGCCGGGAACTGCGAAGTACCTCCCAGGTGCCAATCATCATGCTCTCCGCCAAGGGCGAAATCTTTGATAAGGTGCTGGGGCTGGAGCTGGGCGCCGATGACTACATGATCAAACCATTCGATTCGAAAGAGCTGGTTGCCAGAGTCAAAGCCGTTCTGCGGCGCTACCAGCTGCCGGTGCAGATGCCTGCATCGTCCGTGAGCGAACAGCATGGCAATTTTGTCGAATATCCGGATCTCATCGTCAACCTGACGAACTACTCCGTCATTTACAACGGACACTCGATCGAGCTGCCGCCGAAGGAACTGGAACTGCTCTATTTCCTCGCGTCCTCACCAAACCAGGTATTCACAAGGGAGCAGCTTCTCGACCATATCTGGGGATATGAATACATCGGTGACACGCGGACGGTAGATGTCCATATCAAGCGGCTCCGTGAAAAAATCAAGGGCAACGACAAGTGGGCGCTGACGACCGTCTGGGGGATTGGATATAAATTTGAGGTAAAACGGTAACTGTTAGTAAAGGAACTGAACTGTTGCGCGAAGAGGTAACCGGAGGTTTACCATGAAATCAAACCACTACACACATTCTCTTTATTATAAACTGCTGATCGGCTATCTCATCTTCGGTCTGCTTGGATTCATCACGATCGCGACCATCTCATCTGAGATGACCTACCACCATCTGGTGGAACGCGAATCGGAGGTTCTGTATGACGAGGCGACCATGATTGCCGATCGGTGCAGCAAAGCCTACGAGGGCAAAACCATCAATCTCGACTCGGCATACCCACAGATCGAGGCGGTTTCCGCTTATCTGCAGTCGGATATCTGGCTCCTGAACCATGAAGGCACCATCGTTGCGGACAGCAGCGACAGTCGTACCGGCATCGCAATCGACGATTTCGACCCGACCGCACAGGGCAACCGGCTCTATTCCATCGGACAGTATTACAACCTGTTTGACAGCAAGGTACTCTCCGTTTCCGCCCCGATCACAGGCAATATGAAGACCTACGGCTACATCGTGATTCATATGCCAATCCAGAACATTGAGGCGGAACAGAACGGATTTCTGAATATTATTTACATAACATCGATCATCCTGTTCTTCCTATCCCTGGTGGTGCTTCTTGTTTTTACAAAAGTGGTCTATTTCCCACTCAAAAAGATTACGGTCGCAGCCAATGAATATGCAGCCGGAAACCTGGCACACAATATCCCGATTACCACCCACGACGAGATCGGCTATCTCGCCAGCACATTAAACTATATGTCCAGCGAGTTAAATGAAATGGAACAGTACCAGCACAATTTCATCGCGAACGTATCGCACGATTTCCGCTCGCCTCTGACTTCCATCAAAGGCTATCTCGAGGCAATTCTCGACGGCACAATCCCGCAGGAACTCTATCACAAATACCTGCACATCGTCATTTCCGAGACCGAGCGCCTTAACAAACTGACACAGGGCATGCTGACACTCAACTCCCTGGACAGCAAAGGCTACTTAACTCGGACAAATTTCGATATCAACCGGACGATCAAGGATACCGCCGCAACCTTCGAGGGCACGTGCAGCGCAAAAGGCATCACGTTTGACCTGACCTTTGCGGATAGCATCCAGATGGTCTACGCCGATCTCGGAAAAATCCAGCAGGTTCTCTACAACCTGATCGACAACGCGATCAAATTCAGCCACGAGGATTCGATCATTTACATCCAGACCTCCATCCGGTATGAAAAAATCTTCATTTCCGTCAAAGACACCGGCATCGGCATCCCGAAGGACAGCCAGAAGAAAATCTTCGAACGTTTCTACAAGACCGACTTATCGCGCGGAAAAGATAAAAAGGGCACCGGGCTGGGGCTTGCGATTGTCAAAGAGATTATTCAGGCACATGGGGAAAATATCGACGTTGTCAGCACCGAGGGCGTGGGGACGGAATTTATTTTTAGTCTGCCGAAGGCGACGGCGCTATAGCAAATTGAAACTGTCCAATCCCTTCGCAATTACAGCAAATCTTCCATCTGGCATCCCAGTGACCGTGCAAGCGCACGCACGGTTTCTGCGGATGCTTTTTGAATCTTCTTTTTTCCCTGTTCATACTGCTGAATACTCCGCAGCGTAACCCCCGATTGCTCTGAAAGATCCTTTTGGGTATATCCCGCCATCTTCCGGATCCGCCGCAACGCGTTTTTCCCCTGCTCTTTTCTTCGAATGATTCTGTCTGCCGCCTCAACAAATTTATCCTCCGGAGCTTCATGAAGTGCCGGATACATTTCCACAACCTCCCGGACCGGAAGCCCTGCTTCAATTTCCTTAAATTTCTTCTCACTGTACCACTGATAATACGCCAGTATCCAGCCACTCCAATACTCTCTGGAACAGGTAAATTCTACCTGCGGTTCCGGCAGTTCGTCCTTTTTTCCCGCTTTTCGAAGCACTTCCTCCGCAAGCTCCGTTCCAGAAAAGCCGCTCACTACTCTTGGTACACCTTCCCCAAATTTTTCTGCATACCCGGTTGTAAGAAACAATTTCCAAAAATCTTCCAGATCCATCCCACAGGCATTGACCGCATAATCTGTCATTTCCCCCAGATTTCTCATCGCATCATCCAGATATTCAATCCCATAAGCGCTCATCCTCAGCCGACACCTCCCCTCGAATCAAATCCCGCATATAAATACCGTCGATATCATCCTCTTCCACCTTTTTCCGGTATGCATTTCTAGCTTGCTCATCCCTGGCTCTTCGTTTTACATAATATTCCACTGAATCTACTCCTTCATAAGAAAGAAAGTGTATCGCCTGAAATGCCTTCTGACTCTTTAATACATACTGCTCTCCCAATTTTCCCAGCCGCATCGCATACGAAAGCTGCTCTAACGATATTTCATTATTTACAAACGCCCTTGCAAATGAAAAATACGAATCATCCGCCCGGTACCCAATCACCACATCATATCCGTCCACATCCGGGAGGAAATGTTCCAGCAGCCACTCTCTTCCCCGTTTCATGACCGCCGAAGAAAGGCGGATTTTCCGGTATTTCATCAAAATCGCCAGCCAATGAAGAACGCTGTAGTGCTTCTCCATCAAATTTAAAATCAAAAGACCGGTTTCATCCATTTCATACTGATTCACATAGCCGTCCTCCCGCTCGGCGCACGACCACTCCTTCGCCAGCTCCAGACTCTCCGTACAATAAAAGCCCTGTCCGTAGTCATTATAGACCTTTCCCTGACCATACATAGGAGTAGAAATAATTTCCAAGGAACCGTGATATAAAATTTTTCTCATTCTGAGGAACCTCCTTATCTATTATGGGAGCAAGTAGAAACATGTGGTATATAAAAAATAGATTCGTTTTAATGAAAATAACTCTATAGAGATATTTTTATTAATATTATATCTCTATAGAGTTATTTAATCAATTTTTATTTCAGATCTTAAAAAGATATGCCACCTTACAGTACGTACCTTACACAAACTGTAACTGTCCTTTCACGATGTTTCGAATTACACCTACCGCGCCTCTTCCCCCGGAAAATGCGCGTCGGATCGCTTCAGAATCTCCCGGGCAGTCTTTGTCTTTCCAAGACCACCAAAGGTACAACGCAGTTCCAGCGGCAGCGACAGACCGATCTCATAGATCGCGCCGATCGTCTCATCCAGCGGGATCACCTTGTCGTAGCCTGCCAGAATCATATTGGCGCTGGCGAGCGCATTGCTTCCGCCCATGATATTTTTGCCGAGGCACGGCCATTCAACACGGTTTCCAACCGGATCGCAGGCAAG
>ERZ831601.1402-NODE-1402-length-18054-cov-2.579921_pt1 | contig 18054 bp, 22 predicted proteins | sample MGYA00519578_ERZ831601 | MGnify/ENA primary metagenome ERZ831601 (study PRJEB31850, sample SAMEA3708717) | human gut metagenome | biome: human gut; feature: human-associated habitat; material: faeces | place: China | collected 2014 ... | reverse complement strand
TAACAATAAGGAAGTTGACTATTATCTATCTGATGAAAGAGCAAAAGCCATAGCCGCGAATGAAGCAAATTCCATTGGCAACTATCGGGAACAAGTCGAGATGGTAAAGCAAGGCTACAAGTACAAACAGTGGCTGACTATGAAAGATAATCGGGTCCGCCATACGCATGTGCAGGTGGATGACACAAAAATAGGGATATTCGACCACTTCCTTGTTGGTGATTCCGAAATGATGTTCCCTAAAGATACATCATTAGGGGCTGAACCAGAGGAAATAGTGAACTGCCGATGTTCCCTCAGATACACGAAAGATTGAGCAATCCCAAAAGGGGTTGCTTTTTTCTTATAAAAAATTGCAGCTGTGCGGTAAACAGCAGAACTCAGCAGGAGCAACCTGCGGTAACAAAAGCGTGAGTATATGGAGGTAATTATGACAAGAGAACAAATCTTAAAATTTTTTCCGGATGCAACCGATGACCAGATCACTAACATTCTGAATCAGAGTAATTCAGAGATGGCTAGAGAAAAAGCCAAAGCAACCCAGTATAAGGAAAAGGCTGATAAAGCGGATCAGCTACAGGCAAAGATTGATGAGTTGGAAGCTGGAAACATGACTGAGCTGGAAAAGGCGAACAAAGCTGTAGAGGCGGCGAATAATCGCATTGCTGAGCTGGAAAAAGAAAATGCCATCAGAGGGCAACGTGAAGCTGCTATGAGTAACTTCAATATCTCTGCGGATCAGGCTAAAACCGTTATCAAGGATGATGGCACGATGGATTATGCCGAACTTGGAAAGATTATCTCTGCAAAGGAAGCTGCTTCAGCCCAGGCAAAAGAACAGGAAATTGCAAATGGACAGGCAAATCCGAACGGTGCTGGAGCCGATGGAAAGGATAAAGATGAAAAGCCGGATGATGTGAAGAATGCTGAAAGTATCTCTTTTGGCAATACAGCAACAGACGCAAAGGCACAAAACTACTACGTACTTTAAGGAGGTTTGGTTATGGGGAAACCTATTGAAAGAAATTGGACTCAAAGCAAGGGAATCTTAAAGTTTTTCCCTTATGAAGGTGCGGCTTGTTTAGTCCCGCAGACAATGAAACCTGCGGCTGATGGAAATGGGATGAAGATTGTACCGGCTGGTACACCGTTCCCGTCTAATGATGACTCTTGCCTGGGTTATCTGCTTGAGGATGTTGATGTTACTCAAGGCGATGCACCGGGTACATACGTATACCAGGGCACTATCGATTGGGAAAAGGTTAAGAGCCTTTCCATTACAGAAAAAGCAAGAAAAGCTACCCCAAGAGTAACTTTTTACGGCGCAGAAAAGCTGACACAGGCGTAACTATAGGAGGTATTAATACATGGCATTACCATTAAGTGAAGCATTTACCGCCAGAAGTCTTGGCGTGTTATGGAATAACTATGAGAAAACCCTTGGTACTCCGCCGTACCTTGGCAGACAGAAATTTGGAACAAGAAAACAGGACTCCCTTGATCTGAGATTCATCAAGGGAAAAAAAGGGCTTCCGGTATCTCTAAAGGCATCTAATTTCGATGCTCAGGCAGAGTTGAGAGATGTTGGTGGGTTCTCTGATATCCAGAATCAGATGCCGTTCTACAGAGAGTCCTACATGGTAACTGAGAAAGAGGAACAGGAGTATGCAAACTATCAGTCTGCTGAAAACTCCACTATGGCAAATCAGGTACTGAGAGAGATCAGTAAGAAGCCTATGATGCTGATTGAGGGTGCAAGGGTTGTACCAGAGAGACAGATCTGGCAGTTACTGGCACCGGAAGATGGTATTCCGAGAGTTAAGGTAACCATTGGTTCCAGTGATTACTACATTGACTATACATCTGATAACGGAGCAGAGCACAAGACTAATCACTTCGTTGATATTTCTGGCAGCGAAACTGATAAGTGGTCCGCTTCTGCAACTGCTACTCCGCTGGACGATCTGATTGAGGAAAGACGTACCTTTGCTAAAAAGACCGGATATTCCCTTACCAGATTTACCATGAATACCGAGACTTGGGAAATGGTTCTTAAAGCTGAGGACACCAAGAAACAGGTGCTTGGTATTACTGCATATACTGGTGGAATCCGTTTACAGCAGTCTCAGGTTACTGATTATCTTCGCGGTTATGGTATTGAAATTGAAATCTACGACAAGCTTTATATCGATCCGGCAGACAATACCACTAAATACTTTATTCCGACAGGCATTGTTTCCTGTACTTCTGCCGGAGTATATCTTGGAGATTACGTGTTTGGGCGCACGCCGGAAGAGAGAAGCGGCAGTTTAACAGATGGCAATCTGTCCATCGTAGAGACTGGTGTTGCTGTATATACCTATGCTACGCAGCATCCGATTAACACTCACTGTATCGTATCTATGATTGGTCTTCCGACCTTTGAGGGAATGGATAGTGTAGTTGTTATGAAAGTTAATGCGTAGATAAAGGAGGATTGGCATGGTTGCTGAATTTACAGTAAAGCGTAATGGAAAATGGTATCATGCCGGAGAACAGCTTCCGGAATCTCAAACTGAGAATGACGATTCAGAACAGACTGGATCGTCAGAGCTTCCGTTTGAAACTCCTGCATACACCAAAACAGAGATAATGCGTATGCCGGTTGCTCAACTGCGTGCGCTTGCAGAGCAGTTAGGCATTGAAGGAGCGACATCCTTGAATGGGAACGAACTCAAAGAGCAAATTATAGCATTACTCTATTTATGATGGGGGGCGACTCATGGAATATACAGTTCTGGAACAAGTAAAGATTCGGCTGAAACAATTCCATATTGACGACAGCTCAGGGTCGGATGTGACAGTATTTGACGAGAAAGAAGATAATGTGCTCTTGGAGCAGCTTATTAAGCAGGCTAGAGAAGATGTCATCAGCAGGAGGATGTATCCTGATAATTACACCGATGAGCAGATAGAGGTTGACCTGAAAAAGTTTGAAAGTGTAATTGTAAACCTTGCTGTGTATGACCGCTCACAGGCGGGAGAAGCATTCATGTCAAATTATACAGAAAATGGGACTCAACGAAGTTGGAGAGATAGAGACAGCCTCTTAGCTGGGGTATTCCCATTTATAAAAGTGCTTTAAACCCATCGAAATCTATGGTGTTAGAAGATTGTGCGTATCGTTTTGTTGATGTCAACAAGATGATGCAGGGAGTACACAAAAAAGTGGTGGTGGGCGGTGTACAATTATAAAAGTCAGGAGTTCCAAAATGAAAGAGCTTTTATTACAAACTTACATGATTGCGTTGCCTATATTTCTTGGCTATATTGTCTGGCTTTTACAGCAGCAGAAGCGCGACAGGGGCGCGAATAGCAAAGGAACAATGCTTTTGCTTCGTGTCCAGCTGATAGAATATCATGATAAGTACGTGAAAGAGGGAGAAATCCCATCCTACGCATTTGAAAATTTCGAAGAAATGTATAATGCGTACCATGCGCTTGGTGGAAATGGCATGATTACTAAAATGTATCATGAAATTCAACAGCTACATTTGAGAAACGGAGGGAAACAGTAATGGATATTACACAGATTGGAACATCGCTTGCAATAGTGGTTATCTGCTATCTGATTGGGCTTGGAGCGAAGATCATTCCGGCAGTTAAGGATAACTACATTCCAGTGATTGTTGGAGCTTTTGGTGGTGTTCTTGGTGCCGTAGGCATGTATGTCATGCCGGAGTTCCCAGCCAATGACATTATGACGGCTGTGGCAGTTGGCAAGCACCGGAGTAAATCAGATTTATAAACAGATTAAACAATAATTTTTTGAAAGTGAGCCGATATGTTAGACATCAACAAGCAGAAAATGAAGTATTCCAAACATGGACAAAGAATCACTGTCTATGAGCGTGATGATGATGGAAATATCAAGTATTACATGGATAGTGATGGGCACAAGATCCCGATGATTGCTGATGAAACTATCGGTTTCTCTGAACCAGTTGATTTCCGGGCAAACATCAGCAACAAGCTGAGTGAAGTGATGGTTAAAGAGTTTGGAATTGATGATTCCAGCACATATGTACAGATCGTCACGGATAAAGGTTATTTGCCGATTAAGGCTGGCGATGTGGTATGGAAAAGGTCTGACGTGGGATACGATTCCGATGGGAACGTGGACCCTTTAACAGCTGATTACACGGTTAAGGGTGTGGCGGATGAAGGGCTGACAGTCGATCTGTTCCTTTTACAGAAAGTGGTGAAGTGATGGCAAAACATGTTATCAAGATGTCACTGTCTGTAAGCTCAGTGAAAGCCGCTCAGAAGGCTCTAGAGGACTACAAAAAAGACTTGGAGAATAAATGCTTGCTGTTGACAAAAAGGCTGGCTAAAAAGGGCGTAGAAATCGCAAAAGCACAGATTATTGGTCTTGATGCAGTGTTTACCGAAGAACTTTTGGAGAGCATTCATTCAGAAGACAAGGGCGGTAATGTATGGGCGGTTGTAGCTGGCACTAATCACGCTATGTTCGTTGAATTTGGTACAGGACAGGAGGGCATGACAAGCCCTTATCCGTATGAATTTCCAGATGGTATTACGTGGAATTACAATTCCGGGCAGACCATCAGACAGGCTCTTTCGGATATTGTGGTACATGGCAGCGTGTTTGTTAAAACCGGTGAGTATTACTGGACGTACATCGGAAAAGACGGAAAGCTGCATATTACAAAGGGTATGCCTAGTAGACCGTTTATGTACAACACAGCGAATGAATTAAGAGAAATTATCCTTGAAACTGCAAGGGAGGTGTTTAATTCATGATAAGTGTAAATCAATGGGCGTATGAATTGGAAAAGAAGATTTTTTCGATTGTGAAATATAGAGCTGGAGAAAAGCTGAAAAGCAAATATCCGAATATCTATATTACAGATATTGAAAAGAATACTTCTAAAGCAATTTTTCCCACAGTATACATGCATGAACTTCCTGGACTAGAAAAACATCCGGACCTTGAAGGGATAATGATCAATGCCGTCCAAGAAACTATACAGATTGATGTGATTACAAATACGGGTCAGAGTGATGCGAATAAGGTTATGGCAATAGTCCTTGAAGAGTTTAAAAAGATGTGTTTTAAAATTACTGCTATGCCGGAATTCAGCGGCACCGGTGATACGTATCGAAGCACTGCAAGAGTACGAAGGGTTATCAGCCACAATGACATATTATAACAGACAATAAAGAGCAGAAATGCTCTTATTTTTTTACTAAAAATTAGGAGGTATTAAACATGGCTACAGGTTTAAAATCGAGGATTGCATACAAAACACCGTCTTCAAGCCCAACGAAAGGTGAATACTGGACCGGTACGTATAAATTACTTATACGTGCAAAAACTATTCCGTCTCCGTTTGGTTCTCAGAATATGGTAGATACATCGACTCTCGAGGATCTGGTTGAAACTCAGGAGCTGGGCAGACGTTCGGCTGGATCGATGGAGATTGAGGGAGCATTTGAGAAAAAATACAAAGATGAAATGGTAACGAATGAGGGCAAAAAGCTTGATTTCCTCATTCTGTATGGTACTGATGGAAAAGGTTCAGAAGGTATTCTGGGCTTTATCGGACAAGAGACTTTTGCACCGGGCGAGGCATCTGACCATCATTTAACAGGTACAGCAACGGTATCGGTACAAACTGTGCCGAAGTGGATTGAGGACGAATATACTGTTACGACACAGGAGGATGATGACGGAAACCTTGAATCCATTACACTGGCAAAAAAATAGACAGCCAGTCTTTAATGGCCGGGGAGACTGGTTATGATAGCACGGTCACATCAGAAGCTGAACATATTTATTAACAAAGGGGCTTTACAGCCCCTTTTTCTGCACGAGCAAGAGAAAGGAATATGATTATGAAAACAATTAAGTTTGGAAATAGAGAGTTAAATATTAAATACGGATACAAAGCAACTTTACGTGGCGGTCTTCTTAAAAAAATCATTCAGATGAGCGATATTGGAGCCGATATGGAGTCAGTTGAAAGATTGCTTGATTTCCTGCCGGAAATGCTTCTGGCTGGTTTACAGAAATTTCATGCAGATGAGTTCGGCTACGATCCAGACAATGAGGCGCAGAAAGCTGAAAAAATGAACAAGGTATACGATCTCCTGGACGATTATTTTGACAGCGATTGCGGGGATATGCAAACCCTTTTTGCTACCTTACAGAAGGAGATGCTTGACAACGGTTTTTTATCCAAGGTGGTAAACAGAAAGACCAAGAAGAGCAAAACAGAACCGACGGAAATCGAGGAAGCAGGAGAGAGCGAGAACTAACCTGGGAACTGTACAGCAAAGAGATCCGACCGTATTGGCTGCTGATGTCAAAGGGGTATGGGTTATCTGTAGATGATATAGATAATTCTTGCCCGTCTGATTTACAGCCATATGCAGAAAGCTATAAGCTAGAACGAAAGATAAAGGATACGGAGGCGTGGACAGAATGGGGAAATTATGGACTTAGCGCCATTTTGATTGCACTTGAAAAGTGCCTGGCAGGAAGTAAGGCAAAATTAAAGTATTTTTCCCATCCTATAATGTCTGAATCAGAAGTTTCTAATGGCAATAAAGAATCAAATGAGGAATGCGCCATTTACGAAATGAAGCAACGAATAAAATTATTACGAGAATCCGGATTACCGGAAAGCCCGGATTAAGGGAGTAACTATGACAGGTGTAGAAAGTGTTATAAAAATTGCCAAAAGCGAAGTAGGCTATTTGGAAAAACGAAGTGCAGATGCGCTTGATAGTAAAACTATCAATGCCGGAGATGCAAACTATACCAAATATGCAAGAGATGTTTATCCATCATTACAAGGTCAGCCGTGGTGCGATATGTTTGTTGACTGGTGCTTTGTACAGGCATTTGGGAAAACAACCGCCAAGCAGCTGCTGTGTGGTGGGTTTAGCGCATATACTCCAACTTCTTCTCAATATTACAAGAATCGCGGGCAATACCATAAATCGAATCCTCAACGAGGGGATCAGATTTTCTTCCGTAACTCACAAAGGATTTGTCATACAGGGCTTGTGGTAGGCGTTTCTGGCGGTCGTGTTTACACGATTGAAGGAAATACCAGTAACGGCTCGGAAGTTGTGGCAAATGGAGGTGCTGTGTGCGAAAAGTCGTATGCGTTAAGCAATAGCCGGATTGATGGATATGGTAGACCGGATTGGAGTATTGTTGATAACAAAAAATATACTGTGGGCTGGTATCATGACAGCACCGGTTGGTGGTATGCAGATACGGAATCCACCTACTTAAAATCGTGCTGGAAGGTTATTAACAAGCACAAGTATTATTTTAATGATGATGGATATGCGGTAACTGGGTGGCAAGAATTAGAGAGCGGAAAATGGTATTATTTTGAACCACGTTCAGGCCATCCATACGAATGTGCGCTGTACTTAACTGATGGAACGGGGGCACAAGATGTAGGAGTGTTTTAACGATTTAGAGTAGCTGCGTTTAGAGCGTGTGGAGAATGAAGTGTTCTCTACACGCTTTTTTTTGTAGGAAAAAAGGTGGTGTAATATGTCAGAAGTCGATAGCTTAGAAGTCTCGATTGAAACGACTGCCAAAGATACTGAAAAGGCATTAGACGGCCTTATAAAAAAATTAGAAATAGTAGCACAGGGAATCTCTGCAATTAAAAATAATTCAGGTTTAGAAGATTTCCGAAAACAGGTGCAGGAATTATATAAAAGTTTTGGTGCTGCCGGCCAAGGAAAGAAATCTTCAAAAACCGGGAAGCAAATCAGCTCTAACTTTCGGGTTATTGAGGAAGATTTCAGAAAAACTGTGTCTGAAATAAGGGCTCAATTTGAAGATTTGGGTAAGGATTTTGAATTTTTTGGAGATGCTGAAAAAATTCAAAAGAAAATAGAATCGCTTTCTAACAAGCTGGAAGAAGCAAAATTAAAACAAGATAGCTTGATTGCGTCTGGAAAAACAGATGGAGAGCAGTTTGAAAATGCGGTTAAAAATGTTGTTATTTATGAAAACCAAATTGAGAGCTTAAAGCGGAAACTTGAGTCATTAAAGAAAACTGAAATAGAAGCAGCGAATGTAAAAGCTGTTCTGGCGCATGATCCGAACGTCTTTTCCGGAACAATAACTGGCATGGGTCATGAAAGCAGCAAAAGCAATAAAAGCATCGCTGAAGAAGTGAGATCTTCCATGATTCCAGCGTCTAGTATGCAATATAACGCAGAAGCAATGGCGCAGACGTTTGGAGAAAGTGCACGAAATATAAGGGAATACGCACAAGCTGTAGAAGAATATGGAGCGCGTGCTGGAGATGTACTGAATAACCCTGACTTATTTAACAGTGATGCTATACGAGAAACGGCAAACGGTTTTGAGACTCTTGCCGAAAAATTAAGTAAACTGACTGTCCCAGAGATTAATACCAGTAGTCTTGAGGAATTGCAAAAAGAACTCCAAAAGACAGAAAATAAAGTAGAAGAAGCAAGAGTTAAGCTTGAGAATGGCGTTACTATGGGAACGTTTTCCGAAAGCCCGGATAACAAGACCTATGTAAAAATGCAAACGGACATTGCTCTCGCCGAAAAAAAAGCAGAGGCACTTCGGGAGAAGATCGAGGAGATTAAGAAATCATCAAGTTCCACCAAAAGTGGGATATTTGAAAAGATGAAGGCTATAGTCAGTGCCCTTTTGCCGATGGTTTCTAAGCTTTCCGGTGCAATAACCAGTAAATTATCAAATTCCTTTAAAGAAGTTGGGGAATCGGCTGAGAATTTCCACAACTCAATTTCGAAAAATATACTCTCGTTGCTTCGCTATGCAATAGGAGCCAGAACAGTTTATATGCTGGTTCAGAAGCTTAAAGCGGCATTTGTTTATGGAATAAACAATTTAGTGCAGTATAGCAATCAGACAAATTCAAGTGTATCGTTACTGGTTAATTCTGTGAATCAGTTAAAGAATTCTGTAGCGGCTGCTGCATCGCCGCTCCTAAATGCACTTGCTCCGGCATTAAATACGATCATCCAGCTGTGTATAAATGCGGCGAATGCAATTAACCAGTTATTATCGGCACTTACGGGGCATGGCACATGGATTAAGGCTAAGAAGCTTACTGACAACTATGCATCCAGTCTCGGGGGAGCTGCTAAGGCAGCGGATAATTTACGGACACATACTCTTGGCATTGACGAGCTGAATGTTGTTGAGCCAGATAAAGGATCCGGCGGCGGAGGAGGCGGCGGCGGAACGAGCGGCGCCGATATGTTCGATACGGTTGAGATTGAAAGCAAATATAAAAAACTTGCTGATGAAATCAAGAAGTATTGGGACATGGGGGATTTTACGGCGCTTGGTGCTTCTGTGGGACAGTGGGTAAAGAATGGCCTTGATTCGATTGACTGGAGAGGAATTCAGGAATCTGCCAGAAAAATAGCATCCTGCATTGGAACGTTCATCAATGGATTTGTTGAAACGGATGGTTTGGGGACCACTATCGGAAGAACCCTTGGGGAAGCAATTAATACAGCGGTAGACTTTGCCAATACATTCCTTGATGTTACTCACTTTGATTCTATAGGAAAGTTCCTTGGAGATGGTTTGAACGGGCTTGTTGATACGATTAATTGGGCCGAATTCGGTCGCCTTTTCGCCTCTGCTTTAAATGCCGTAGTGGAAACAGCACTGAATTTCGGAGAAACAATTAACTGGGTCAAAATAGGAACGGCAATTGCGACTGCGGTTAATCAGTTTTTTGCTACTTTTGATACTGCAAAACTGGCAAAAGGGATTAATGCGTGGGTAAATGGAATAAAAAAGGCCATTACGACAGCGATCAATAAAATTAAATGGAAAACTGTTTTTAAGTCGTTGACAGATTTTGCTTCCAATCTTGATTTGAGTTCGGCGTTTGTGGTTGCTATTCCGATTATTGGAGCTTTTTATAAGGCACTCAAAGCAATTGACATTGCTTCTTTCGGAGAAAAATGGAACGGTTTTAAAAGCACGATGGGTTTAGTTGTACAGGCGTTCCTTGGGAATGCTAGTGCGGCGCAGAGTCTGTCCCAGTCTTTCCCGGCGGTAAGCAATGCGGTGAATCTCCTTGGAACAGCATTCCAGAGTTTGATCTATGGAATTAGAATCGGAGATTGGGCCGGCGGCGTGAGAACGGCATTTTCAACTATTACGGCAAGCCTTTCCACATTGAGCAAAGCGCTTATTGGAGGTGGAGGCATTCTTTCTGATTTCCTGCTTGTCAAGAGTGGATTTAATGATTTGGCTTTAGGCAGTGATAATCTGGTTGCATCTATCGGAAAAATAGCTGGCGGTGTTGCGATCGCCGTGGCTGCCTTAAAACTGATTGGGTTATCTAATCCGTTTACAGCACTTATTGTGGGAGCAACATCACTTGTAGCTGCTATTGTGGGAGTGAATAATGCTTTCAATGAGCTTGACGCGGAAAGAGCGGGACAAACAATTGCAGATGCATTTACAAAACCAGGCGGCACTCCGTTTGAAACTATCGTTCAAGATGTAAAGGACCAGCTGTCTAGTATTGGCACTGAATTTGACAATGTGAGCACTCATATTAATGATTTCGAAAATTCTAAAGTGCCGATTCAAAATGTGCTTTCTGAAATTGATAAGATTCAGACGAGCATGAATGCGGGCGTATTAGGAACGGAAGATGGTGTTGCGCAGCTTAAAGCGGCCTATCAAGATTTAGTTGACGCGGCAAAGCTACGGTTTCAGGAGTATGAAACCCTTGTATTTACAACGTTTTCGGATGGTAGCGAAGCATCAAAAGCATTCGAGGCTGCTGGACTTGACATTGAAGCGTATAAGGAACGGGTAACAGGGTTCAGCTCTGAGGCTCAGCAGAAGATTCAAGCGTTGGTCGATGAAATCAGCAATTATGCATCAACCGATCCGACAAACCCACGAATGACTGAAGCACAAAGTGAACTTGCTGGATTGCTTGGAGTGACGGATGAACTGACAAAATCTATGGGGGACTTTGACACATATATTTCAGGAAACCCGATTGATTGGTCGAAATATATCAATGGCAATGCCTTAGATGTGGATTCAATCAATAGCGATCTGGAATCTCTGTTCACGAAAGCCGAAGAAACTCAGCAGAAATCAAGTGATGCCCTTCAAGGTATTGTGAATGCTGCGAAAGATGCAGGAGACGAGCAGAATTATGAAGCATTGAAAACGGCACTGCCAGGAGCGATTGAAGCTGCGAATCAGGATGCGGCTGGAAAAGTCAAGGAGCAGACCGATCTTATTCAACTACAGCTTCTTGATGTGATTAGTAATTCAATTAGTGACGCACAGCAAAACTGGTCTGAGATGTCTTCTATCGAAAAGTGGCTCAAATGGGGTAACGATGAGGATGCTTATATTTACAATTATGTTAATTCTGTAAAAGCAAGCACCATCGATCCTATGTCGAGCACGATCGAAAGCGGACTTGAACAATTAGGAATTGACGGCGCTGGATGGGCTAGTGGAGCAGCAGAGAAAATGATTTCCGCTCTGTTCGATGAAGTGCCGCTGTATGCGGAAAAGGCGTTGCCTGGAACGACAGAAACGCTCAAAACTGATTGGCAAACTATTCTTGACGATGCTCTGAAAGGTGCTACAGAAGCGGTAGATACTGAAAAGTATGGAAAGGATACTGTCGAAGGATTTAATAATGGTATCACTAACAATGCGGACAGTACAAAAAGCAGCATCGAACAATGGATGGATAGCATTGACACCAACATTCATGATAGTGCGCTTAACTTTGGTTCTCCGTCCAAAAAGGCAGAGGAATACGGACAGTGGGTCATCGAAGGATTCAATAATGGTATTGTGAATAATACTCAGAGTTCTGTAAGTGCAATCGAGACATGGGTTTCGGCGATCGCATCATCTGTTAATGAGAGCACATGGGCGAATATGTTTGCCGGGATAGTTGGAGGCTTTCAGACAAAGTGGAATGAAGTTACATCGTGGTGGCAAGGAACGGCGATGCCGAATTTCTTTAGCTCAGGTGTTGCCCCGTGGTTTACTGCGGCAAAGTGGACAACTGCGACAGACGGCATGAAGTCCGGGCTTGTTATGAAGTTTGATGAGTTTGTAGCCCAATGGAAAACGAAGATTAATTCGTGGTTCGAATCCAATGTAAAACCATATTTTACGGTAGCTAAGTGGACTGAACAGGGAGAACATATAAGAAATTCTCTCAAGAGTAAGTGGGATGAGTTCCAGAAGCAATGGCAGACGGATATTGCAGCATGGCTCAAAACAGACGTTGAACCAAACTTCGCGAAAGAAAAATGGTCTGGCTATGGCACTCAAATGAAAGAGGGTATGTATGAAGGCTTCAAAGGTATTGCTGAACAAGTCAAGACAATTATTAATGGTCTAATTAGTGCGATGAATACCGCCATGAGCCGAATCACGAAGAGCGTCAACGACCTTATTGAGGATTATAATGACTCTATCCGAGAAATGGAAGAGGGAGACAGCACGGTTAGAAAGATTTCGTTTCATTCGATTGAAGCTGTCAGCATCCCAAAATACGCCACCGGAGGATTCCCGGAGGATGGAATGTTTTTCGCTAATCATAATGAGATGGTCGGAGAATTTGCCAATGGAAAAACTGCGGTAGCGAATAACGAACAGATTGTAGCTGGAATCGCATCGGGCGTTAAGAGTGCAGTATCGGAAGTGCTTGCTCCTTACCTGTCACAGATCGCTGACAACACTAGAGAAACAGCGGATAAAAATATGTCTATCAGTCTTGATGGGCGTGAGCTTGTCAGTGGAATTAATAGCAGGTCTAAACGAAATGGCTTTAGCTTTACTTAAAGATATTCCCAAAATGCCCCTTATGTGCTATGATCAGTGCAAAGGGGGCAATATTATGGGATGCTTTTATTGGCTAATTGTTGGGTGGTGGCTTGAACCGATATTGTTTGTTATCAAAGCGATTTATATGCTTTTTGTCGGATTCCCTTTAAAGATTATGAAGTGGTGTGCGGTTATCGCGGTTGCACTTGTGGTAGGAACTTTGCTTGCGGGTTCGCTTGCGGCCGCTTTGTTTTTGGCCGCCATGATTGCGATTGTCACTGGGCTTGTTAGTAAGAAATGATGGCTTGGTGCTGTGAGCAGAATACATGCCAGATGTTGACTCGGCGGTGTGATTTTGGTATAATAATTGCAGAAAATTTAACCGAGTTCTGTAGATCTGCCCGGGGCCGTGAGAGGGATGAACAGGTTGTAACAGAATAGGAGAATTGAGCAAGGACGGCAAAATGCAAAAATTCAGCACGCTCGCCAGATGTAGTGGATAAACTATGTCTGGTGGGCGTTTTTTGCGTTAAAAAAGGAGTGGAGTGTGATTATGAACGAATTAAAAATAACAGAATATAGATGCCAGAGAGTCCTGACGACTCAACAGATTGCTGAAGCGTATGGGACAGACAACAAAACGATTTCATACAATTTTAATCATAACAAGGATAGGTATATTCTTGGAAAACATTTTATTTTACTTGAAGGAGATTCCCTTCGGGCGTTTCGTGAAATTCACGATTTGCCAACCAACCTCAATAAATTGTATCTTTGGACAGAAAAAGGGGCATTCCTCCATGCAAAATCTCTAAATACAGATAAGGCATGGGAAGTGTATGATCACCTTGTGGATGAATATTTCTCGAAGAAGGATAACAGTGGCACGCCAATGACATATCGGGATGCTATAGCACAGCTCTTGGAAAGTCTTGATCGAGAGGCTGAACTGCAAGCACAGCTTGACACTTCTAAGGATTGGTATTCTATCAAGCGTGTAGCAGCGCTGAATGGAGTACCATGGAAGACTTTCAAATGGAGAAGATTAAAAGCCGCCGGTGACAAGATGGGATACGAGGTAAAAAAGATTTTTGATGCTAATTATGGAGAGGTGAATACGTACCATCGTAGTGTTTGGGAAGCGGTTTATCCAGATTATGAGCTTTAATAGGAGGGGGAACTATGGCAGTAATTGAAGTATGCGATATTTGTGAAAAAAAGATAGCCCACAGCGATGGAATCACTATCAGATGCTCAGATCTTAAAGGAGATGGAGTGGTGGGGCTAGAATGGAGACAAAACGTAAGAGAGCGAATATATGATATTCGGATCTGTGACAGGTGCATTTCTAAAATCAAGAAATACTGCAAAAAAAGAGCGGTTATGGAAGATTTGTTTCAATAAAAATTCCCTATTTGGTAGTGAATTTGGTGATCGCTGAGTGATCGCTTTCATGATCGCCTAGTGATCTTAAAATGAACTTGCGGTCGAACCAGCAATGCGAAGCCGATAATTGTTGTAAAATCAATAGTTTTTATATATTTGTAAAATTGAACGAACCAGCAGGCGGACTACCTAGTGAACCACCAGATGAACCACCGAACGAACCACCAGACGAACCACAAAACAAGAATGTAGGAATATAAGAATGTAAGAAAAAAGAAAACATAAATTTACTTCGTAAATTTATCAAAAGAAAATATCAAAAAGGAGGTGTTTGTGTGGCATATAGAACTGTCAAGTCCGGAGAAGGACTATCCTCTTTTCTGGTAGTGAATGGGGTTGAATTCCCTTGTCCGAGGGTGGGCTTTAGCTACATCATATCGACAACGGTCAATGCAGGGCGAAATGCGAATAATGCAGTTATCGGTCAGAAAATTGGCAGGGACCTGTATAAACTCAATAATTTGGAGTGGGCGATGCTAGATGCTGAAACCTGGAAAAATATGCTGGCGGCGATAGAGCCGTTTTATGTGCCAGTGACATTTGAGGACTATCGGACAGGGGAACCGATCACAATAACTATGTATCCAGGAGACAGAGAAGCTAAACCTATCTTTGCCGATCCGCAAACACACGTAGTTACTAAATACGAAAACTGCAAGTTTAACTTGATCGACTGCGGATTGGAGTGATGAGAAATGCAAAAAGCAAGTGCTGCCTATAAAAAGGCCATGAAACAGCCGATCAGAAATCGGGCATATATCAACGCCAGAATTGGTATTGTTAGTTCTGTGGCACAGAATAATGTGGTTGCTGATTGGGACAAGAATGGCTTTGCATACTTCACAAACAACACAGAACCATTTAAGGAAAATTCGGTGGAAAGACGATATGCAACGTGTGAACAGGATTTCTCGTATCTGGACGGGAGCATGTATTTTTTGCCGCCGGAGGGAAGCAACTACGAGTATTACAACAACGGACTGGTAACTAATGAATTATTGGGGAGCATTTATATTGATTTTGATGGTGCAGTTGCGGACATCAAGGGTGTTACCATTGATTTTGGGGAATATTACCCGACTTCGCTTGATATTGAATATGACAGCGGAACGAAAAGTTACTCAAACGCTTCACGGACGTTTGTGACAGAGGATACGTTTGATGCCATAACTTATATGGTTATCACTCCTAAAACGCTTGTAAACGGGCAAGGGCGGCTTAGAATCGAGCAATTCACTTGCGGTATCTCCAATACGTTTACGAACAAGCAGGTTAAGAGCTACAGCTATAAAGAATATGTGTCAGCCATCTCGGAATCGCTGCCTAGCCATGATATGACGTTGACGGTTGACAACCAGAACCTTTATTACAATCCAGACAGCCAGGAAAGCGCAATTACCTATATGGAGCAAGGGCAGAAGATGTATGTGCGCTTTGGCTATGATGTCACGGGAAATGGAGATATTGAATGGCTGCCGGACACAGTTGCATTGTTGAAAAGCTGGAGCGCAACGGACAAAGAGGCGAAGTTTACACTGGTAGATGTGTTCGATATGAAACTTAACGAAACTTATTATCGTGGTCAGTATCGGGAGAATGGAATCAGCCTTTATGACTTGGCGGTGGATGTGTTTGAAGATGCAGGATTCTTGCCGGAAGAGTATTCTATTGATCCGTATCTGAAAACATTAGTGGTAAAAAATCCGATGCCAGTAGTAAGACAGAGCGAAGCGTTACAAATTATAGCAAATGCTGGAAGATGCATATTGAGCGCTGATCGCTCTGGAAAGGTTCGGATATTTAACACTATAGTTCCAAATATGGAAGTTACAAGTGATAATCAGACGGAGTTCAGTATTGTTGGAAACGTCCTATCTGGAAAACAAGATTTTTATGCTATGGCAAGTAAAGACTTTTCCTCGTTAGATGGTACGATGATGTTTCTTCCGAGAGCAGGTGCGTATCTGCCAACAATAGGTTATGTCAGTGAAAGTGTTGCGGATGAGAACGGGAATTTTACAAATAATCCTGTCGTGACGATTACTTTGGAAGCAAGTGCAACATTTTTTGGATTCACAATACAGTTCCAAAGCACCGCACCAAGAGAGTTTAAAATTACCACGTATTATCAAGGCGCTACAGTACAGGAAATAGCTGTACAAAATGAAGAATTGTTATGCGGAATTACAGATGAGTTAAACTTGTTTGATAAAATGACACTGGAATTTATAAAGGGATATCCGAACGCCAGAGTTGCAATTGATAATATCATATTTGGTGGTAATTCAGACTATAGTATGGATTACAATATCATGAAAGAATCGCCAGATAGCATTCAGGAAGAAAAGGTTTCCAGGGTTGAGGTGGTACAAAGTCTTTATAGGTTGTCTGATAAGGTTAATAATAGCTTTCAGGAAAAAGTGGATTTAACAGAATATGACACATATACATTTTACTTTTCTAATCCATCGTATGAAATTGAAGTGAAAGCGGATGAAACAGTTCTTCCAGTTATTGACAGCAGCAGCTATTATGCTACTGTCGATACAAAGAGCCTTTCAGGAGAACATGAGCTTACAGCTACGTGTAAAGAATATGTAGTTACCAACAGACCGACAGCGAAGACGATTAATAGTGTTGGCATTGTGAAAACCTGGGAAAACCCGCTCATTAGTGACGATGAGTTGGCAAAAAAATTGGCAAATTGGCTTGGGCATTATTATGAGAACAATATTAATTACAATATTACCTATGCCGGGGAGCCGAGAATTGATTCTGGGGATATTGTCCTTTTGGAAAATAAAATTTCGAACGGTGTGAATGCTAGAATTTATGAGCATGAGCTATCATTTAATGGTGCGTTTTCTGGCACAGCCAAGGCACATAAAAACGTCACATATAATGAGATTAATTAATCATGCGGAAGGAGGATGAAATGCCAAATCCCTTTAATTCAACAAGCAAATTTAATTGGAGCGATTATATGCAGCTTCGAGCTATGATAATGGATCTAAATTCTATGGCAAATGAGCTGTATTTGAGCTTTCAGATTAAAACCATGCGCCCAATCAAGACTTATGATGATTACTTCTATGCAGAAGATTTTAACCGCATAGAAGAAAATCTGGAAATCATTAACAAGCATGTTTTCACACAGGATATAGGAGAAACAAAAACGTTCTATGACAATGGACAATTCATCAAATATGACGAACTGAATCGGCTGATTAATGGACTGTATACATTGTCTGATATGCTTAAAAATCAGGCAAAAAACAGGAGAAAGCTGGAAATTCGGCTAGGAAACATGAAAGGAGTGAAGTGTTAATGGCATTAAAAACTGACTATAAGGATGATATTATCAAGGACGGCGGCGCGAGGAAATACAAGCAAACTACAAATAGCGATGGAACGATCAGCCTTACCGACAAGACGGTTTATTCACAGGAGGGTAGCACTTTCGCGGCGAAGGATATCAATGAAACGAATGCGGCGGTTAATCGTTTGAATCATGTGACGACAGTTACGCTTACCGCTAGTGGCTGGAATCAAATAGAAGCGTCTGGAATATATTCACAGCAACTTAGCCTTGATGGAGTGACGGCAGAAGATGAGCCGCTTCTTGTGAGCGCGTTGGAGGATGGGGCTGACACATCGACTCAGCTGGCATATAGTAAAGCGTTTGGAATTGTGGCATCTGGTACGGCAGTCACGGGAGATGGATATGT
>ERZ831601.1397-NODE-1397-length-18083-cov-2.834369_pt1 | contig 18083 bp, 16 predicted proteins | sample MGYA00519578_ERZ831601 | MGnify/ENA primary metagenome ERZ831601 (study PRJEB31850, sample SAMEA3708717) | human gut metagenome | biome: human gut; feature: human-associated habitat; material: faeces | place: China | collected 2014 ... | reverse complement strand
GAAGAATATTCTAGAATTAAAGAAAAAATGATTGCAATATAAATTCCAGTTTATCGAACTAAAACATAAGACCGCTTACATCGTGTAGGCGGTCTTATTTCGTGGCAAAATTATTTGATTTTGAGCTTTCTCTTCTTGGCAGAAAGCACTTTGCAGAGAACATCATCGACGGCGTCGGTGTATCTGCCTTGTGCAATTAGGTTGTTCTTCAAGCGAACAAGGGACTGAATAGTCTGTCTGTATTCATCATCGGAAAGATATAAATGATATTTCTGTTCTTTCAAAGCAACCACCTCCTGTACTGCAATTATATAACAGGAAATGGTATAGGTACAGTTTGCGAATAATTCTCCATTATTGAAAAATGAACGAATTAACAGAGTAACGACCGCCTTGTCTATTAGCAGGATTTTTGGCTCGATTTTTTCCGCCATTAGCAGAGAGGGCAATTTCATTAGCAAAACAGCGATTTTTTTGCTAATTTTTATTAGCAAGCCGTCCACCTGAAAGGCGGACGACATTAGTCCTAAATTCCATTAGCAGACGGAGAAAGCCAATGAAAAACTGCGGCTTTTTCGTTTTTCTCGTTTTTGACAAAAATAAAAACCGAAAGCCCTTGAAAACAAAGGCTTTCGGCATTGCTTGTGTCTGTGGGGTACAGAAAAGATGTTTTTATGTTTTTTGTGGATAGAGTTGAATTCTCGGAATTTTTAATGAAATCGTTCGCGTTGCTCACGATGAAATCAAAACCTACGGTTTTGATGAAATTTTCGGCTACGCAGAAAATGAAATTAAATCCACCCATCGCCGCAGCGATTTCATACGCTGAAAGCGTATTTCATATTGCGAAGCAATATTTCACCCACCCGCAAGGGTGGATTTAGTTGAAAAGGACAGATTTCTAACGAAATCTGTCCTTTTCTGGCGCGCCAAAAGGGATTTGAACCCCCGACCTTCCGCTTAGGAGGCGGACGCTCTATCCAGCTGAGCTATTGGCGCAAATATTAACGCATAGAATTGTAACAGAATAACCGCGTTTTGTCAATGAAAGGGACTGTAAAAAAGTGAATTTCACAGTCCCCGATTATATATTGTATATTATACGTTCCAGCTGTTTATGTATTTCTCCTGCTCCGGGGTGAGCGCATCAATTGTTATACCCCATGACGCAAGCTTCATTTCCGCAACGCGGCAGTCTATTTCCTCCGGAACAACGTTTACACCGTCTTTCAGCTTGTCGCGATTTTCAACGGCGTAGCGCGCGGAGAGAGCCTGCAGAGCAAAGCTCATATCCATAATTTCGGCAGGATGGCCGTCGCCTGCGGCAAGATTTACGAGTCTGCCCTCGGCGAGGAGGTTTACCCATGCGCCTGTCGGCATTTTATAACCCATTATGTTGTCGCGCTTTAATTCCTTTTCCGTCGCGAGCCTCTCGAGGTCGTCAATGTTGATTTCCACGTTGAAGTGACCTGCGTTGCAAACTATTGCGCCGTCCTTCATATTGAGGAACGCTTTTTCGGTGATGACATTGTCGCATCCGGTCACGGTTATAAAGAAATCGCCGTACTTCGCCGCCTCAACCATAGGCATTACGGAGAAGCCGTCCATAACCGCCTCCATCGCCTTGATTTTGTCAATTTCCGTGACAATCACCTTTGCACCGAGAGCTTTGGCACGCATTGCAACGCCCTTGCCGCACCAGCCGTAGCCTGCCACGACCGCGGTTTTACCGGCAACTATCAGATTTGTTGTCCTGTTTATGCCGTTCCATACGGACTGACCCGTGCCGTATCGGTTGTCAAACAGATATTTGCACTTGGCGTTGTTCACGGCAACCATCGGGAAACGAAGCTTGCCGTCGTTTTCCATGGCTTTGAGGCGGATAATTCCCGTAGTTGTCTCCTCACAGCCGCCTATAACGCCGCTTGTGAGGTCCGGGTATTCGTTGTGAATGGTGTTTACGAGATCGCCGCCGTCATCGATTATCACGTTGGGACCGCATTCGAGGACTTTTTCGATGTGCGCGTGGTATTCTTCCGCCGATGCGCCGTGCTTTGCAAATACATTGAGGCCGCCCTTTACGAGTGCCGCGGCAACGTCGTCCTGAGTTGAGAGCGGATTACTGCCCGTAATATACATATTTGCGCCGCCTGCGGCGAGAACGCGGCAGAGATATGCGGTTTTGGCTTCAAGGTGAACCGACAGCGCAACTTTAAGTCCCTTAAAGGGCTTGTCTGCCGAAAATTCCTCCTCGAGTGCGCGCAAAAGCGGCATATTCGCCTTTACCCACTGTATTTTTCTTTCACCGGATTCGTAAAGCCCGATGTCTTTTATTTCGCTCATATTTTGTACCACCTAAAATTTTATTGTTCAATTATACTATAAAAGACAGAGATAGGCAAATTAAAATTGCTTTATCTGTTGACTTTACAAATCAAGTGTGCAATAATACTCTTGATTTATAATCTAACGGATGGTGATAAAATGAAAAGTATGTCTGTAAGAATAACATCCGCAGTTATTGCGCTTATTATGATAGCTTGTGTTTTTTCGTCATGCAAGTCAAAAAAGAACGGTGACGAGGAAATAACGAGAAGTAATCAGGTTATAGCGGGTCCCGTGACCACAGCCGAAAACGGCGAGGCCACAACCGGCGAAGAGACCACAGGCGGTGAAACCACCGCGGCGGCAACCGCGGCAGCGGCAAAAGCTTCGTCCTCGCTGAATGTTCCGTCGGTCACAACGCCTGATTTTAACAACACAACATCTGCAAGCGGAAACAGCGCCGCAAGTTCTATGGGCTCTTTGGGCTCTGCGGTGCTCGGTGCTCTTGCGAACGCCGATCCCGAGACTTTGGCTGCTTTTGTAAACAATATGGGCTTCGGTTACGATGCAGAGCAGGGCATTTTTTATTCGCTTATGGATTCCTGGCAGAGAGACGCCAACTTTATCAGTCAGTACGACAAGTACGCAGCAATTTTCGGCAATATGAGATACCTCACAACGACCGTTGATTTCTACTATGACGGTCTTGATTGGAGAATTCAGCTTTGGAAGGGTCAGTACGGCCCCTTCGGCGGCGGTGAGGTCGGCGTTTACACAAAGGACCCCGAGACCAACGATAAGCTTTACAATTGTGCCGACAACGACCATTTGCTCAATATGTATTACGATTTGTATTTGACTCCCAATACATATGCCGTGAAGAACAGATTTTTCTATCGCGATGCGTGGACGGGCGGCGGCCATTGGTGGCTCACCGGCTTTAAGATGGGCTCCGTAAATCCCAATGAAATGGTTATGAGCCTTAAAATCAGAATGCGTTCAAGAAAAATGGCGAACGCTTTTGAGAACGGCCTTCAGACTGCGGGCTTCTATAGGGGCGACGCTACCTCGAATTACGATTCTTATTACCGCAACGATACGGAGTTTTACATACTCTGGTATCATACCGGCAATCGTAATTATTGATAATCGGCTTAACACAGGCTATCTCAGTTTTGGGGTAGCCTGATTTTTCTTTAAAGGAGATATTTATGAAAGGCAAGTTTTTTGCGTTTACTTCAAGGCTCAAATATATAAACCGCTGGGCACTTATGCGCAACACAACATATGAAAATTTGAGTCAGCACTCGGGCGAGGTTGCCACAATAGCGCACGCCCTCGCCGTTATAGGAAATAAGCGACTCGGCAAAGAATACAATGCCGAGCGCGCCGCTCTTTTGGGGCTTTATCACGACACCCCCGAAATCATAACGGGAGATATGCCCACCCCCGTAAAATATTACAGCAGAGAGATGCGCTCCGTTTTCGGTATGGTCGAAAAGGAGGCCTGCCAAAGGCTTTTGAATATGCTGCCGGACGATTTGAGCGAGGAGTTTTCACCGCTGTTTTTCAAGGAGGAACGCGACGCGGAGCTGTGGCGGCTGATAAAGGCGGCGGATAAGCTGAGTGCCTACATCAAGTGCATAGAAGAACGCAAGGCAGGCAACTGTGAATTTGAGGATGCCGAAAGGACAATAAGAAAAGTGCTCGACGAGAGTGAATGCAGGGAAGCGCATATATTTTTGGAGGAATTTATTCCTGCATACGAGCTGCCGCTCGATAAGCTTAAATGATTGCTTTAAAGGACTTTTCGGAAAACGGTGTCCGCTGTTTTTTGCAAAAACATCATTCCTGTGCGGTCAAATTAAAATTTTTTCTCGACTTATCCGAGAAAGTGTGCTAAAATAATAGACAAATGTAAATTAAGTGAATTGGGAATAACTTTAGGGAGCTGATTTAATGAAAGCAAGCGAAAGCAATCCGAATTATCCCTCAAAAGTCAGGGAAATGACGAATTACACAATTCGCGAAATCAAAAAGGTCTGCAAGGATATAGGTCCTCGCCCGTCCGGAGAAGAAAATGAGCGCAAGGCTCAGGACTATGTTGCGGACTCCATGTCAAAGGTAGCCGATTCTGTGGTCAAGGAGAAATTTGAGCTTCACCCGAAGGCGTTTATGGGATGGGTGCCGCTCGATGTAATTCTTATGACAATCTCGGTAATTTTGACTCTTTTGAGTTACTTTGACGTATTGCCGAGCGCGTCAACGGCGTTTTCCGCTGTTTCCGTAGTGCTCACGTCTCTCGCAATCATATTCACGTTTTTTGAGTTTCTGCTTTATAAAAAGTTTCTCGATCCGTTTTTTCCGAAAAGAGAGACTTACAATGTAGTCTGCACAAGAAAAGCGGCAGGCGAGACAAAGCGCCGCATTGTATTCAGCGGACATATCGACTCCGCTTACGAATGGTATTTTACTCATCTCGGCGGCGGCAAGCTGCTCACTACTATGATAGCCCTCGCATTCGGCGCAATTGCCATTACTCTTGCGGCATCAATAGTATCGTTCTTTGATGTTCCGAACGGCGTAAGGGTTACGGCAATAGTTGTTTTGTTCGTTTGCCTTATTCCCATACTTATGTGCAGTCTGTTTGTAAATTGGAAGCTCTGTGTTCCCGGTGCTAACGACAATCTCACCGGTGTGTTCGCGTCTATGTCGGTTTTGCGCTATATGGCGGCAAATGACATCAGATTTGAAAATACCGAGGTTGTATGTGTTTCCATGGCGTGTGAGGAGGCAGGTCTCCGCGGGGCTAAGGAGTACGTTAAAAAGCACTGCGGCGAGGACGATGTCGAGACTGTGTTCGTAGGAACCGACACCCTTCGCGATTTTGACGATATGGGCGTTTACAATAAGGATATGACAGGCACCGTAAAGCTTGACAAGCAGGCTGCGGCCATGGTTAAGCACGCGAGCGATATCGCAGGCTACAATCTTCCTTACAGCAGCGTATTCTTCGGCTCATCCGATGCTGCGGCAATTCAGCAGGGCGGCATGAAGGCGGTTGCTTTGGCTGCCATGGACCCCACTCCGGCGAGATATTACCACACAAGAGGCGATACAGCCGACAATCTTGACCCCAAAACCATCGAGGCCGGCATCAACATTCTTCTTGAAACCGCGTTCCTCTATGACAGCGAGGGCTTAAAGGACGAATATTGATTTAAAATAATCGAAATGAAATGCGGAACGCGAAAAAGAGCGTTTCGCATTTTTTTGTTTTTTCTGTTGTTAAATCCGGAAAAATCTGTTACAATGAAAAAGTATACTTATATATTATTGTAAGGGGCGTTATTATGGGAAAAACCGTAAAATTATTATCCGTCATTACGGCGTTTGTGCTTGTTGCGGCAATGTTTTCGTCATGCAGCATCGGCGCAGGAGGCGATGAGCCTGAAAAAGCATATGTGAAGACAGATCTTCACGACGCAGAATTTACGTTTACATACGCACAGCTGAAGCCGGTTTTTTCACCCGATAACATAAGCGAGCTGACGGCTTTGTTTGAGGATGCCGACGATATAAATGACGACAGCACGGTACAGCTCAATTACAACGACATTCGCTCTCGTTATTATGATAATAAGCGCAATATATTCGACGGCATAATGAATCTTCTTTCCGACAGCGAAAAAGCTCTGCTCTATGATAATTCGGAGGCGGTACTCAATTATTTCAACGAAAATTTTAACCGAGTCAAGACCGAGAGACCGCAAACCGAACCGAAAGAGGACTTTTGGATAGACAACGACACCGTAAAAATATCAGGTGAGGAGTCAAAGACTCTCAAAAACGCCTTCAAGCTCTATAAGGATTTTGTTCAGAAGGGGCTTAAGGATGATTATTTCCCAGAGACCGTGGGCGAAAAATGTAAACAGGGTACGGACCTTACCGATAAGGTCTATCTGCTTGGCGACAGCTGTGCCTCACGCCTCACCATGGACGATGTACAGTCGGTAATTACTTCGCTCACACCCACATATGAAAAGGACACCGATGAAAACAACGTGCCCGTTTCTTATAGCCGCACAATTATAATAACGCTCAAAAATGACCCGTCTGCCGTAGCACACGCGTTTTCTCCGCATGACAAAAGTGCGATTTTGTCCGAGCTTAAAAAGGGCGAGAGCTATTTTTCGGTGTCGGATTATGAGATAGCATACAATTCACCGGTAATAATTGCTACGTTTGACGCCGTTACCGACGAGGTGGCAAAGGTTGAATTCTACAAGAATATGACGATAACGTCTTATGCAAAGGGCGAGGGGAGTCTCTCGTATATAGGCGACAGAACCGTGACCTTTAACTGCACAGACAATATGAATTATACCTTTAACTGGCACCCGTCCGAGGAAGATAAATAAACGGCCGTAAAAGTATTAAAAGGATGTAAAAACCGAGTTTTTACATCCTTTTTTTCAGACTTAAAATATCCGTGAGCAAAAGTTTTTTCCCGCTTTATCGATTCTTATTCGACAAATTTCGACATTTATGTACCCATTTTTCGACATTTTTGCACTTTTGCTGATTTTTAAAAACCGAAATGATATAATATGAGAACAAAGACGGGGGAGATAAAGTGAGCCTCCCCTTGCGGACGTCTTTGATGTTTTTTATGTTTCTCCTCTAAAAAAGAGACCGTACAGAATCTCTCCGATTAACGGGCAGCTTTATGCTGCCCGTTAATTTTTTATATAATCACCGCGCCGAAAAAACCTGCCGTGCAGAAGAAGTGCTTATAAGCCCTTCCAGAAATCCTCGTCCTCATCGGGGCTATCGCCGTATACATCCTCGGTAATATCGTATTCGTCGTCTCGCTCTGTCGGGTAAAAGTCCCATAACTCACGCTCCTGGTCGTCGGAAAGTGCCACAGCCGGGCATTCCGAAAAGGTTTCGAGCTTCTGACCGCGGCTCCACACGGACGGGTCTATCCTGAGGGTATATCCCGTGCCGTTCGGTGCCATCCACTCGTGCATGGGCAGCGACGGTATGGCAAATGCAGTCATAAGCGACATAATAACTCCGCCGTGGGTTATTACCGCGGTCGATTCTACACCGGCTTTTATAATTCCGTCGATAAGCCCGGCAAAGCATGAGCAGACTCTCTCGTTGAAGGCCGCCTGACTTTCGCCGAAGGGTACGGGCGTTTCCGGGTGCTCACCTGACAGCCAGGCCTTAAAGGCGTCGTCATCCTTCATTTCGTCGGCGGTTCTGCCCTCAAATTCGCCGAAGTCGTACTCTATAAGCCCGTTTAAAATCATGGGCTCTTTGTCGGGATATATGAGCTTTGCGGTTTCCGTGCAACGCTTTAAGGGGCTTGAAACCACCGCGTCAACCTCGGGATAGCCGCCGTATTCATCTATGATGTCTTTGATTTGCCTGAGCCCATATTCGGATGCCGGCACATCGGTTTGACCGATATATTTGCCGTCAAGATTTTCCTCTGTCATGGCATGGCGGATCAGGTGAATTTTATAAGCTTTCATTATGCTTTGCTCCTTCCGGGGGATAATACTGTACAAACAGTCTAATTTGATATATAATTATAATACAACTTGTAATATTTGGGGGACGTTTTATGAATTCCGTATTTGCCGCAAGGCTGACAAAGCTTCGCAGGGAGCGCGGTATGAGCCAGAAGGACGCCGCAAAAATGCTCGGTGTGTCGCAGTCGCTCCTGTCGCACTATGAAAAGGGGATAAGGGAGTGCAGCCTTGACTTTGTGTGCCGCGCGTCGAATTTTTTTGACGTGAGCTGCGATTACCTCTTAGGTCAGGTCGATACAAGACGCTCTCTGAGCGAGGAATTTGATATGACCGATACCGTGCAGGACGGAGAATACCGCACGAGTACGCTTTTTCGCGCGTCCGTTATGCTCAATGACAGTATGATAAACTGCGGTTCGCCGGAAAAGCTGAAGGATTATTTTGCGCTTTCGATATACCGTATGGCTGTTTGCGCCGCAAACGGCGGTTATATTCCGAAAAAGTGGATATCGCTCGATTGCGAGACAAGTCCGGTCTTCGGCAGCGTGCTGATGACGGATATAATAAGGGAGCTGATGGCCGAGGCAAATCAGGAATCGCAAAAGAATATCGCCGAACCGAAATGCGTAAAAACCGTTGTGGAGCATTCGGAAAAGCTGATACGCAAAAGAGCTGCCGAGTTAGCGGCGGAAAAGAGCCGCGGATGAGCTTCTCCCTCTTTTAAGACAGCATATCGATATTTTTTATAATATATGTTTTTATGCTGTTTAAAACTTGCTGCTTTTGAAGCTTCGCCTTGAATTCGCCGTCAAGATTTTCAATTTCGTCCTTGTCCACGGAGACTTCCTCATTGTTTTCATCGTACATCGAAAATTCCTTTTCGACAATCAAAGAAAGCTCGTTTTCGCCGACGGCACAGAGTGCCTTTGAAGCGAGAAATGTCAGCGGCTCACCGTTGTTTCTGAAAAAGAACGAGAGGGAATCGCTCTCGGTATCCTCTAAAAAATAGTATAGAGTGTAAATGTATTTTTGCGCCTCTGTAAATTTGCCGAATACCTTTTCAGGGTCTTCGGCCTTTTCTGTTTTTGCCTGTAAGACCGCCGAAACGCCCTCGAATAGGGTTTCCGGGTCGGAACTCTCCGCTTTTTCACGCGTTAAGATAGAAAACTCATCCTTGAGAGCTTTCTTTCTGTCATATTCTCTCAAAAGAGCGTCACGCTCGTTGTTGTGCTTTTTAGCCGCCGCCGAGGCTTTGCTAAGTACAAATACCGTAATGACGCACAGGACGATAAGAATCAGCCACAAGTACCAATATTCCATTATTATTCCTCCGTCAGGATTTTATATATGTCGCTCTTTTTGATTCCGGTGAGCTTTGCCGCGTTTTTTGCCGCCTCGTTTTTCGACATTCCGCCATCTGTGAATTCTCTTGCCTTCGCGACGGCGGACTCCACCGTGTAAATCTCCGGAGCGGCCTGCGGCGCTCCCTCTATAACTAATACGAATTCACCCTTGATAGGTATGCTTTCATATTTTTCGCACGCCTTTTTGAGCGTGGTGCGTTCAACATTTTCGTGGATTTTCGTAAGCTCTTTAATAATCGCTATACGGCGGTCGCCGAGGCAGGCATAAAGGTCATTAAGCGTGCGTAAAAGCTTGTGCGGAGCCTCGTAAAACACCATGGTGCGTTTTTCATCCTTAATGCTGTCAAGATGCTCGGCGCGGCTCTGCTTATTTACGCTCAAAAAGCCTTCAAACGTAAATCTGCCGGACGGCAGCCCCGACAACGCCACGGCTGTGGCAAATGCGGTGGGGCCGGGGACGGATACAACATTTACTCCCGATGCAATGCAGATGTCAACAAGGTCCTGGCCGGGGTCGGAAATTGCCGGCATACCTGCGTCCGTGACAAGAGCACAGCTTTCTCCGCCGAGAATACGCGCAAGAATTATTTCGCCGCGCTCACGGCGGTTGTGCTCAAAATAGCTGATGAGCGGCTTTTTTATGTCAAATCTGTTTAAAAGCTTCAGGGTGACTCTTGTGTCCTCCGCCGCTATAAAATCGCAGTTTCTGAGGCACTCTGCGGCACGGGGAGAAAAATCCGAGAGGTTGCCTATCGGAGTGCCGACAACGTAAAGCTTTCCCGTCATTACATATCCTCCCTGTATTTACCTAAAATTCTTGTCATTTCGTCGGACAAAACGTCCTTGCTCTTGTATATAAAAAGATTGTTTTTGACCGTTATGCCCGTTTTTCCGCCGAGTCTGCCCTCTACAAGGCACAGCCACGGAGCCTTTTCGGGTGAAGCTGCAACAAGGCGCAGCGCTTTCGGCTCGATTTTATATTCCTTCATTGCCTCCATCGTCTCAAAAAGGCGCTCGGGTCGTATACAAATGCATAGCTTGCCGCCGAATTTCAGAAGTTTCGACGCGGCTTTTGTTATGTCGCGCAGATTACACAGCGTTTCGTGACGGGCTATTTTTTCGTTTTCCTTTTGGCTTTTTATTCCGGCGTTTTCCGCCTTATACGGTGGATTCATCGTTATCACATCGAATTTTCCGCACGGAAATATCCGCGGAGCTTCTTTCAAATCAGCATTGTACACAAAGAGCTTGTCCTGCAAATCGTTTGCCTTGACGGAGCGCGTAAGCTGACTGCACGCCTTTTCCTGGATTTCGACTGCCGATATTTCTTTTCCGCAGCCGTCCCTGCACCAGAGCATGGGAATTATGCCGCAGCCCGTACCGAAGTCGCAGCATACGTCATATCGTTTCGGCGACGCAAAGTCGGCAAGCAGCAGCGCGTCCGTGCCGAAGGTGTGCTCCTTTGAGACGATAAGCCCCAAGTCCCTGCTGAGGTATTCGATATGTTCATCTTTGTTAAGTGTAATTTCGGTCATTTATCTGTCCCATTTTTCGCAAAGCGCAATTATCTGATCCGCAAATTTTGCAAGATCCTTGTTTGCACCGCCCTCATTATGCGCCACAACCGTTTGGAGACGCTTTTGTGCCGAGAGCAGTCTCTCATAAACCGTGCTTACGCGGCGAGAGGTGTTTTGCGAGGCTGTATTTTTAACTATCTTTTCGCGGTTTCCCTCAACGAGAACCTTGTTTTCGGTGAGACTGTATTCCTCGCCGTTGTACGGGGCGCTCGCGGAAAGCCCCAGTTCGTCGCGAAGACGTGCGGCGTATATTTCGCACACCGTGTCCTCGCCGTGATTTACAAATACGTGCTTTGGCGGAGCTTTAAAGCTTTTCATCCACTTTAACAAGCCCTCGTTGTCGGCGTGACCGCTTATGCCGTGAAGCTGCTCTATTTCCGCACTTATATGGATTTTTTCGTCAAAGAGCTTTACGTCCGTCGCACCGTCGGTTATGGCTCTGCCGAGTGTTCCTACGGCTTGGTAGCCGACGAATAAAATCGTACATTCGGGTCGCCACAAATTGTGCTTTAGGTGATGGCGGATTCTGCCGGCCTCGCACATTCCGCTTGCCGAAATTATGACCTTCGGAGCGGGGTCTGAGTTTATTGCTTTTGATTCCTCACTTGTCACGGAGACATAAAGGTTAGGAAAGGCTATCGGATTTATACCGTTTTCGATAAGCGACGCCGCTTCGTCATCAAAGTCGGAATAGCTGTCGCAAAAAACGTTGGTGGCCTCAACTGCAAGGGGACTGTCCACATATACAGGGAAGTCGTTGTAGTTTTTGAGCATACGCTCTTCCTTTATCTGCCTTATAAAGTATAAAAGCTCCTGAGTTCTGCCGACTGCAAACGACGGTATAACTACATTGCCGCCGCGCGCAAAGGTGCGGTCAAGTATGGGCACGAGCTGCGATATATAGTCGAGTCTTTCGCCGTGACTGCGGTCGCCGTAGGTGCTTTCGGTTATGACGTAGGTGGCGTCGGTAATATACTGCGGGTCGCGTATAATCGGCTGGTCGGTATTGCCTATGTCGCCGGAAAAAACTATTTTTTCGGTTTCCCCGTTTTCGGTGACGTTTATCGTAATGCTCGATGAGCCCAAAAGATGACCCGCATCGGTAAAGCTTATGGATACACCGTCAAAAACGTGATAATCCACACCGTATTCGCATCTCAAAAACTGAGAACAGCATTTTTGAGCGTCCTCTACGGTGTAGAGCGGAACATATCCCGATTCGCCCGAGCGTTTTGCCCTTCGGTTGCGCCATTGTGCTTCAAACTGCTGTATGTGCGCAGAATCTTCAAGCATAATTCTGCAGAGCTTCGCTGTGGACGCGGTTGCGTAAATCGGCCCTTTGTATCCGTTTGCCGTAAGGTACGGCAGCTTGCCGGAATGGTCTATGTGAGCATGGGTCAGAAAAATGCAGTCTATATCGGCGGGAGATACGGGAATATCCCGGTTTTTATATGTGTCGGGTCCTTGCTCCATACCGCAGTCAATCAAAATGTTCTTGCCGCAGGCGGTGAGAAGTGTGCAGCTTCCCGTGACTTCGTGTGCGGCTCCTAAGAATATAAGATTCATATTTTCCGCTCCTTTTTAAATGGTGGCGCTCATCGCCGATGCCTTTTTTATTATGGTAACATAAATCACCGCAAAAATCCAGTATTAAGCCGCTGCGGGATAAATAAAAAGGCACAGCAGTAGTTCTTACTGCCGTGCCTTGAAAAACATATATTTGTTTTGTCGCCAAAGCTTATTTTGCGGTCTGCTTTTTGGCTTTGTTCTTTATAACGGCACGCTCTATTGCCTTGACAATTTCAACGAGAGGAATTATCAGGAACGCAAGACCGAGAGCCGTGAAGAATTCGCGAGCGTCAATAGTGGTGAAATCAAAAGCGTCTGCAAGGAACGGTACTTCTATAACGAGCGCAGTTGTTATGAGGGAAAGTACGGTTGACCCGAAAATGTATTTGTTGAAGCTGCCGTGAAGGAGCATTGATACGGTTGAGCCATGCTGCGAACGCATATTAAACGAGTGGAATATTTCGCACATTGACATTGTAAGGAATGCCATGGTCATACCGTCGGCACTCTCGGTAAGCTCCCATCTGCCTGCCTCCATAAAGTGGCCTATGAAGTAAGCGGCAAGTGTCAGAAGCGTTACGAAAAGCCCTTGGTATACTACGTCAAAGCCGACGCCGCCTGCAAAAATGCCGTCCGATGATTTACGCGGCGGACGTTTCATAAGGTCCTTTTCGCCCTTTTCCATACTGAGGGCGAGAGCCGGGAAGCAGTCGGTAACAAGGTTTATCCAGAGAAGATGTACGGGCTTTAATATTGTGAAGCCGAGCAGGTTGGCTGTGAAAATAGCCATTACCTCGCTGAGATTTGACGAGAGCAGGAATTGAATTGACTTCCTTATGTTGTCGTAAATTCGTCTGCCCTCTTCCACAGCAGATACTATGGTGGCGAAGTTATCGTCGGCAAGGACCATATCCGCAACGTTCTTTGTTACATCGGTACCTGTAATGCCCATGCCTACGCCTATGTCCGCGCTCTTAATGGAGGGGGCGTCGTTTACGCCGTCACCCGTCATTGCCGTTATCATACCGCGGCTCTTCCAGGCATTTACTATTCTTACCTTATGCTCGGGCTGAACTCTGGCATATACCGAGTACTGTGTGACCTTTTCTTTGAAATCCTCATCGGAAATATCATCAAGCTCCGCGCCGGTTATGGCCTCGCTCTTGTCCTTTATAATACCGAGCTCCAAGGCTATTGCAACAGCGGTGTCCTTGTGGTCGCCGGTTATCATTATGGGTCTTATGCCGGCACCGCGACATTCTTCGATTGCCGCCTTAACTTCGGGCCTTACGGGGTCTATCATACCTACAAGGCCACAGAAGACGAGCTCATTTTCGATATTATCGGGCGACTGATCCTCGGGAACACTTGACAGCTGCTTGTAGCCGCAGGCGAGAACTCGAAGCGCTCTGTCGGCAAATTCCTTATTCTTTTTGAGCACGGCATCTCTGTCTGCGTCCGTAAGAGGGCTGACTTCGCCGTTTTTGAATATCCTTGTGCAGTGCTTTAATATCTCGTCGGGAGCACCCTTGGTGAACTGTAATATTCCGTCCGCAGTCTTGTGAATTGTGGACATCATTTTACGATTTGAGTCAAATGGAGCCTCGCCGACTCTCGGCGCGCTCTTCAGAAGCTCGTTTTTATTCATACCGAGCGACATAGAGTATGCCACAAGAGCCATTTCCGTGGGCTCGCCTACAAGATTGCCGTCATCGTCAAGATTTACGTCCGTGCAGAGAGCCATGCCCTCGGCAAGCATTTTTTCGTTGTCACAGTAATGCTCGACTACGGTCATCTTGTTCTGAGTGAGCGTACCGGTTTTATCGGAGCAGATTATCTGTGCGCAACCGAGAGTTTCAACTGCGGTGAGTTTGCGGATGATGGCATTTTTCTTTGACATATTGGTAACGCCTATCGAAAGCACAACCGTTACTACCGCCGCAAGACCCTCGGGGATAGCGGCAACCGCGAGCGATACGGCGAGCATAAACGAGCCGAGCAGGAAGTCAAGATTCATTTCCGTGCCTGTTACAAGAGCTCTGACTATATCGAAGGCGAACATAAATACGCATATTCCGAGGACTATGAAACTGAGGATTTTTGAGAGCTGACCGAGCTTTTTCTGAAGCGGCGTCTGCTCATCCTTTGCGCTTGAGAGCGCACCTGCTATTTTGCCCATTTCGGTGTCCATACCGATGCTTGTTATAACGGCCTTGCCTCGGCCGTAAACAACGGTTGAACCCATATACATCATATTTTTTCGGTCGCCGAGGGGGACGTCTTTTTGACCCTCAAGGCCTATGGCTTTTATGAATTTGTTGACGGGTACGGATTCACCCGTAAGTGCCGATTCCTCGATTTTAAGGCTTGCACTTTCAAAAATTCTGCCGTCCGCCGGAACAGCGTCACCCGCTTCAAGCAGTACAACGTCGCCTACGGTAAGGTCCTCACTCGGTATTTCGCATACCTTGCCGTCGCGCAAGACCTTTGTTGTTGCGGCGGCCATTTTTTGAAGAGCCTCTATGGCCTTTTCGGCCTTGCTCTCCTGATATACGCCGAGTATGGCATTAACTATTACGACGAACATTATTATGATAACGTCCGATGGGAATTCTTTTTGCAATACGGAGGTTATTGCCGATATTACCGCCGCGGCAATGAGGATGATTATCATCGGGTCGGCAAACTGCGAGAGAAAACGCAGTATCAGCGGCGTTTTCTTGCCCTCGGCAAGCTTGTTTTTGCCGGTTTCGGCAGAACGCCGGCGTGCCTGCTCGGAAGTGAGACCGTTTTCGGTGCTTTTTACTTCGCCGAAAACCTCGGAAGAGCTTTCAAGATAGTATTTCATTTTTTTCCTCCCTGTTTTTTAAAAAAGAGCAGCCGCTTTTTTAAGAAAAAAGACCTTCGACAGAATTTAGCTCTGCCGAAGGTCTTGCTACCTTAATAAGGCTCGGTGACCAGAAGCCGAAAGGCAACATGATGTTGACCACCGGGTAAAAGCTACTCCCCTTCATAAGGAATATCTTAAGTGCGATAATAACAGAAAAATGAACTTTTGTCAAGTATTTTTAAAATAATAACTTATCCCTCGCCGAATAAAACATAATTGTTGACATTTCGGCTGTCAAGCTCGGAAATAATCGAGCTGTCGTCAATTACCGGTATAAATCCGCCGGTCTGATAGTTTTCGTCAAGCTTTGAGCTTAAGAGCGGTATACAGTCCGTAACCAGAGCTTTTTCATCGGTGGTTTCGGCGGAATATGTTTTTTCTCCGTAAGCAAAGCCGTCTCTCTGCGACGATTTTCTGAAGTCCACAGCCACAAAATCGGCGGCGCTGTCAAAGAGAGAGCCGTCATAGCGGGCGGTGTTTCCGCCGAGCGCGTCCGCGGCGCTGAGCATAACGCAGAGCGGCTTGTCGCCGAGCACGTTTTTAACCTTTTCTATAAATGAATGTAAAACCGCGTTGCGGCTCTCTATGCTCTTTTCTTCGCCCGAAAATACCGCCTTGTCGAGGTAAATACTCTCGGGAAATTCCACGGAATCGAGTATAACGGCGTCAACTCCGAGAGAGGAAATCTCGCTCACAATGCTCAAAAGGTATTTCTCCGCGACGGGGGAATACGGGTTCAGCCACGGCTCGCCGTCGTGTTGAGCGCTGTTGTCGAGCCACAGCGTGCCGTCCGAATTTGTCACGGCGGCAGCGGCGCCGAGATGCGATGCGGCAATGCTGTCCTCATAGCAATAAATTCTTGCGATTATTTTATAGCCGGCACTTTTAAGCCTGTCGATTGTCGCAAGCGCGTTCTGATAAGCCTTTGATGACGCGCCTATGTCGTTCGCCGTACCGACGGAGGATACGTAATTGAGATAGCCGTCCTTCGTTTTAAAATCTATCACAACGGCGTTCGCCTTTGTTTCGGTGAGCTCCGTTTTAAAAAGGTCAAAGGCTATGCCGCCGTCAAGAACGTCGTCGGGCATATAAAGAGCGCGCAGCTTGCCGTCATATTCGGCGGGAACACCGGTAAGCTCATGCTCATACGGCTTTTTCGACAGGTTAATGGAAACCGCGGCAATAACAAACACGAGCACGAAGAAGAACACAAGAAAAACCGAGAAGACGATTTTTTTGCGTTTTTCCTTTTTCTTTCGGGTGCGGCTTTCGCCTATCGCATATGATGTACCCGAGCGTCTGCCCGGATAATTTTTTGAAAACGGATAATAGCTCTTTTTACGGGGCTTAATATCTCTGTTGTCAAACGCCATTTTCTACGGTCCTTTACAATGATAATCCTTTGCCTGAGACGCCCGAAAAAGCGAGCGCCAAAATCGAAACATATATAAATACTGCCGGCGTGCCCTTAAAGCATTCCGGAATATTTTTGTTTTCTACCAAGCGGCGCAGCCCGAAATTTATCATAAGCACCGCAACTATAAAGGCAAGTCCGGAGCCTATACCTACGCCTATCGCCTCGGCTATGTCGAAGGTCGCGCGGTAATTTATAAACGGTACGGCAAGCACAAGGGTATTGAATGCCGCCACGCCGAGACGCCTTACGGTTCGCTTTTTGGCCTTGAAAACAGCCTTCAGCAAAATGAGCATAAGAACATACAAAATGCATATCACAAGCAGGAAAATAAGCGAATGCTGTATTTCGCTGAGAGCACTTATAAACGGTATCTGCTCAAGCAGTACACAAAAAATACTGCCGAATGTCGAAAAGAATGTGATAAACGCCGTGAGCGGGAAAAGCTGCTTCGGCTTTGCCGCCATTCTGACGGCCTCCGAGGCACCGTAGCCGCCGGTAAAAATTAGGTTTTGAAGCACAAATGCGTACATCGCCGCCGAAAAAAGATTTGCTATGACACTCATTTGTCTTCACCGCCCTTTTGTTGTTGTGTTTCCGCGCCGCCGTCATTTTCCGGGCTTTTGTCCGTGTCGCTATGTGACGATGAGCTGTTGTCAAAAGCAGTGTACTGTTTGTATTTCTCAAGCTCCGCGAGTATCTCTTCGAATTCGGCGGAGGAGCCGAAGCTTTTGTCTTTTTGCCGCTCGGTGTCGGCGGCGCTGCTTCTGCTCGCGCCGTTTTTGCCTGTACCTTTTTTGCTCTTTGCCGGAGCGGACGCGGTCTTTTTGACGGATAATGACGGAGTTTTTCGCTTAGCCGCGGAGCTTTTCCTTTTGTCGGTGTGAGGCTTTTCCTTTTCGTTTTGCGGTTCTTCCTCTCCTAACTCAAAAAAGTCAAGGTCTGTGTCGAGAAATTCGCGCAGCTTTATAACGTGCGACTGCTTGACTTCGGAGAGGTCAAACGAGGCGTCGGGATGCTTTTCGGGGTATTTTTTGTTTATTATCGCCTTTAACGCCGCAGCCATAAAGCCGAGCAGTAAAAATCCGCCGAACGGCATTAAAAGACCCGGCAGTTTTACCGGAATGTTCAGTTTTACGCTGTAAACCGTGCCGCTGCCGAGTATTTCACGGACAACGCCGACTATAAGTATTACCGCGGCATAGCTGAAGCCTGCCGAAACGGCATCGAGAGCCGTGGCCTTAAAATTGTGCTTAACCGCGAACCGTTCGCAATGCAGCGCGATAAGCGAATTTACCGCAAGCAGCGGCAAAAATATACCTGCGCTCGCCGTTTCGTTGGGGGCAAGGTATCGGAAAAGCATAAACAGAGGTATGTTTATAAGCAATCCCAATATCGCAT
>ERZ831601.1359-NODE-1359-length-18455-cov-2.603859_pt1 | contig 18455 bp, 11 predicted proteins | sample MGYA00519578_ERZ831601 | MGnify/ENA primary metagenome ERZ831601 (study PRJEB31850, sample SAMEA3708717) | human gut metagenome | biome: human gut; feature: human-associated habitat; material: faeces | place: China | collected 2014 ... | reverse complement strand
GTCCGGAAGATCTTGAGAAGGTGATCGAGGGCATGAGCTTTTCCGAGACAGCAATCTATTTTAAAGATCGCTTCCAGCTGCCGATGACCCTGGATGAGATAAAGGCCATCTGGATTGAAATGTCGATCGATAAATACCGCCATGAGGTACCGCTGAAATCGGGTGTTGCGGAATTTCTTTCATTTTTAAAGAAAAAAGGAATCCGCATGGGAATTGCAACGAGCAACGCACAGGATATGGTAGCAGCCGTGCTGGATTCTCTGGATATCCGTTCCTATTTCGGTGTGGTGGCAACTGCCTGTGAGGTGGCAGCAGGAAAACCGGCGCCGGATATCTATCTGAAAGTAGCGGCGGATCTGGGCGTACAGCCGGAAAAATGTCTGGTATTTGAGGACGTCCCGGCGGGGATTCTGGCTGGAAAACGGGCTGGTATGCGCGTTGGCGCGGTCGAGGACGTATTTTCACTTTCCATGACCGAAGAAAAGAAAGAATTAGCTGATTTTTATATCCGGGACTACCGGGAACTGATACAGGGGGCAAGATAAAATGATACATGATTTTTTACCGATCTGCCGGGCGGATATGGACAAGCGCGGCTGGGAGAGCTGCGATTTTGTCTACGTGTGCGGGGATGCGTATGTCGATCACCCGTCATTCGGCCACGCGATCATCAGCCGTATGCTCGAAGCGCACGGCTATAAAGTAGGCATCATCGCCCAGCCGGACTGGAAGAATCAGAAATCCATTCAGATTCTGGGCGAACCGCGTCTCGGATGGCTTGTGAGCGCCGGAAATATGGACTCTATGGTAAACCATTATTCGGTTTCGAAAAAGCGCCGCGCAAAGGATTCCTACACACCGGGCGGCGAGATGGGAAAACGTCCGGATTATGCGACGATCGTCTATTCTAACCTGATCCGCACCTGGTCGAAAAAGCCAATCATTCTCGGCGGTATCGAAGCCAGCCTGCGGCGTCTGGCACATTATGATTACTGGTCTGGAAAAATGAAACGGTCCATTCTGCTGGATTCCCAGGCAGATCTGATTTCCTACGGAATGGGCGAGCGCTCGATCGTGGAGATCGCGGATGCACTGGCCAGCGGCATCGAGGCAAAGGATATCACCTTCATCGAGGGAACTGTTTATAAGGCGGAAAACCTGGATTCTGTTTACGACGAAATCCGTCTGCCGTCTTACCGCGAGGTTTCCTCCGATAAAAAGACGTATGCGGAGAGCTTTTACACCCAGTACAGCAACACCGATCCATTTTCGGGAAAACGCCTCGTTGAGCCGTACAGCGACCGCCTTTATGTGGTCCAGAATCCGGCGGCGAAACCACTGACCCAGGAAGAGATGGACGATGTCTACGCACTTCCATACATGAGAACCTGGCATCCGTGTTACGATGCAGCGGGTGGTATTCCAGCGATCACGGAAGTAAAATTCAGCCTCATCAGCAACCGCGGATGCTTCGGCGGATGCAGCTTCTGTGCGCTGACCTTCCATCAGGGACGCATCGTGCAGACCCGCAGCCATGAATCAATTATTCAGGAAGCAGAACTTTTGACCCAGGAACCAGATTTCAAGGGGTACATCCACGATGTCGGCGGTCCGACCGCAAACTTCCGTCATCCGGCATGCGAAAAACAGATGACCTACGGCGCCTGTCCGCACAAACAGTGCCTGTTCCCGCAGCCGTGTAAAAACATGAATGCCGATCACAGCGACTATATTTCCCTGTTAAAGAAGCTGCGGGCGATTCCGAAGGTAAAAAAAGTTTTCATCCGTTCGGGTATCCGTTTCGATTATCTGCTGGCGGAGAAAAACAGGGCATTCTTGCGGGAGCTTTGTCAGTACCATGTCAGCGGACAGCTCAAGGTAGCGCCGGAACATATATCGGATAATGTATTAAAACGGATGGGAAAACCGGAGAATAAGGTTTACCGCCAGTTCATGAAGGAATATGCAGCGATGAATGACTCGCTGGGAATGAAGCAGTACCTCGTTCCGTACCTGATGTCCTCCCATCCGGGTTCCACGCTCAAGGAGGCGATCGAACTGGCAGAATATCTGCGGGACCTCGGCTACATGCCGGAGCAGGTGCAGGATTTCTATCCGACACCATCCACACTGTCTACGTGTATGTATTACACGGGATATGATCCGCGCACGATGGAAAAAGTGTACGTGCCGACCAACCCGCATGAGAAAGCGATGCAGCGTGCGTTGATCCAGTACCGCAATCCGAAAAACTATGATCTGGTGCTGGAAGCACTCCGTCTGGCAGGCAGAACGGATCTGATCGGTTTTGATAAGAAATGCCTGATCCGTCCGCGGCAGATCAAAGGACGCGATTTCGCGGCTGGCGGATATAAAGGGGCGCATCATGGCAGCCAGGCGGCAAAACCGGCTGCTGCCAATCGTGCAAAAGACGCCAAAAGACCGGCTGTGGGCGGTATGACCGGGCACAAACAGACCGGCGTAAATGAAAATGGACGAAATGCGGGGGGATTTGGCGGCGCTGTAGGTGGAAAGAGCAGCGGAAGCGGAAAGAAAAAAACCATCCGGAACGTGCACAAGAAGAAATAAAACGTATGTACGCTCGGAATGCAGGAACGACTCCGAGCGTACATACTTGAGACGGGAGGAATTTCTCATGAAAATTGCGATAATTACAGGTGCCTCTTCCGGCATGGGGCGCGAGGCAGCCAGACAGCTGGCGGATCGCTTTTCGGGACTTCAGGAAGTCTGGCTGATTGCCCGCCGGATGGACCGGATGCAGGAGCTGGAACGGACGCTGCCGATCCCGGCGCGGTGTTTCGCCATCGATCTGACGGATGCATCCCAGCGGGAGACGCTGGAAAACGAGCTGGCGGCGCGCAAGCCCAACGTAAAGCTTTTAGTAAATGCTTCCGGCTTTGGTAAAATCGGAACGGTCGGGAACCTGCCGCTTGACGATGAAACGGGAATGGTAGAGCTCAACTGCGAGGCGCTGTGCGCGGTCACGCATATGGTGCTTCCCTATATGAGCGAAAACAGCCGGATTCTCCAGTTCGCGTCAGCAGCCTCCTTTCTGCCGCAGCCGGGATTTGCCATCTATGCGGCAACCAAGGCATTTGTCTTAAGCTACAGCCGCGCCCTGCGGGAAGAACTCCGCCCGCGCAGAATCGGCGTGACGGCGGTCTGCCCCGGACCGGTCAAAACCGAATTTTTCGACATTGCCGAGACAACCGGGGAGATTCCTCTTTATAAGCGTCTGGTGATGGCAGATCCGCACAAAGTTGTAAAACTTGCCATCCGCGACTGTATGGCGGGAAAAAGCGTGTCGATTTACGGCGTATGGATGAAGGCATTCTTTGTGCTCTGCAAGATAGTTCCGCATGAGTGGATTCTGCGCGCGATGCAGGCGTTAAACCATTAAATCAGACAAAAAGCTAGTATCATTCAATAAAAACATGATAGAAAGGATTTTTACACCGTGAAAAAGATAAAAAAAGGCGATTACGGCTACCGCAATCATTTCAAGCGGAAACAGCTTTTTATCATCGCACTTCTGGCATTATTTATCATCGCACAGCTGGTTGGACGGTCTTTTACAGACAATGATTCCGTCAAAAAAATTCTGACGGTCATGGCGATCGTCACGGTACTTCCGGCGGCGAATCTCGCTTCCCCGCTGATTGCCATTTTCAAATACCATACACCGGAGCAGGCGTTTCATGAGGCATATATGCCGTATGAGGAAAAATTTGAAGTTCTCTATGATCTGGTTCTGACGACACCGGAAGATGTGATTCCGTCCGATGTGACCGTCGTTCACCCGACCGGCATCTATGTGTACTGCATTAATCCAAAGCTGAATGTAAAGCGCGCGGAGGCAGGTTTAAATGAACTGTTAAAGGCTAACAAACTGGATCCGAACCTGAAAATCGTGACCTCACGCAGCACCTTTGACAAGCGGATTCACAGCCTGAAACCGGCGTCAGAGTATGAGGACGATGGAACTGTAGAGTACGGTGTGCGCGTAATAAAAGGATTATCGATGTAAAAAAGGGAGGCGGCAGCCATGCGGATGCTGACAGTATCTAAAAATGAGGCGGGGCAGCGCCTGGACAAGCTGCTGGCAAAATATCTGAATCTGGCGGGAAAAAGCTTCATTTATAAAATGATGCGGAAGAAAAATATTACCCTGAACGGAAAAAAATGCGACGGTTCCGAACATCTGACCGAGGGCGATGAGATCAAGCTGTTTCTGGCAGAGGAGACGATCGAGAAATTTTCGGAAGTGAAGATTCAGAAGGTTCAAAAGAAAAAGCTCGATATCGTCTACGAGGACGAACATATTTTACTGATCAATAAGCCATCTGGAATGCTGTCCCAGAAAGCGAAAGAGACGGATGAATCGCTGGTTGAATACCTGATTGACTATCTGCTGGATTCCGGCAAATTAAAGAAAGAGGAACTGGCGTGCTTCCGCCCGTCCGTCTGCAACCGCCTCGACCGCAACACAAGCGGCATCGTGGCAGCTGGACGTTCCCTGCCGGGACTGCAGATCATGTCCGAAGTCATCAAGGATCGGAGTCTGGGAAAATATTATGTCTGCGTCGTGCGGGGAATCGTAAAAGGCGAAGCCCGGATCGAGGGATGGCTGACGAAAAATGAAAAGACGAATCAGGTGTCGATCCGAAAAGAGGAGACCCCTGGAACTCTGCCGATCCGGACTGCATACAGACCGCTGGTATCTGGAAATGGATATACCCTTCTGGAGGTTCATCTGATCACCGGACGCTCCCACCAGATCCGCGCCCACCTGGCTTCCATCGGACACCCGATCGCCGGGGATCCGAAGTACGGCGATCCCCGGGTCAATGAGGAAGTGAAGAAACGCTTCGGCGTCTGTTCGCAGATGCTTCATGCGTGGCGGCTGGTAATGCCGGAAACGATCTCCGAGCCGCTTTCATATCTGGCGGGCAAAGAATTTACCGCGCCTATGCCGGCGGAGATGAAACGGATGGAAGAGATGATGAAATCAGCTCCAAAACGCCCAGCCAATCATCGCCTGTAAATTTTAAATTGTGCGAAAAATCAAAAAAATAAGTGGAGGAGCAACAACATGGGGACTTGGAACAGCCGGGGACTTCGTGGTTCAACCCTGGAGGATATGATAAACCACACAAACGATCTTTACCGTGAGAAAAAGCTGGCATTGATCCAGAAAATCCCGACGCCGATCACACCCGTTTCGATCGATAAAACCAGCCGCCATATCACGCTGGCGTATTTCGACCAGAAGAGTACCGTCGATTACATCGGCGCGATTCAGGGCGTCCCGGTCTGCTTTGATGCGAAAGAATGCGCGGCAGATACATTTCCACTGCAGAACGTCCATCCGCATCAGGTCGCATTTATGCGGGAATTTGAAGAGCAGGGCGGGATTGCTTTCTTAATTATATATTTTTCACAGAGGGATGAACTTTACTACCTGCCATTTTTCCATCTGGACGCATACTGGGAGCGGATGCAGCAGGGCGGACGAAAGAGTTTTACATATGAGGAAATGGATAAAACGTGGCGCATCAAAAGCCACCGGGATATATTAGTCCATTATCTGGAACCGCTGAGCCGGGATTTAGGAGAAAGAGAGGATGATTTTTCATGACAACAGCCGTAGAACGTTTTTTGAAATATGTATCATATGATACGCAGTCAGACGAGGCATATGACACCTGCCCGAGCACAAAAAAACAGCTTCTGTTAGCCAATGAGCTGAAACGCGAGCTGGAAGAAATGGGTGCATCCGATGTGCGGATGAGCAAGTACGGATACTTGTTTGCACGCATTCCGGATAATACAGGCAGTACCTCTGCTCACAGTGCATCCGGCGTTGGACAGAAAACCACCATCCCGGCACTTGGCTTCATTTCCCACATGGACACCGCGCCGTCCTTAACCGGAACAAACGTAAAGCCGCGCATCGTCCAGGCATATGACGGCAAAGATATCGTATTAAATGCAGAAAAACAAATTGTCATGAAAGTTTCAGAATTTCCGTTTTTAGCCGACTTAAAAGGTCAGGATCTGATCGTAACTGACGGAACCACGCTTCTGGGCGCCGACGATAAGGCAGGCGTGGCGGAGATCATGACGATGGCAGAATATTTCCTGAGCCACCCGGAGATCCCGCACGGCGAGATCTGCATTGGATTTACGCCGGACGAGGAGATCGGACGCGGCGCGGATCGTTTCGATGTGAAAGACTTCGGTGCAGCGGTTGCTTATACGGTAGACGGCGGTCCGATCGGCGAGATCGAATATGAAAATTTCAACGCCGCTTCCGGCAAAGTCCGGATTCAGGGAGCCAGCATCCATCCGGGAGATGCGAAGCTCAAGATGAAAAATGCCATTCTCATCGGAATGGAATTTCAAAGCCTGCTGCCGGTCTTCGAAAATCCGATGTACACAGAGGGTTACGAGGGATTCTATCATCTGGATGAAATGAGCGGAAATGTAGAAGAGGCGCAGTTAAATTATATCATCCGCGATCACGACCATGAAAAATTTGAACAGAAAAAGAAATTTTTCGCCGAAGCCGCCGATTTCCTGAACCGCAAATACGGTAAGGGCACCGTGATCGCCGAAGTAACGGACAGCTACTACAACATGAAAGAAAAAATTGAGCCGTATCTGTTTTTAATAGAAAATGTAAAGACATGTATGAAAAAGCTGGACATTGAACCGCATATCCAGCCGATACGGGGCGGAACAGACGGCGCAAGACTTTCCTTTATGGGCATTCCGTGTCCGAATCTGTGCGCAGGCGGTCACAATTTTCACGGACGGTATGAATACTGTTGTGTAGAATCTATGGAAAAAATCACGCAGCTTCTTATATTGCTGGCACAAAAATAGGAATTTAGAACCAAAAGCCCGCAGGCAGATTTGAAAAGAATCTGTCTGCCTTTTTTTATTTGTCGGGTTTTGACATACGAAATGCACAAAAAAATGTCAAAAACCTAACAAAATAAACATAAACATATTAAAAATACACAAAAATGAAAGGCAACACCAAAGTATCATTGACTAAATGCGAATAAAGTGTTACTTTAATAAAGAACTTAGATAAAATGTTTATGCAAAAGTATTTCAAAAAACTCCTGAAAATATTGTAATGTAGATTTTGCATAAGCATTTTTTTAAGTGGAATATAGAATGTATTGGGATTATCTGTGTATGGGCGCAGATAAGAAAGGAGTGCTATGAGAAGAAGCTTGAAGAAAATGATGGCTGTCGGACTTACGGCTGCGATGACAGTCGGTTCTATCAGTTTTCAGGGGCTGTCAGTAAATGCAGCGGGACTGCCGACAACCGACGGACATAACAAATATGTCAACAGTGAAGTCTTTAATGTGATTTCTGATGATAGTTTTGGTACAAAGGAATTGGAGAACCCTTTATTTGACAAGACAACGGGAAGCAGTGACATCAGTAATTTACAGGTTCCAACACTGGCATATGACGATACAAGCATTGCACTTGTATGGGATAAGCCGGAAAAATATGATAATGTAGCAGATTATAACGTTTACGTCAACGGCACACTTGATGGAACAGCAAGAAAGAATTATGAAGAAAATGCCAAATGGGCAGATACATATATGAAATCCTTCTATGAATACTATGAAACCAATAGTGACGTAGATATGGTAAATGTGGATATTCATTCTTATCGTGCAACAGGTCTTACACCTGACACAGAGTATACCTTTAAGGTTGTTGCAGTTGATAAGGACGGAAAAGAACTCGGAACGGCAAAGGAAATCAGTCAGAAAACGACAGTTAAGCCGGAGGAGTTTAACATTTTAGATTATGGTGCAGTGGCAACAGAAGGTTACACTTCTTACAATGATGAAGTCAATGCACTCGTAGAAAAAAATACAAAAGCAATCCAGGCAGCAATTGATGCCTGTACACCGGGCGGAAAGGTTGTGATTCCGCAGGCTGAGGACGGAAAGGTCTTCGTATCCGGTGCACTTTGGTTAAAGAGTGACATTACAGTAGAATTAGACGGTACACTCTGGGCATCACCAAACAGTGACCATTTTGAAATCGGTTTCTTAATGTATCCGTTCTACACCGATACAAGAGGCTGGGGGTTACTGAATGCCACAAGCGCCGATGAAAATGCTCCGCTTGAAAATATCCGTATTACCGGTAACGGTACACTTTACGGTAACGGCTGGAAGTATGGCGCAGGCGATAAAATGTATGAAGACGGTTACACTTCCAACGTTGGTGTAAATACACAGGCAGGTGATCCGTCAGATACAGAAAACTACGGTCTGCCAAGATACATGGGCGGCAGTAATACAAAGGTTTACTACTATGGTATCCAGGCTGCCGATTCTGCTAAGAAATATCTTGCAAACCTTACCAATGAAGACGGTTCAAGAAAGTATTCTGATGAACTGATTGATTCCTTGTCAGGCTATATTGAAAAAGACCTGGCAGATAATGGTAAGGTTGATAAAAACGGAAAGGATAAATTTATCGATGTAGAAACAGGAAATAATGCAGGCATTGAAAAGGCAGATATTACCAATGCTTATGCGACACGTTCCAGTCTGTTAATTATGAGAAATGTCAGCAACGTTTATGTAGGTGACATTACCGTTGAAAATCCGGCAAACCACTCTGTTAATATTCTGGATTCCAGAAATATTTCAACAGAGAATGTCAAGGTATTCTCTTATGACGGTAACAACGGTGACGGACTTGGATTTGGCTGTTCACAGAATGTCATCTGCTGGAATAACTTTACAGATACAGGTGATGATAACTTAGGTTTCGGTGCATCTGTTGGTGAAGGCGCAAGAGACTGTGATATTCAGACTAATTCAGAAATCTGGATGTTTAACAACTTCCTTCGTGAAGGCCACGGTGGTCTGGCAGCAGGTTCACACACAGGAAACGGTATTCAGGACGTATTATTTGAAGATACCGTCATGAACCACATTGATATGGCATTCCGTTTCAAATCTGCACCGACGAACGGTGGTTTTATTGCCAACATTACAATGCGTGACTGCGCGGTTGCAGATACACAGCAGGCATGGGTGCTCACAACAAGCTACAGTGACCCAAACAGTGCATCTACAACAGAATTTGCAGAAATCGGAAAATTCTACAACTTTGCATCGTACAATGTGTCCGTATACGGCGTACAGTATAATACCGTACAGGTACTTGCAGATGTTGATCCGGTCAGCAATCCACAGAAACCATGGCATACACACAGCCACTTATACTTCCAGGATATTACCTTTGGAAATGTCGGTACGAACGGAAGCTTTAAGAATAAGAATGGCTGGGAATCATTAATCGGCTGTGAAAATTCAGTATTCTATAACTTTAAGACCGTATCTTATGCAAAGAAGGCAGTAGATAAAAAGACAGATAAGACATGGAATAATATGCAGTATTGCAAAGATATTGTATTCCAGGGTACAACATGGGATTCAGTCAACAACTGCACCGATAAGATGCAGAACATGATGTCAGGTATTACTGTAAAGGATTCAACCGTAAAGGCAGAAGTTGTTCCGGCTGTTACAGAACCGGATTCAGGTTCTACGGATGGAGAAGGTGAAGAAACAACCGTTAAGGCAGCATGGGATGCAGCGGCAATCGCAGCAGCTACAACAACTGCCAACGGACTGACAGCACATGCAGATGCCAATGATGCAAACGGCGGCTGGAAGACTGCAACAGTAACAGAAGCCGATACAACAGGTGAAGGTGCTGTATGGCAGGTCGGAACAGAATATGTTGCAGCCGGTAAGACGAAGGCAATGGATTCAGACGGTAAAACACAGTCTAAGGGAACAATTCCGGTATCAGGATGCTTCCTTACATATGAAGCTGCAGAAGATGGCGTATTAAGCATTGACCAGAAGACGCTTGCAACCAAGAGATTTTATGTAGTGGATTCAGATGGTAAAGTTGTTGTAGACTATCAGAATACCAATGAAAAGGATACAGCAGCAAAATATGAAACATTAACTGCACAGGTACAGGCTGGAAAGACCTATTACATTTATGCAAACGGCGCAACAGCAAATATTTTAAAGATTACATTTGCTACAAAGACAGCCGGTACAGCAGCGCAGACAGCAGTACAGGCACAGACCGCCAAGGCTTCTGACGGACGTCAGGTAAAGCTTTCATGGAATGCGGTTGAGAATGGAGCAGAAGAAGTATTCTACGGTGTAGATACTTATGTAAATGGCGAAAAGGTTGATATTACAGATGGTATTACAGGAACAGAAACCATTATGGACAGATTATCATCCGGTGTAACTTATACATTTAAAGTATATGTAAGTGAAAAAGGTGACAATGCAAACAGCATGAGTGTTACAGGACAGAATAAAACATTACTCGGCGAAGTAACTGTTACTGTAGACGGTGAAAAAGATACAGCAGATATTGAAGCACCGGAAAATGTGACATCAGAACTTGCAAGTGCAGTTTATACACATGCACAGGGAACATGGACAGCAATCAGTTCAAGTGATGCAAGAATCAGAGGTTATAAGATTTACGCAAACGGAAAGCTTGTCAATACAGTTTATAACTATCAGATTCCGAAATTTGCAACGGCAGAAACCGTATCAAAGCAGATTGGCAGACTGACACCGGGTACAGAAAATACCGTTGAAATCGTTGCATTTACAGATGCAGGGGTTGAATACAAGTACCCACAGGCACAGATTACAACACTCGGCAGCTATGATTACAAAGCACCGGTATTTGCAGAAAATGCAAAAGTAACGGCAGAAGTAAAGGATAACGATGTTGTTCTTACATGGACAGCAGCAACAGATGACACCGCAGTCGGCGGATACCGTGTATATGTTGACGGAACACCGGTTGTACCGGAAGGTAAGGACTTCAATCCGGTAAACGGCGATTATACAACGGCTGAAACAACTTATACAGTAACAGGTCTTGATTTAACAAAAGACCATACATTTACAATTCAGGCAGGCGATACATGGTGGAAAGCCGCACAGACTATGGGAACATATGATAAGATGGCAGGCTTTAACTGGACCGTAGAGGGCATCAGCACAACACTGAGTGCCAGATATGAGTCGGATTCTGCTGTAACAGATGCTTCCGGTGCAAATATAGCGGTTGCAGTAAAGGCAGATGCAGGTGTAATTCCATCAGGAAGCCAGCTGAAAGTAACAGCATTGGGAGAAGGAAATGCATATGATGCAGTAAAGAAATCTTTTGACAATAAGAAGTTCTCACTGCTGGATATCAGACTGCTGGATACAGAAGGAAATGTCGTTCAGCCGGATGGAACAGTTACAGTTACGATTTCAGTTCCAAATGGTTATGACGCTGCGAAAACAAAAGTATTCTATGTTGCAGAGGATGGAAACATGGAAGATGTAAATGCAGTTTATGCAGATGGTAAAATGACATTTACAGTGGCTCATTTTAGCAATTATGTAATTGTGGATGAAACAGTAGTCAAGGATAATGACAATTCAAACACTGGTGATGACAACCAGAATAATGGTGGACAGAATAACGCAGACCAGAACAGCAATAATCAGAATAACAGCCAGAATGGCGGAGCAGTATCAGATCATACAGATACAGGCGTAAAGACAGGAGATTCTTTTGCAATGTGGTTCTATGTAATTCTGATGGCAGCTGCAGCAGGTTTTGCAGGATGCCTTGTTATGAAGAAAAAGAAACTTGAAAAATAAAGAGCAGAAAACTGCATAATTAAAAGGCAGGGACACCACATAGCTAGTGTTCCTGCCTTTTGCTGTATGATGTTAAAACTTATAGCCGGGGGATTTGCCCCGGCAGCATTATAAAGCGGTTGTATAAATAGCAACCATGTCTTCAACAGACAGGTGTTTTACTTTTCCGGCATTGTGGTGGGTGGAAATGTCACATTTTTCAGCCATAGTGCGAATCTGCTCCGGTGTCGGGGTAACGCCGAGTTCGGATAATGAAACCGGCATGTCAATGGAGTGATAAAAGTCTTCCATGGCTTCTATGCCTTTTAAAGCGGTTTCCGTATCATCTGCACCGGCGGTTACGCCTAAGACATGTGTGGCAAACTGCGCAAAGCGGGCAGGACGGGCATCCAGTACAAATCTTGCCCAGCTGCCCCACAAAGCGGCGAGTCCGGCACCGTGTGCCACGTCAAACAGACCGCCGACTTCATGCTCCATTTTATGGGTTGCCCAGTCACCGCCGTCCGTGCCGCAGCCGGTCAGTCCGTTGTGGGAAAGACTGCCGGCCCACATGACTTCTGCACGCGCATCATAATTATCAGGTTCGTCTTTTAAAATCTTTGCATTTTTCATAACGGTGCGCATTAAAGATTCACTGATACCGTCTGTCAGTTCCATATTGTCACACTGGTTAAAATAGCGTTCCATGGTGTGCATTAAAATGTCAACACAGCCACTTGCCGTCTGATATGGCGGGAGTGTCATGGTCAGCTCCGGATTCATAACGGCAAAGCGGGCACGGCTGAAATTACTGCTGTAGCCGCGTTTAATCTGACCGTCTTCTTTGGTGATAACAGAAGAACCGCTCATTTCACTTCCGGCAGCAGCAATGGTAAGCACTGCGCCGATTGGAAGACAGCCTTCTGCCTGACGTTTAAAATCATAAAAATCCCAGACATCGCCGCCGTTGTAGACACCGTAACCGATGGCTTTCGCAGAGTCAATGACACTGCCGCCGCCGACAGCAAGAATAAAATCTACATTTTCTTTTTTACAGAGTTCAATACCTTCATAAACAAGGGAAAGGCGCGGATTTGGAACAACGCCGCCCAGTTCTACGTAAGAAACCGCTGCTTCGTCAAGGGATGTCTTAATGCGGTCGAGCAGACCGGAGCGGACAACACTGCCGCTTCCGTAGTGAATTAAAACCTTTTTGCAGTGCTGTTCTTTAACCAGCGCACCGGTCTGATTTTCAGTGCCTTTGCCGAAAACAACCTTTGTCGGTGTATAATAAGTAAAATTTTCCATAGATAACTGCCTCCAAATATTTTAAAATAAGTATGTATTTATAAAAAATACATGACAGATGAGAATGATTTCAGTATTATTATAGAGAAAGATTTTTTAAATTTCAAGAATGGAGCAATGTGAAGCACCCTTAAATTTAAGGCGCTTCACATGGCATTTTGTGCTGCGGGCATCACAAAATGCTTTTATCGCAGAACTGAATGAATTCAGATGAGAAATCGCCCGTGCGAATTGCTCATCGCTGGATTGCGATAAAAGGGCGCAAGAAAAGGAGAAGAATATGACAACAATTCAGACGATTGCTGCAACGACGGAATGTAATGATGTAATTCCTGAGCAGATGAATACAGAACTGACAATTTTAAGTGGCAAGTTTGCCGGTACGTGCTATGCAAAGGAAGGGTACCAGACGATTCGTACCCAGCCGGTGGAACGTGCGGTAAAGAGAGCAGAAAGCACGGCGGAACGCGGACATCATTCGGTATTTCAGCACTGCATGGTGACAATGGAAATTCAATGCCCGAAAATCATTGCCATGCTGTTAAATTCTATCGGTGTATCCAATACATCGGAAAAAAGCGCAAGATACACCAAAATGCAGCCGCAGACCGAAAAAGAACAGGAGTTCTATGAAAAGTGGCATACACTGGTATTAGAACGGATTTGTGAAGTGTATCCGGGGAAATTTGATGAAAAGGAAGTGGACAAGCTTGCCTATGAAAATGCAAGATATATGATTTCTGTTTTTTGTCCAACTGCAATGGTCTATTCCCTGCCGTTCCGTAACATTTTCTATGTGCTGGACTGGACAGAGCAGATGAAGAAAAATCTGGAGAAATTATCCGGCGGCTTTAATAAAAGACTGCATGACGAACTGGAATCCTTAGAGGAGCAGTTACTTTTCGTTGTCGGCGGAAAACAGAATTTCCATGACAATAAAAATGAAGCCTTCCGCTTTATGCCGGTACAGGCTTACGGGGAGGACGATAACGACAACCGTGAATATTTTGGTGATGTCTATACGGCAAAATTCCTTGCTTCCTTTGCACAGGTAGCACAGGAACAGCGCCACAGAACCTTGCGCGTAAAAATTCATTTCAGCGGGGACGATGCAGAAGAATATGGTTTTTACGTACCGGAAATTCTTCGGGGAACACCGTTAGAGGAACAGTGGCTTTCGGATATGCGAAGCATTAAGGAAATATATCCGCAGGGAACACTTGTATCCGTTACGGAACAGGGCTTGTTTGAAGATTTTGTATTAAAAAGCAAAGAGAGAATGTGCGGCAGGGCGCAGCTTGAAATTATGCGCATTACAGAACAGCTCACACAGAAATTTGTTGAGAATGCAGATAATCTGTCCACTGCCAATAAGAAACGTTTAAAAGACACCACAGAAAGCGGGAAGCCGTGCGCCCGCTGTGGATTTGCGGACTTTACCTGTACAGAAGGCTGCAAATGGGGCAAAAACGGCGCACTAACACGCACAATTTAGGAATACAAAAATATAGAATAGAAAGCTGTCAGATACAGAAATGTATATTATCTGCTTTTTGCATAAAATAAGCCGAAGTCAAGTGACAACGGTGAGGCGTTTTTATGCAAAAAGCAGATGTGCCAAACATTTTGCCTGACAGCTTTTTTGTATATTTTTTTAAGAATCTGCCATACTGAAATTGTGATGTTAAAATGGAGGAGCTTTATGAAAAGAAAATTTGGTATGGCGGATAAGCTTGGGTATATGTTTGGCGATTTTGGCAATGACTTTGCATTTATATTATCGTCTATGTTTTTGTTAAAATTTTATACGGATGTGATGGGCGTGTCGGCGGCAGTCGTTGGCACGATGATGATGGCAGCACGGCTGCTTGATGCGTTCACGGATGTGACGATGGGACAGATTGCGGATAGAAGCCGCGGAAATAAAAAAGGAAAATTTGCACCGTGGCTATTAAGAATGTGCGGACCGGTGGCAGTATCTTCATTTTTAATGTATGCTTCGTGGTTTGCAGAAATGCCGATGACATTTAAGATTATCTGGATGTTTTTTACGTATCTGCTCTGGGGCAGTGTGTTTTATACGGCAATTAATATTCCATATGGTTCGATGGCATCGGCAATTTCGGCAGAGCCAAAAGACAGAACGGCGCTATCAAACTGGAGGACAATCGGCGCTACGCTTGCGGCAACGGTTATTGGTGTTGTACTGCCGTTAGTGGTTTATTACACTGATGAAAACGGGAATGCCGTGCTTTCCGGTACGCGTATGAGCACTGCAGCATTCTGGTGTTCTGTAGGTTCAGTTATCTGTTATCTGTTGTGTTATTTTATGGTAACGGAGCGCGTAAAAGCAGAAACAACAAAGCAGAAATTCTCATTTATGGGGCTGGTTGGCAGTCTGATTCAGAATCGTGCGCTCATCGGAATTGTTGTAAGTGCACTGCTGTTACTGCTTTCCCAGTTGTCGTTATCCAATATGGGGGCATATATTTATCCGAATTATTTCGGTGATGTCAAAGGACTTTCGCTGGCTTCACTGATCGGAACGGTGGTTACTCTGGTGCTGTCTGCATTTACGGTGCGGCTGGCGGAGCGGGTCGGGAAAAGGGAAATGTCGGCGGCCGGATCGCTTATCGGTGCGGCGGCATTGATAGCGGTATATTTTGTGCATACAAGAAATGTGTATGTGTGGCTTATTTTTTACGGCATTTCCTATATCGGACTGGCAATGTTTAATCTCGTGTGCTGGGCGATGATTACAGATGTGATTGACGATACACAGGTGCGTACCGGACAGCGCCCGGACGGAACAATATATGCGGTGTATTCCTTTGCAAGAAAGTTAGGACAGGCGGCATCATCCGGGCTTGTCGGTGTTTTGCTGTCAGTGATTGGCTATAGTACAGCAACGGCATATGACGAAAAGGTTGTAAACGGCATTTATACGATTACGTGTATTGTACCGGCAGCAGGATTTGTTTTACTTGCACTGTCTTTATGGTTTTTATATCCGCTAGGAAAGACTAAGGTGGAAGAGAATGCACGAATTTTAAAAGAACGAAGGGACAGAAACGGAATGTAAGGACCCAGCAGATCGTTGTTTTGGTATAAAAACAGGAACAATTGCTGATATTATTTACTTTTACACGGTAATGTGGTATAATCAAAATTACTTAAATAGTGTGACTGGATTAAAATTGAAAATTAAAATACGAAAGGTAGGAGAAGGTTATGGAAAGGGTACACAAGGCGAATCTGCTGGTGATTCTGGCATGTGTCCTGACAATGTCGGCTACAACGGTCATGTCATATGGAATGTCAACGCGGACAATCAAAGGATGCGGTGTGTTATGGGCAACGCTGATTATTGTAATGATTGTCCAGTTTTTACAGGTCAGTGATTTTGTCAAGGCAATGGTAATTGTTTTATGCCCGTCTTATGCAGTATTAATTTATTCAGGCTTGGTGAATGGCAACAGTATTGCATTTCTGGCAAATTTCATCACATTATGTATGGCAGTCCGGTATTTTGATAAGAAAATTATCAAGTATTATGCGATTCCGTTTACGGCGACATGTGTTGCCTGTCTGTTTATTAATGTTAAGATTATTGATGGGGCATTTGTTGGTGCAATTTCAAAAATTTGTTTATTTGCAATAAGTGCAGTGCTTTTATATCTTGGGACGAAATTTGGGGAGAAAAAGACAAGGCAGGCAGAAGCGGCACTCTGCCAGGTGCAGGAAAATACAGCAGTTGCCAACCGGATTGCTTTTAATCTGAACAGGGAAATTGTTGAATGTGGCACACAGGTAGAAGAAGTGACTTCCCATGCACAGTCTGTTAAGACATCCGCAGAACAGATGGAGCAGGTTGTGGATGAATCCAGCCGTGCGATTCAGACAGTTAGTGAGAAACTCAATACAGCCAAAGAACAGATTGATAAAAATTATGACTATGCACAGCAGCTGGAGCAGAGCTTTGCAGAAGTGACACAGGCAGTCAATGACGGTAATAAAGAAGCAAAGACAGTTCAGAAATCTATGCTTGAAATGTCTGAAACGGTCGGTCAGGCAAGTGATGCCACGGCAGGGTTGTTAGAACAGATGAATACGATTACAGGCATTTTAAATGATATTAATGCAATTGCCGGACAGACAAATCTCCTGTCCTTAAATGCTTCAATTGAAGCCGCCAGAGCCGGTGAACATGGAAAAGGATTTGCGGTGGTTGCAGACCAGATCCGTGTTCTTTCAGAAGACAGTAGAAAATCGGCAGACAGTATCAAAGAAATTATTCTGACACTGACAGAAACCGTCAATGGTGTGGTAGACAAGATTTCAGCAGGTGCTGATGCGGCAAAGAACAGTTCCGTACAGATTGAAGATTTAATCGGTAAACTCGATACTGTCAATAACTCCGCAGAATCTGCAACAGTGGTTGTCAAAGAAGAATACGATGTTATCGGCGAGGTCAAAAGACAGTTTGATGATATTCAGGAAGAACTGGATACCGTAGCTGCAACTTCTGAAGAAAATGCTTCAATGGTTGCGGAAATCGGCAATAATATTGTCAATCAGACAGATTATGTCATGAAGCTTTCAGATTCAATTGGCAGTTTAAAGGAGTCTTCTAAGAAACTGGAAGAACATTTTAATGAATAAAAATACAGATTTAGTAAATTATCTGGCGCAAAAGTATAGACAGAATAAACAGTTCTGTATAGATAAAAGCCGCAGGGGCATATGCTTCTGCGGCTTTTGGTATTTCAGCTATCTTTATGCGGGGGCTTGAACGGAAGCCCATAGTGTTGTGCTTATTACAACTATAAAATGTAAATAAGAATAGATACAACTGTACTTGTCAGTCCGCCACCGCCGATGAATCCGCCGATTAACGCACCGAGAATAAGACTATATGCAGGGTGGACTTTCTTAATAATTAAAATAATTGCAATCACGAGCCCAATCAAAGCTCCAATTTTTCTCTATAATGATGAAAATGTCCGTATTGTGCGGAATACCTGCTCTGCGGTGTCCGCCATATTCTGACGGGCGTTGGCAGGATTCATGGCATCTTCTAAAGAAACAACATTTCTTAAAACCGGGAAAAAGGCATCAATGCCCTCGCGGTTGCAGGCAGTGGCATCTTTTGTGACACAGCCTGAGAACGCAAGTACCGGTTTGTCAAACTGCTTGGCAATCTTTGCGACACCAATCGGGGCTTTTCCCATAACCGTCTGACCGTCTAACCGGCCTTCTCCGGTTACGACAATATCGACATCTTTCAGATGTTCATCGAAATCCACAAGATCAAGTACCGTCTCAATTCCAGATTTCAATGTTCCGTTTAAAAATACCATAAGAGCGGTCCCGAGACCACCAGCT
>ERZ831601.1357-NODE-1357-length-18470-cov-12.280206_pt1 | contig 18470 bp, 24 predicted proteins | sample MGYA00519578_ERZ831601 | MGnify/ENA primary metagenome ERZ831601 (study PRJEB31850, sample SAMEA3708717) | human gut metagenome | biome: human gut; feature: human-associated habitat; material: faeces | place: China | collected 2014 ... | reverse complement strand
GCTGTTCTCGTTGAAGCAGGAAGCTCCCGCCTCTATAGGCGGGAGTACGTTCACCCCATCGTATCGAAAAGAAGGCTGTCGAAATCCTGGTCGACCGCATCATGGCCGAACGGAATCCGAACGGAATCCGGCAGACCGTCAAAAAACATTGAAACGCTTATCTTATGTCATGCAGCATCTGTTTGGTGACCTCTTTGAAAAGGAATCCTTTGACGATGCACGCAGGCTCATCGATGAAGGGGGCAAATGGTTCCGCTTCCTCAATACGGCTCTGGATACCTTGAACCCGCATGTCGTCAAGACGGCCGTCATGGACCTGGGCTTTGAAGCTGGATTTTACGGCCTGCGTACGCGCGACGCCGCCAAGGCGAAATATCACTGCAATATTCCCTGGGCCATCCTCTTCGACCCGACCAGCGCCTGCAACCTGCATTGCATCGGCTGCTGGGCTGCTGAATACGGTCATACGCTGAACTTGTCGTTCGACGTCATGGATAAAATCGTCCGCGAAGGCAAGGCTCTGGGCTGTCATTTCTACCTACTCACGGGCGGCGAACCGCTCATGCGCAAGAAAGATATCCTGCGTCTGTGCCGGAAACACCCGGACTGTGAATTCCACGCTTTTACCAACGGTACGCTCATTGATGATGCTTTTTGCGACGAAGTCACGGACGTAGGCAATCTCAGCTTCTCCCTCAGTATCGAAGGATTCCGTGAAGTCAATGACAGCCGCCGCGGCGAAGGCGATTTCGCCAAGGTCATGCACGCCATGGACCTCCTGCGCAAGCACGGCATCGTCTTTGGGACGTCCATCTGTTATACCCGGAAAAACATCGACACCGTCACGTCTGACGAATTCCTGGACCTGCTCATCAAGAAGGGCGTCTGGTTTACAATCCCAATGGCGATGTCGAACCGTGCGTCTTCATCCATTATTCCAGCGCCAATATCAACGACCAGAGCCTGCTCTCGTGCTTGCAGCAGCCGCTCTTCAAAGAATATGCCAAAGGCCAGCCCTTCAACCACAACCATCTGCGCCCGTGTCCGATGCTGGAAAATCCGCAGTATTTAGCCGCCATGGTCAAACGCAGCGGTGCCAAATCGACGGACCTGCAGTCGCCGGAATCGGCAGAACACTTATGTAATAAATGCAAGGCTTATGCCGTACAGTGGAAACCGACAGCCGACAAGTTGTGGGCTGAAATCGAAGCTAATAAAGAAAAAGAAGCCGCGGAAAAGAAGGTCCACAGCCCTCAGTCCGCTGCTCATTAGGAGGAGTCCCATGAATATCCAGATTTTCGGCACGAAAAAGTGCTTTGATACCAAGAAAGCCATCCGCTATTTCAAAGAACGGAACATCAAGGCCCAGTTCATCGACTTGAAAGAAAAAGGCCTGAGTAAAGGCGAATACACCAAGGTCAAGCAAGCCGTCGGCGGCCTCGATGCCATGCTCAATCCGAAATGCAAGGATCAGGATACGCTGGCCCGCATCCAATATGCCGTCGATGACGAAAAAGATGCCAATGTACTGGCGAACCAGCAAGTCTTAAAGACGCCCATTGTCCGCAATGGCGCCAAGGCGACCGTCGGCTACGTGCCAGAAGTCTGGAAAACGTGGGAATAGTTTTTAGTTTGACAGAAATTAAACGTTTGAGTATACTCATAGTTACTTAAACGTTTAATTTTTTTTATGGTGAACGAGGTGTAGAAAATGAAATATACTGTAAAAAGAACCGCTGTATTAGCCTGTGCGGCCTTGATGATCGGCAGCGTTTCCCTGGCTGCCAACACGCCGAAGGTCCAGGTCATGGGGCTGCCCAATCCCATCGTAACTTATGATACTTATGAAAGTGTCGTCAAAGACGCCGGCTTTACGCCCTTATATTTAACCCGCGACGCAGGCTTCAGCTGCTACTATCTTTCTTTGATCGGCAAAAACACGGCAGATATCGGCTTCCAGCGCTTAGGCCAGCCGAAAACGACGGTCCGCGTCCGCACGATGCCGCAGAAAGCCGATAAATCCATAAAAGACATTTCTGGCATCTATAGCGTAACCTGGAAAGACCAGGTCATCGACGGCGTCACCGTCAGCATAGCAAAAATCAGTGACACGTCCTATGCGGCTCATTGGAAAGTCGGGGACTACCAGTTCTCCGCCCAGGCAACGGGGATGAGTGTACCGGAATTCAAAGCCCTCCTGGAAAACAGCCTCGTCGACGACTCGGCTCATTATTTTGTAAAATAAAAAACATAGTTTATAGTTCGAAGTTTGTAGTTTGCAGACGATGGCTTTACATTTAATCATTCACTAAAAACTACAAACTTAATGCTCAAAAAGCGGCTGTCTTTATAGGACAGTCGCTTTTTTGCGAACCACGAACCACTAATCACTACTTACTCCGTGCAGCTGAAGGGACGATGCCGATGGCGCAGAGAATCGTAAAGACGATGAAGGCCTGCTGGATGTGCTGGGCCAGCCAATCCGAGGCAGCTGAGGCCCCGCTTTGCGACAGAATCAGGGTGATGATAGCCACGCTGAGGACCTGACCGATGAGGCGGACCGTACTGACGACAGATGAGGCAACGCCGTAATATTTTGGCGTCACAGACCCCATGATAGCGTTGTTATTCGGTGCCGTGAACAGGGCAAAGCCGATGCCGATAATGACCAGGGCCAAGGCGATGAGCCAGAAAAAAGGGTAAGAGACATCCACCGCTAAGAGACAGAGGCCAAAGGTAATCAGAATCATGCCGGAAGAAGCCAGGACGGCTGGATTGATACGGTCCGACAGGGCCCCGGTGACAGGGGATAAGAGGGCCATCAGTACGGGCTGAATTAGTAAGACCAGCCCCGTATCGCGGGCATTGAGGCCGGTAATGCGCTGCAAGTAAATGGACAAGAGGAAACTGATGCCGAAGGTCGCGCAGTAATTGAGCATGGCCGCCAGACTGGAACAAGAGAAGACGCGGTTGCCTGCAAAAATACGGACTGGCAGGACCGGGCTTTTCCGGTGCCATTCACCGTATAAGAAAGCTAGGAACAAGAGGAGGCCGGCAGCTAAGAGGTATTTGGCGTATGCCAGAGTCATTACTTCCGATAAGCCAACCATAATGGCAATCATGGCCAGGGCATACAATAGACTGCCAGGCAAATCGAGACTGCCTTTCGCGTTGACGATCCATTCTTCCTTCGTCATGCCGTCATGCTGCGGGCCGCAATCAGCCAGGCCAGGGCACAGATGAAGGCGATGAAATAAAAAATCGTCTTCCAGCCTAAGTAATAAGAAAAGAAGCCGCCCAGGACAGGCCCAAAGGACAGGCCGCAATATACGGCGGCAATCGTAAAGCCCATGGCCCGGCCGCGGCGCTGTGGCGGCGTGACCAGGGATACGATGGCCATGCTGGTCGCGAAAATACTGGCACTGCCCAGCCCCTGCAGGATACGCAGCAAGAACAGACCGTACAAGGAGTTCACAAAATAAACGGCCAGCGAAGAGACACAGAACAAGGAGACACCGAATAAAAAGATATGACGCTTGCCAATCCGATCGGCAATCTTGCTGATTGGCATGATGGTCACGGTCGAAGAAATCAAGAACAACTCAATGACCCAACTGAGCTGAGCATCAGTCGCACCATAAGCCGTACCGATGCCAGGCAGGGCTGTCGTCAGGGCGCTGCTGGTAAAAGGATTGATGAAAGATACCATCATGACGACGGCTAAAATCGTATTTTCATAAGATAAAAATCGCTGCATCGCGAATAACCCTCCGTAAAAATAAATTGATAGATAAATGTAATTATACTGCCAGAGAAAATCATTCGCAAGAAATAATTTTTTGAACTATTTTTACGAGAAAAGGCTGCTTCTGCAAAAAAAAGTTGATTAGCTCAACTATTAGAACACACTGTATAGAAAAAAGGCCCATATCCATAGATAATATAACACATCAGCCTGATACTAAATCATACAAATCATGCGATAATACGACAATATCGCGGACTATATAGCGATTCGCACAATCCAGGCGTCGACTCCGCTTAGTATATACCCAAATACCACGGTTCCTATATCCGATTCCAACCAGCCTGCATAAGCCCAACAGAGTCTGCATAAGCCAACAGTATGTATCTATATCTGAAAACCGATACATATTATAAAACACAGAAAAACTTTTCATCAAAAAAATAATAGCCATATCAGCAGGGAGAATCACAAATAGCCAAGATAAAATAAATGAATTCAATCAATGACTGCGAAGAACTCGATACAGCGATTTTGCAGTCATTTTGAGCATAGGGTAGAAATAGCCCCTCGATTACTTCCGATAACGTTAAATTATCGTAAGTTATTTTAAATGAGAATTCAGGCACATATTGTAACACTTTCTATCCGCATAACTAAGCCATTTATCCAACAAGTAACACCATCTTCACTTTTTCTCAATAACTGTCAAATTTCCTCGTTTTTCATATCAAAGTCGGCAAAATATCGGCAAAAAAGCCCTCGAAAAAGCAATTTTTGGAGGCATAAAAATTCAAGTACTGATGTCGCTTGGCCTTGTTTTGCTCATTTCCTTAGAATCTCTTTCTTGACCTTTCGATTCATGGTGACTATAATGAGCATGTGTTTTATGAGCTTTTGGCTGCTCATAGCTCACTTTCATTGTCCAATCACTTCATCAGTTACTTCCATCATTAACCAGAATGGCCAGCTGTATTTGCAGTTGGTCATTCTGGTTTTATTTGTTTCCATGTTTTTACAGACTCCAGCCACAGTACATTTCTTCTTTATTATCAATGCAATTTTTTTACACCATGCCTCTATCCTTCAGGCATGAAAATCTGCTATACTTTTTATGTTGCTCCCTCCAATCTGGCAACAGAAAGGAGGTGTTTCTACTTTGGAGATACTCACTAACTTTTTCCTCTCCGTTATGGCAGGTGTAATTAGCTACTACATCTGCAAATGGCTGAACGGCAGATGACGAGCAACCAGCCTAAGAGGCAGCTCTCTATAAAAAGCAAAACCCCCACGGTGTCCAGACCGTGGGGGTTTATTGTTCCTACTTGGAACTCACTAACTTTTTCAGCTACGTTAAGTATAACATGTCTGCAAATCCGATTCAAGCTTTATATAGCATATTCGCTTATTTTTTATGCCACCGAAATTAGGTGAGAAATTTCAAATTTACACAACATAATCAAACAACTTAATTTCTGTAATCTTTCCGTTATGAGTTGCAAATACCAGCCATTTTCCTTCTTCATGATAAGAAATATACCCGCGGTCATTTTTCCAGGGTTCTCCGTAGGCTTGTTCAATAGCGTCAGCATCCATGCCTACTGTTAGTCCAACCGGTGTAGTCAAGCCGTTATTGGCCGTTGAAAAGATACCGGTCACGACATTGGTATTGGCATCAAAAAAGATGTAAAACGATGCCCCGTAGGCATAGCTATAACTGTATCCGCCCTCAGCATTGGGTACTTTATCCGAAATGTGTGTCGGTTCTCCGTAAATAGATTGTACATAGTCCGCCGATGAACCAATAGTGACACCGCCAATCGCAAATTCTGAATCAGGAATGGCAGCAAAGACGGTAGAAATTGATACAATCAATAATGAGAATATGCTAAGAATAAGGCGTTTCATGTTACCACATCCTTTCTATTTTATGATATCCTTTCTATTTTATGATATTTTGATCTTTACTTAGCCGTATAGTACATCTATAATATAGAAGAAGCAATTGCTGGTATTGGCTGCGGAGGCGTCACCTCATTAGAGCGTGAATCCGTAGAGGTACTGCCACAGTTGTTCCTATAGAATCAGTTGTCGATGATATTGGCCCAAGATATCCCGTTTCTATTGAAGCGCTCTTTTGGGAAGTACGGTCGACAACTGATTTTTTTCTTATCCAGATAAAATCCAAGAGGCCGTCGTTGTAAGACAGCCTCTTGTTCTATTAAGCGGTACATTCCCTATTTCGGTGTAACGGCTACGACGCGGACAGGCAGTCCGGTCGCGCCTTCGATATTGGGCCAGGCTGCCAGGAGGATGGCACCGGCAGGAGCTACCTTGTCGAGGTTATCCAAAAGCTCGATCTGGACGTGGCCCTGGCTGAGGACGTAGCGTTCGCAGATGAGGTCCCCTGCTTCAGCTGCGACGGCAGAGGCATCGGTATCAAAGGTTTCGTGGCCGTTGGCTGCGGCGTGGCGGACTTCATAGATGTATTTCAAGGCTTCCAAAGACCAGCCTGGCGCATTTTCATTGCCCTCTTCATCGAAACCGCAGAGCTTGTCGTTGTCCGGCCAGTTCTTGGCCCAATCTGTCCGCAGGGCGACAAAGGCGCCTTCCGGGATGTCACCATAAGCGGCTTCATAGACTTTGATGTCGTCGACGGTGACGGCGTAATGGACGTCTTTGGCTACTTTTTCGCTGATGTCAATGACGACTAAGGGATAAGCCATGTGCTGGACGCCGAAGCCATCTGACAATGCTGTCCCTTTGGCAAAATGGCCTGGGAAATCAATATGCGTGCCGAATTGGCCGGGGAATTTAAATGTCTGGATCAAACATTCCAGCATGGGATTGCCCCAATCGAAAACGGTTTTCCCGATTTCTACGGAGCCTTCAGGCATGCCTGACCAATACGGGCTGTCGTTGTTCAGCCGATGGCTGAGTTCTACCCATTCGTAATCGGATTTCAGTTGTTGTAAGAGATTCCATAATGCGTGTGTTGCCATAAGGACACTTCCTTTCTTGATTCAAAGATTCCATGTTTCTAATACGGACATCATGGCCCTTTTTTCAGCCGTCGCATCTTCTAAATGGAAAACGGCGAAACGGTTGCCACTTTCGGGAGTATAAATTTTCTTCATGACCGGATATCCTGGTTGGGCCAGTGCTTCTTGTGCCAGTTCATCCCCTTGTTCAAAAACGGCTTTGCCATAATAACGGAAAAAGAGTTTTCCTTTTCCCATAAGTCCACAGATTTCTACATAAGGATTTTCTTGCATTTGACGATAGACTTCTTTCATTGCGCCGACGCCAAAATAGTTCACTCCATCCTTTAGCATGTGGAAACTGATAGGACGCGATTTAGGGCGGCCAGCTTCTATGGTATTCAAAAAGAAAGCACCGCTCTCATCAACACAAGCGTTTAACCAATCGTTAATTTTTTTTGCAATGATTTGTTTTTCGGGTATATGGTTTTTCCTTGGTTGTTTTTGTGGGATTATGTGGGATTATATTGATTTTTTATATTCCGATAACTTGCAATGCCATAGGTCTGCATCGGCTTGCGTAATGGGACGGATGACCCGGCAGGGATTCCCGGCTGCGACGACATGGCTGGGAATATCATGGGTTACGACGGAACCGGAACCGATGACGACGTCATCACCAATAGTGACACCGGGATTGATGACGACGTTGCCGCCAATCCAGACATCAGACCCAATAGTGACCGGTTTGGCGTATTCCAGGTTGGTATTGCGGACTTCCGCATCAATGGGATGACCCGCCGTATAGATACTGACGTGAGGTGCTAAAAATACATTGTCGCCAAAGGTGACATAGTTTTCGTCTAGTATGGTCAGCCCCGTATTGGCAAAGAAATGACGGCCAAAGCGGATGCGGTCACCATGGTCGAAGTAGACCGGCGCCAACAGCACCATGTCATCTGGCGCCTGGGCAAAACAGCGTTTCATTTCTTCAAAAGCCTGACGGTCGTTCAAATCGTCAGAAGCATTGAATTTCCGCTGCGCCGCATGGACCCGCTGGAAGCTGTCATCGTGAACATTGAACGGGTCGTACAGCTCCTGGCCAATCATGCGGTCCCACTCTTTCTGATTCAATAGTATCCTACTCCCTTCTCTTATATGCAATGCTATCCTTGAATCCGATACCATAGCTGCATTTCAAAATCGTTGGGAATCCCCGGTTCTGACATGAGCTGGCCGAAGCCTACGACAATGCGCGTCATGGTTTGGCGAAAAGCTTTTTCTAAAGGCATTTGCTTCACTTTATGGAGATACCACGATTCATGGATGGAAAGACACATCCCCGATTTCAGCAGCAACAGACGGGCATCATGGGCCGCCTGTTCTTTCTCCGGATCTCCCTGCGTATCCGCCTTTGCCGCTTCCAAGAGCTCCCGTTGTTCGTCTGGCGAAAGGTGGCTGCGGAACATATGCTGAGCCAGGCGCCGGAACCATGCATAGTCTTCTCCGGCATCGGCCAACAACCGCGTCATGAGTTGTTCTGAAGCCCTATCTTCTAAAAAAGCCTGCACACAGGCCAATTCCTGATTTTCCAAAGACATATCATCACCTCGCAGAGTGTACGTCACGCCTCACCCATCATCTGGCACACAAGCTTTATGGAATAATTCTACACGTCAGGCATTAATTCCTGCTTTCCCCCGCCTTTCTTCAGAATATATTTCATCGTGTACGTAAGACCTGCCTGGCCGCCCATTTCGATGAAATGCCAGTTTTTCTTCCATCTGTCCTATTTAATTCAATGAAATCCATGTGTTATAATAGAGACAAATTTTACTATATTTGAGGTGATTATGTTGAAAGGAAAAAAACTCGCATCCATGTTAGCTGTCACAGCTATGTTGACCAGCTTCGGCTTGACGGGGATTGTTGAAGGTGCCAGCCGGGCCGAATTAGCCGCGATTCACGTCAATCAGTCCGGAAATTTCCAGTATTGGAACGAGAATTCTCCGGCTAAGAAAAAGCTGGTAGCTTATGTGCAAAAAGTAACGAATCCCAAGAATCCTGATTTCATCCCGGCAGAACATCGCCTGGCCGTCTTCGATATGGATGGAACCCTGTTGGGAGAACGGACCCCGTCCTACACAGACGGCGTCTTTTATGCGGACCGTGTCCTGCACGATCCAAACTGTAAAGTGTCCGATGAAGACAAAAAATTCGCTCAGATTTATTGGGATGCCATTTCTCAGCGGAAACCTGTTCCTCCAGAAATCGAAAAGAACTTGTACCACAACTTATATGCCGGACTGGCCGGGATGACGCCGCAGTCCCTGGACGCTTACGCCCAGGGATTTATGAAAAAGCCCGTTATCGGCCTGACGAACCTGACTTATGGTGAAGCCTTTTACCTGCCTATGGTAGAAGTGATTTCCTATTTAGAAGCTAATGATTTCACCTGCTATATCGTTTCCGCTTCCGACCGTCCCCTCGTCCGCACACTCGTCCATGGGGCCCTGCCTATCGCACCGAATCAAGTCATCGGGTCGGATCCGCAAATCATTGCCAGCCATCAAGGTCAAACTAGCGGTGGTTCGTATCAAATGACACAGGAAGATACCATCCAGTACGGCGAATTGGACCGGGTCAATGAAAAAATGAATAAAGTGTCATCCATTGTCCGTGAAATCGGGATACAGCCGGTCTTAGCCTTCGGGAACAGCAGTGGCGATTATTCCATGTTCCGGTATACGCTAAAGGATAACCCCTATAAAGCTGAAGTATTCAATATTCTCTGTGATGATACGCAACGCGAATACGGTCGTCCTGAACGGGCTGAACGCGATAAGAAAACATCTGCCGAGAATGGCTGGAATACTATCTCCATGAAAAACGATTGGAAGACAATTTACGGAGATAACGTAAAAAAGACAAATTAGCCATTTGTAAAGAGCGTCATGCATGTGATTCATCAAGATTAGTGATGCAATCTATGCGTATTAATCAGAAATTGCAATAGAATTTGCCCCTTCTTTACAGACTCTATATGTTCGGCTGGTATGCTGAAGAAAATAGAGAAATCGAGGAAATCTTCGACCGCCAGCTCATCCAGACAGAAGCTCTCAATTTCATCCGCGGCCGCTCCCTGAAAAAGACATACCTCATCATCGACGAAGCCCAGAACATGACGCCGAACCAGGTCAAAGGCATTATCACCCGGACCGGGAAAGACACGAAGATCATCCTCGTCGGCGACCCCAACCAGATCGACAAGCCCTTCCTGGATGAACGGACCAACGGCCTGACCTATGCTGCCGGCAAAATGAAAGGCAGCCCCTTATGCTATCAGCTGACTATGATGGCCGACGAATGTGAACGGTCACCGCTGGCCCTCGATGCGATTCAGCGCTTATAGGCTCATTTCTTCAAATATTGACTAGAAATGGCAGGATTCCACGAACAGAGTCCCGCCGTTTTTTCAAAGCGCCATTTCTGTCGGACGTCGGGATATTTGTCATGATCCACTTCGCTGAGGAACATGTCCAGAGGCCAGATGAAGTCGCGGTATTCGCCATATAAAGTCTTATAGACGACGTAGGTTTCGCCCGTTTCGGCGTCGTCGGCTAAATCGAGGATGCGGTACATATGGTTCTTGAAATGGCGCCACGTTTCGCCGGGCCTGGGCAGGTCGCGGCCGAGGACAAAGGCCGTCAGAGCCGCAAAGGACGGCAGGAAGGGTACGGCGTCGGCCCAATCCTCGTCGACGAAGCCTTCGTCGCTCATCTGCTGGATCAAGGCCTTCATGGGCTGGTAATAGCCGTCGAAGTCGAGGAAGGCAAAGCGCCCTTCCATCTGATGCAGTTTTACCTGGCTCATGACCTGGCTGATTTCTTCCAGCGTTCCGATACCGCCGGGAAAGGCCAGGAAAATATCGCCTAAATTCATCATTTGCTGCTTGCGCGACGTCATATCCGGCGTCACGATCAGTTTCGTCAAGCCTTCATGCTGTAATTCCTCATCCATGAAGAACTGCGGTTCCACGCCGATGACTTGGCCTCCGGCCTGCAAGGCACCGTCAGCCAGTTTCCCCATGAGCCCGGTCCGGCTGCCGCCGTAAACGAGGGTGTGCCCGTGGCAGGCAATCCAGGCTCCTAACGCATAAGCATAATCAGCATAACAAGACCGGTTCCCACAGCGGGAGCCGAGATAAACGGTAATATTCATAGATAGATTCCCTTCTTTCCCCAATATTTATACTACATAAGTATAGCGTGAAATTCGCATAAATGCTATATATTCATTAGATTCGCTTCAACAAGTTGATATCTTATAACAAGCATGATAAACATACCCACCAAGGGATGTTTATCCATTTTACCTATCCGAATGCGATAGGTGGCGGGAAATATCCTTTTATTTTTTGTGGTACCACCTTGAAAAATTTTTTTCTTATTCAAAAAATTTTCACAATATGTTGACACCGTCATACTCCTCCCCTTATTCCATTTTTCACATCTTGTGATATAATTATGGGTAGAATAAGGTTCCCGCATGGCCGGAATGCCGTCGCTATTTATTAGCGGCTTGCGCCGGATATACAGGGAACCTTTTTATATTCCCCCTTCGCTTGTAACACATATCACAAAATGTGTGATATGTGCAGTAATACACGTTTTGTGAAGAAAAGCATTTTAAATATATAGTTTATATGCTATAGTAATTATAAATCACACAAGTTAAGGATGTGCTCAGTATGATAGCTCTCAAAAATCTAAGAGAAGAAAAAAGGATGACGCAAGCAGAATTAAGTAAAGATTTAGAAATATCTCCGAGTGCAATCGGAATGTACGAACAAGGAAGAAGAGTCCCAGATGTCTCTACATTAAAAAAGATATCTGCATACTTTAATGTGTCTATTGATTATTTGCTAGGCAATTCTACTTCAAAAGATATTCATACTTCAAATATACCGCCACTCCCCTCCCCAAAAGATGAACAAGATATAGTTCACAATCTTGAAAAAATGATAGCCTTTCTGGGTAGTTCTGCCACAAAAATTACTACTGAGGATGCTGAAGACAGGAAACTATTACGCGCTTCTTTAGAAATAGCAATGAAGATAGCAAAAAAGATGGCAAAAAAGAAAACTTTAAAACAATAGTATTATCAGCGTTATCGTCCAAAAACATCATCGCTAGACTTCTCACCAGTTTTATTAAAGTCACTGTTTACAGTTATTAAATTCTATGGCATGCTAAAAAGGCATGCTAAAAATAGATTTATAAATCTTGAACTAAAGAAGGGTGCGTCTATATGGGTACATTAGGAAGTAGAATAAAAGAGCTAAGATTAGAAAGAAAAATAACAGGAGATGAGCTTGGAAAGATTCTTGGTATCTCAAAATCGACAATTTCTCTTTACGAACACAATAAGAGTACACCAGATGATGCTATCAAAAAAAGAATTTGTTCTTACTTCAATGTTTCTTTTGACTGGCTTATGGGGTTAACCCCGGTAAGAACAATATTTCCCCTTAAACGTACCGGCAAATGGGTTCCTGTTCCTGTTCTAGAACACGTTATTGCTGGAATACCATTAAAAACTATTGCAGAAATACTTGATTATGAAGAAATTACGCCAGAACTTGCGGCAACAGGAGATTTCTTTGCCTTAAAAATACACGACCATTCAATGGAACCGCGTATACTGAACGGAGATATAGTTATTGTTCGCCGACAGGATAACGTAGATAACGATGACATTGCTATTGTTCTTGTGAACGGAAATGAAGCAACAGCCAAGCGCGTAAAAAAGCAGGAAGATGGCATTACACTCATAGCAACAAATACAAGTGTATATGAACCACATTTTTATTCAAATAAAGAAATTCAGTCCTTGCCAGTGAAAATATTAGGGAAGGTCGTTGAGCTTCGCAGAAAATTATAAAAAGTAGTAGTAAACTTCTGGTACAAAAGATCCTTAACGCATTTTGATATGGACCATATTTATCCTATAAGTGGAATTATTTATATCGCCGTAGGATACAAAAAAAGTAATTCCACATGGCAGCACTCATCAGACCTTTTGCGAAAAGACACCAGCTATCTCTAAATATCAAATCGCCTTTTTGAGCCATGTATTCTTATATTCTTGATTCCGGTCAATAAATCTGATACACTTATCATAATAAAAGAGGGTTCACTCCCGTTATGCACGTTTTTCGCGGATGTGCGAAGGGAGGGGCCGTCTTTTTTATTTGAATACTATTTGAATAAAATCATATGTTTTTAGGAATACCTGTTGTTTTACGCTATACATGACTTGCCTTATTCCCTTTTCCCCGTTTCTGGGTATATAACCAAAGAGGATATGTTGTTGACGGAAGCGCTTGTTTCTTTTTTGAGACTCGTAACTCCCAGATAGCAATTTCCTTTTGTGTATTACTACTAATAGTAGTAAAATATAATCATAAAATCAGATAAGAAAGAGGGCTTGAAATATGTTCTCTACGCAGTTAAGAAAACACCGAAAAAATAATGGATACACCCAAAAACAATTGGCAGACGTAGTTGGAGTAACACAGCAGGCTGTTGCCAAGTGGGAAACGAACAAGGCCTCACCAGATCCAGAAATGTTACAAAAAATAAGTTCAATATTAAATGTTACGGTTGATACCTTACTAGATGGAACAACACCCACAAATAAAAGCAAAATGCCGAAGGACTTGAACAAATTCTTACAGCAATCCGAAATCATTTTCGAGGGCAATACTTACAACTTAACAGATGAGGATAGAGGGCTGGTTATAAAATCTCTCGAAGTTGCTTTTGCATCTGTAAAACCGGTTAATAAGCGCAGAAAAAGCGATATTCTTACTAAATAGAAAAATGCCAGTGATTATTTCATAGAAAATTATCACATACTGAAATAATTAAAAGGCGGTGACATTATGAAAATTGGTGACAGAATAAAGAAATTAAGAGAAGAAAACGGATTGATGCAATAGGACGTTTGCAACACATTGGATATTGAACAGAGCACGCTTGCAAACTATGAAAATAATCGTCGTGTCCCCAAAACAGATATTTTAATTAAAATTGCGAATTACTATGGTGTATCGCTAGATTTCCTTGTCGGAATGACAGACAATCGCTTTAATAGCTACAAAGGATGCTTAAAAGATTTAAATAAATTCCTGCAACAATCCGAAATCATATTTGATGGCGATACTTACAAACTTACAGACGAAGACCGTGATTTAATTCTGAAAGCTCTTGAAGTTGCCTTTTTAGCGGTGAAACGAGGAAACAAACACAACCATTAAAATAACTATTGATTAGGGGGATTTTTCGTCATGATTTTCGTTGCCATGATTCTGTTAGGTTCCGTCATCGGCTTTGTCGGTGCTGGCGGCGCCGGCGTCACGATTACGCTGTTGACAGTCGGTTTCGGTGTTCCTGTCCATACGGCCCTGGCCGTCGCCCTGGCGGCCATGACTTTTACCATGATTTCTGGGACGGTCAGTCATTACCGGGAACATGAAGTCGATGTGAAGCCTGGGGCCATCATCGGCGGCAGCGGTATGATCGGCTCGATTGCCGGCGCCAATGTATCCAACATCATGCCGTCTGAGCTGCTGGCGATGATGACGTCGCTCATGCTCATCGCTTCCGGCCTGATTCTCTATGTCCGCCTTTATCAGGACGCCTGGCTGAGCCGGCATTTTCCCGTGCGGACGACAGCCCTGACGGGCCGGAAGCTCTATGTCTATGGCATCATTACGGGCCTCATCGTCGGTTTCCTGTCCGGTGCCTTCGGCATCGGTGCCGCGGCCTTCATCCAGCTGGCCCTGATGGTCGTCTTCGGCATTTCCCTGCTCCACGCTATCGGGACCTGCATGATGATCGTCCTGCCTATTTCGGCGGCCGGCGGCTTGAGCTACTTGTTCAACGGCCGACTGGACCTGTGGATTTTCGTCCAGACCCTGCTGGGCCTGAGCATCGGCGCCTATATAGGTGCAAAGTTCACGCACTTAGCCCCTAAGCCCCTGCTCAAGGCAGCTATCGTCGCCATGCCGACCCTGGGCGGCATTATCATGGTCCTCTTCGGCCGCTAAGCCTGCTGATGGCGGTGCCAGCAGTAGCAGATCAGGACCGTCAGGACGACCCAGAACATCAGCCGTCCGCTGTGCTGGCTGAGGTGGATGAGGTCATGGCCTAAAAGGACTTCGATGACGACCCGCGGGACCTTGCCGACAGCCGTCGCCAGGAAGTGGTCTTTCTGGCTGAGGTGGCTGACGGCGGCGATAGCCGTAAAGGGGACGTTGGGGATATACGGAATGGACCGGGCCATGGCCAGCGTCGAGAAGCGGCTGTACTTGTCGAGCTGATTCCGCAAGTGATGACGGGAAATGACGTGGATGGCCTGGCGGCGCAGGCCGGTCCGCAAGATGAGGAAGCTCAGTTCCGTCCCCAGGACTTCGCCGACCCAGGAAATAATAAGGCCCGGCACGAGGCCGAAGATGGCTCCGTTGACGGTCAGAAAGGGAATCGACGGCAGGCCGGTCATGTCGGTGACAGTGATCATGAAGATACTGATGAGGGCGGCATAGATGCCAAAAGAAGAAATATACTCGATGAGGCCGTCGACATCACCGGCCAGGCTCAAGCGGAACAGTTCCTGATAGAAGTCGGGGATGACCCACTGGACGCTCCAAAAAGCCAGGAATAAGCCCAGGCAGACAGCGCCTTTCATCACTTTGTCCCATAAAGGACCATTGCGAATAGCCATAGATATCCCCTTCTCTCACTCTTGATAATTCTATTGTATACCTAAAAAGGGCAGATTCACAAGTGTTTTTTGTAAACTGCCCAAAGGAGGTTTAACTATGACAAAAATACCGGATGCACCGAATTTTTTTATCGGCCGCAGTGAAGCCATTGCCCAGAATGATAAATTATCCAGCAAAGCCCGGCAGAGCCTGTATACGGCCCGGGCTGCCAATACGGTCGATGCCTACCGGTCGGACTGGAATGACTTCTGCGACTGGTGCAGCTATCACCAGCTGTCGTCGTTCCCGGCCGAACCGGAAACCATCGTCAATTACATCAACGACCTGGCCGATAACGCCAAGGCCAATACCATCGCCCGGCGCATCAGTGCCCTGACCGAGAATTTCGACGCCGCCGGCCTCAAAGAGAATCCCTGCCGCTACCCCATCGTCAAGAACGCCCTGCGGGGCATCAAGCGCATGAAAGGGACCATCCAGCACGGCAAGGCGCCGATCCTTTTCGACGACATCAAGGAAATGCTGACCTATCTCGAAGGCGACGAAATCCAGCAGGTCCGCGACAAGGCCATCCTGCTGGTCGGCTTCTACGGGGCCCTGCGCCGGTCGGAACTGGCCGGCATCGACGTGGAAGACCTGAAATTCACCCGCCTGGGCCTGCTCATTACCCTGCGCAAATCGAAGACGGACCAGTTCGACCAGGGCCAGATGATCGCCATCCCCATGGTCAAAGACAAGGACCTCTGTGCCGTCACGGCTTTGCAGAAATGGCTCGATGTCAGCGGCATCACGACCGGGCCGGTCTTTCGGGGATTGACGAAGGGGCATCATGTTCGTAAAACTCGGATTTCCGATAAATCTATCGCCCTCATCGTCAAGCACTATGCCGGGCTCATGGGCATGAACCCCGACGACTACGGCGCCCACAGCCTGCGCCACGGCTTTGCCACGTCGGCGGCCCAGCATCACGTCGAAGAACGGCAGATCATGCGCCAGACCCGGCATAAGTCCCAGGCCATCGTGCGCCGCTACATCGACGAAGCCGACCGCCTCATCGACAGCCCGATTTTAAAGATTACCGAAGATTCTCACTAATCCACCAGCTGCCGGGCCAGCGCCGTCCGCACCTGTTCGGCCCGGCCCGGTGCCACGGGCAGGCGCAGGACCTGGCCCGGACGGATGTCGCTGGTGCCGGTCAGGCCGTTTTCTTTCAAAATCGAATCCATGACCTGGCGCACGTCCGTATCATCACCGGCTGCGACAGAGGCCAGCTGCCAGACGGTCTGCCCCGGTTCGACGGTGACGGAAACGAATTTCTGCGAAGGCTGGTAACTCCAGCCGATCTGCGTACACATAAAGAGGGCCAATATGGCCAAGACGACATATTTCATGGCAATCACTCCTGACTTTGAAACGAACGTTCTTGGAACGAATTTTCTTAGAACAACCGTTCGTCGATGGTTTTATTATATCGTCGAACGGTTGTTCCTGTCAAGATATTTTGAACAAACGTTTGATTTTTTTTATGAATTTCGGTATAATGAAGGTAGCTTATACTGGAATTGCTATAACTTTCCAAGACTGGAGTGATATATATGATTAATAATGAAAAAATGCTGACGACTCGTCAGAAACAGATCTTAGAATACATCCGCACGTGCGTCCATAAATTCGGCTATCCCCCATCGGTGCGGGAAATCTGCAAGGAAGTCGGCCTGAGCTCGACGTCGACGGTCCACGGTTATCTCCACCGCCTGGAAGATCTGGGCTATATCCGCCGCGACCCGGCCAAGAACCGGACCATCGAACTCCTCGACGAAGGCTCGTGGCGGTCCAAGAAGATCGTCCCCCTGCCCCTGGTCGGTCAGGTCCGGGCCGGCGCCCCTATCTTTGCCGAAGAATGCGTGGAAGACGTCTACCCCTTCCCGGCCGACTTCATCGGCAATGACGACTGCTTCATGCTCGTCGTCCAGGGGGACAGCATGAAGAACGCCGGTATCCTCGAAGGCGACCAGCTCATCGTCCGCCGCCAGGAAACGGCAGAAAACGGCGAAATCGTCGTCGCCCTCATCGGCGAAGAAGCGACGGTCAAGCGCTACTTCCACGAAGCCGACACGATCCGCCTGCAGCCGGAAAATGACGAATACGAACCGATTTATACCCGGGATTGCCAAATCTTAGGCAAAGTCATCGGCCTCTACCGTCGGTATTAAGGGAGGTCTTCTCATGATTGATTTTGGGGTACCTCTGCCCGATAATCTGCCTTTATTCACCGGTATCAGCCAGGAAAAAAGGAAGGCCATGCTCGCCTGCCTGGGCGCACGGGTCCGGACGGTCCGCAAAGGAGAATTCCTCGTCCTGGCCCAGGATGAAGTGAACTACATCGGCATCGTCCTCAGCGGCGAGGTCCATATGATTCACGAAGACCGCTGGGGTGACAAAGCCGTCCTGGCCATTATCCGCAACGGCGGCCTCTTTGGCGAAACCTTCGTCTGCGGCACGATCCTGCAATCCATCGTAACCTTCCAGGCCGTCAAGAACACGCAGTTCCTGGTCCTCCCCTTCCAGAAGGTCCTGCACATCTGTACCAATGCCTGTCCCTTCCATCACCAGCTCATTGAGAACATGCTGCATCTCATGGCTGACAAGAATGCCCAGCTGCTGACCAAACTAGAAGTCGTTTCCAAGAAGAAGCTGCGCAAGAAACTATTGACCTACTTCTCATTCCAGTCTGAACAGGCCGGCAGCCAGACCTTCACCATCCCCCTGACCCGGACCCAGCTGGCTGACTATCTCTGTGCTGACCGCACGGCTGTTGCCAGGGAACTGGCTCACATGAAAGACGAAGGCCTCATCGAAATAGACCAGCAGCGGGTGACGCTGTATTGAAAAAAGGCGCTGTCACATGAAGACAGCGCCTTTTTTAGGTGCGCCCGGCATGGGCGCACTCTAATGGGTG